>OFMA01001194.1_pt1 | contig 17426 bp, 12 predicted proteins | sample 1541011 | NCBI WGS metagenome assembly OFMA01 (sample SAMN04209225, study PRJEB22552) | human gut metagenome | biome: gut; material: feces | host: Homo sapiens | place: USA: Oklahoma
GAGCTGAAAGAGAGGCAAAAGGAAATATGGCAGTTACTAAAATCAAGCCAATCCGGGGAACTGTAAACAAGGCTCTTGCCTACATCCTTGATCCGAAGAAGACGGATGACCAGCTCTATGTTTCCTCTTTCGGATGTGCTGCCAGCGATGCTGCGGCAAAAGAATTTGAGTGGACACGCAACCTCGCCGTCCAACAGGGAATGCAGATGCCAAAAGTAATTGCCCGGCACCTGATCCAGTCTTTCGATGTTGGAGAAGTCACGCCGGAACAGGCACATGAGATCGGCAAGCAGTTTGCAGACGAATGGTTGAAAGGCAAGTATGAGTATGTGATTGCTACCCACATCGACAAGGGGCATTGCCATAATCACATCATCTTCAATGCCGTCAACTTTGTAGACTATCATGCCTACCGAAGCAACCGGCGCACCTACCGGGAAATGCGCCAACTCAGTGACGAAATCTGCAAGGAGCATGGGCTTTCCGTGATCCCGCCCTCGCAGAGCAAGGGCATGGACTACAAGGAATACACGGAGGCCAAACGCGGCACGAGCTGGAAGCAAAAGCTCAAGCAGACCATCGACCGCTGCATCATCACAGCGAAGGACTGGGACGAGTTTTTGAATCTCATGCAGGAAGCCGGATATGAAATCAAACCCGGCAAATACATCTCCTTCCGAGCAGAAGGCCAGGAGCGCTTTACCCGTGCAAAAACCATCGGTGACAACTACACAGAGGATCGGATCAAAGAACGCATTCAGGGGCGCGGGAACCGCAAGCGTCAGATGCAGACCCCTCGCCGGGGTATCTCCCTCATCAGCGATATTCAAGAACGCATCCAGCTCATCGGCAGCAAAGGCTACGAGCACAAGGCGAAGCTCACCATTCTCAAAGAAGCTGCGCGGACGCTCAACTATCTCACCGAAAACAACCTCCTGCAATATGCCGATCTTGAGAAGAAGGCCGAGGATATTCACAGCTCCTATGCCCGCACCGGCAGCGAGCTGAAGAATGTTGAAGCCAGACTGCGTGAGGTGCAGCCGCTTATCAAAAATATCTCGAACTACCAGCGGCTCAAACCGGTTTATGAAGCCTATATGAAGGCGGCAGACAAACCGGCATATCGTGCCAAACACGAAGCAGAGCTTGTCATCTATGAGGCTGCAAAGAGCACTCTTCTCGCCATTCAGGGTGACGGAAAATTGCCGAGCTTGAAATCTCTGCAAGCCGAACAGCAACGGCTCGTGGATGAGCAGCAACGCCTTTATGACGAACGCGCCAAGCTTAAAAAGGAAGCTCGCCTGATTGATACGATGAAGGCGAATGTGGATGATTTCCTCAGCCCTTCGTTGGCAAAGGAACAGGAGAAATCCCGCAGCGGAGAACTCGAATAAGCAAAAGAAAAAAGCTCACCGAAACCTACTGCAAGATTTCGGTGAGCCTTCGTTATTTCAGGGCTTAGCTTGTTTTGAATGCTTGATCATCGTGTCGATGACATCATAAATCTGAGAGCGATCCTCCGCAGAAAGCTTATCGAGCTTTTGAGCCAGAAGCGAATCTTTTACCAAATACCCATTGTCAAGGACATCCGCAAGGATCATATCCGCTGAAACGCCGAGAGCGTTAATTATGGAAATCAATGACTCAAGAGAAGGCGTTTTTTCGCCGCGCTCTATTGCGCCCACATAGTTAATACTCAGGTCGGCTTTTTCCGCAAGGTCCTCTTGACGAAGCTTCCTCATCAGGCGGTATTTGCGGATATTTTTGCCGATGGACTCAAGCCTCATCACGGCACCTCCTATCAGCGCGGAATACACACTAATAGTATAGGTGACGCGGCTATCGCTATACACATTCTATATGGAAGTCGCCAACGCTAATAGAGTTGATTTGTTCATGGAGTTGTGCTATCCTTTTATTTTGAAGAGGTGTATCTTGAGATGGGAAAAGAAGCGACAGCGACCTTCATTGGTCACAAAGAATGCTACGGTGTCCAAGCAGAGGATGTCCGGCGAGAAGTTGAAAAGCTTATCGCCTCCGGGGTTACTGACTTCTTAAATGGCGGCATGGGCGGGTTTGATTGGATGTGCGCAAGGGTTGTCTCTGACCTGAAAAAGAGCTATTCGCAGATAAGGAACTACCTTGTCATCCCCTACCTCACTTTCAACATTGCCGAGCTAAAATATTTTGATGACATTATCTATCCAGAAGGCTTTGAGAAGTATCATTTTAAGGCTGCGATCCCAGCAAGGAACCGGTATCTCGTCGATAACGCTGCATACGCCTTGTGCTATGTGACTCACGGCTGGGGAGGCGCTGCGCAAACACTCAAACGCGCTCAGAAAAAGGGGCTGACAATAATCAATTTAGGAGAGAGGAACGATGGGAGAGCTAATCTATGAGAAACACTTTCACAAAGAAACAATAGAGGAAATCGAGAGGGAAAGAATCGACTTCGTAGAAGCCTTCGGAGAAGATGCAGAGCAAGCACCTTCGTTCGACGAAATCATGAAAAAGATTTATAGCAATGTAACTTACCTTGTCTTGCCGGAGCGCGAGAAAATGGCGAAAACCTTCATCAAAACAGCCATAGAAATTTCTAATGACTATGAGCTGGATATTGAGATTGAGGAACATCTGAGCCACATTTCTGCCACCTACTATTTTGATTGCGGCGCGTGCATGGGCTTCCTTAGAAGAATTATTGAGATGTCGGATGACATCTCCTTCTTTGACCACATTAAGGGCTTTGATATGGTCATGTCCCTCGACTTTTACACAAAGGCTGTATTCAAAAGGGATCGGCTTATCCACCCCCAATGGTCTGACCTGAGTCGCTGAAAGGCGCTCGGGTTTTGTTTTTAGATGTTCGCTCCAAGAACTTGAAACTTTTTTGTAAATACGCAAAAGATGCTGTTGCGTGTTTCGAGTGTTTCCGCTATAATTATAATGTGTTTTTGTAGCCTCGCCGTATCTCGAAAAACAAGGAGCATCGACATGAAAATAAGTTATAAAAAACTGTGGGTACTGCTCATCCAGAGAGACATCTCAAAAGTAACTTTGCGCAAAGAGGTCGGGATTGCAGCTGGTACGATGAGCAAGCTCAACAAGGGCGAAGAAGTCGCTCTCCCTATTTTGCTACGCATCTGCGATTACCTTGATTGCGATATTGGGGACATCTGCGAAGCTGTACGCGAGGAAAAATAGTCCAGCAATCAAGGAGGTCAACAATCGAGATGGAACGAAAAGAATACAGTGCGGGCGCAGTGAAGTTATCCTTCTGGTTTATAGAGTTCCGCAAAGTGGTGGAGCTTCTTCATGAAGGAAAGAATGCCGAACAGATAAAATCCCTTGCCCTGAACGAGAACCTGTTTGCAGCCCCGACTACTCTCCGAGCCAATCAGATTTATCATACTGTCACAGGCCGCATCAGGGCTTTAGATGAAAGCTTCATCCCGCTTTTCACACGCAGCGACCTTGCAACGCAAAAGCTCTTTGCCCTAATTGCTGCTATGGCGTATGACACGCTTTTCTTTGATTTTGTCTATGAAGTGATCCGGGAAAAGATGATTCTCGGCACCTACGAGTTTTCGGACAGCGATGTGCGTGTTTTTTTCAAAGATAAGCAACAGCAAAATGAAAAAGTGGCCGGATGGACGGACGCTACATTGGTACGGCTTGGCCGGTGCTATAAAACAATGCTATACGAGGCTGGGATAATTGATAAAGCAAAAACGGCCAGAAAAATACTGCGCCCTATTTTAGACCCGGACTTGGTACGCTGGCTGGAACAGAACAATATGGGCGCTTATGTCAAGGCGCTTGCGGGGGTAAGATAATGGATTTAACAGAACGACTGGACGCGATGGAAGCGGCGATCCGAAAGCCATCCTTCCGTCAGAGCAGCGGAAAAGCCAATGAGGTCAACTACTGGATTTTTGACTATTCGCCTGAGGAAGAGCTGGAAGTCCGTGAGCGTATCGAATATATGAAGCATAAGAACTCGAAAGGAACGGACGGATTTGAGCTTGTTGTGTTCGACCTCTATGATATTATTATTGACTTCCTTGAAGGGAAGAACTTCATAGAGAAGTGCTGTGAATTTGAGAAGAAGCGCGGCATCCAAAGAATTGTCAAGGCAGTCAGCAATTCGATGAAAGTAAGCGAGGATGACAGCCTGATTGTGCAGTACAAGCTCTATAAGGAAGTTACCGCTAAGTATTATCCGTATGTGCCAAGGCTTGGAGAAGGACTATATCAATTCATTGCCGAAATGGGCTTCTTTGATGAAGTTACAGGTGATAGCCTCGAACACAATCTTGCGCAGATCTACTACAAAATGAAAGCTTATCAAGACTTGGGCTTCCCGGGACTTGCAGAAAGCACAAAGAAAAATAATGTACCGGTAATCAATGTAACGAACAAGAATGAAAATCGGAATTTCAATGAGAATCAGAACTCCCTTGCGATTTCATTCGATGTTGCTCGGAAAAAGATTGAAGGAATGACCTCACTTCCCATCGAGGATGTAGAAGAAATCCAGTCGAAAATAAATGAATTAGAACAAATTGTAAAGTCAAAAAATAGCAGAAGCAAAAAGTGGTCGCTGGCTAAAGACATCATCAAGTGGATTGCTGATAAAGGAGTAGATGTTGGTATCGCATTGCTCCCATTGCTTCTGAATATCTGATGGGAGAATCGCCATGAACAAAACATCCATAAAAAACTTTGCAATCTGGGCGCGGAACAAGCTCATTGCGGACATCCAATACCGCGCCGGATTGATGGGGATCACAGCGGACGGCATCAAAGACCCGTTGCCGCAGTCTACCGGGACGATGGAGTTCTATGACATCGGAACTTCTGAGCCGTATGCCATCAGCGGCGATGCGATCCCGCAACGCAAGAAGCTGGTTGAGGAGATCCGCAAAAAAGAAAAGGACAGCAACTACGCCACAGCTTATAAGTACATTCTGGAAGAGGTCGCCTACACTTGGTTCAACCGTCTGATCGCCATCCGCTTCATGGAGGTCAACGACTATCTGCCCTCCCACATCCGCGTTCTGTCTTCTGAGAGCGGCAAGATCGAGCCGGATTTGGTGACAACTCCCTTCGATGCGGAGCTGACCTTCACCTCTGCCGAGGAAGAGACTGTCCTGCGCCTGAAAACCGAAAACAAGCTGGACGAGTTGTTCCGGATGCTGTTCATCAAGCAGTGCAATGCCTTGAACGAAATCCTGCCCGCCCTGTTTGAGAAGACCAGCGACTACACCGAGCTGCTGCTGAATCTCTCCGTTGTAGATCGGGAAGGTGTCGTGTACCATCTGACCCACGACATCCCGGAGCAGGACTTTGACATCACGCACCCTGATGAGAACGGAGAAATTCAAGGTCAGGTGGAGATCATCGGCTGGTTGTACCAGTATTACAACACAGAGCCGAAGAATGCCGCCTTTGCCAAGAACGGCAAGATCACCAAAGAGGAAATCCCCGCTGTCACCCAGCTTTTCACGCCGGACTGGATTGTCCGCTATATGGTGGAAAACAGCCTTGGCCGTATCTTCATCGACAAGCGGAAAGAACAGGGCGTTTATGCTGACGGTCGCGGCCTCGACGAAATGAGCTGGGATGAAGTCGAGGCAAAGCGCATCGCCAACGAAGAAGAAATCGCCGGGCAGATGGGCTGGAAGTATTATCTGCCGGAAGCTGCGCAGACCAAGGAAGTGCGGCAGCAGCTCGACGAAATCCAGAAGCAGAGCGAATACAAGGATGTCCGAGACATCAAGGTCATCGACCCTTGCATGGGCAGCGGCCATATCTTGGTGTACGCCTTCGATGTGCTGATGAAGATGTACGAAAACGATGGGTACAGCCAGCGCGACGCGGCACAGAGCATCCTCGAAAATAACCTCTACGGTCTGGACATCGACGACCGGGCTGCACAGCTTGCCTACTTTGCCGTGATGATGAAAGCCCGCCAGTATGACCGGCGCATTTTCACTCGCGGCATCCAGCCCCATGTCTATGCGATTGCCGAGAGCAACGACATCGACACTTTCACACGGGACTACTTTGCGAACAACGACCCGAAGCTGAAGGCGGCGCTGGACAGCATCATAAACGACTTGCGCGACGCAAAGGAATACGGCTCCATCCTGACGGTGGCACCGGTAGACTTTGCCGTCCTATATGCCCGTGTGGATGAGGTACAGAACGACATCAGCCTGCATCGGGAATCAGCTCTGAACACCATCCTGCCGCTGATCCGTGTGGCGGAGGTGCTGGCGCAACAGTACGATGTGGTGGTGACGAATCCGCCGTATATGGGAAATTCTGGAATGAACGACAAATTGTCCGAGTTTGTGAAAGAACACTTCCCAAGCACAAAATCGGATATGAGCACCGTATTTATGGAAAGGACTCTTCAAGTCTGCAAACAAAACGGCTATATTGCCATGATAAACATACCTGTTTGGATGTTCCTCTCTTCGTTTGAAGATATGCGGCATTGGCTTTTGCAACAAAAACAAATTATCAATATGCTCCACTTCGGGAGAGGGGTATTTGGATCAGATTTTGGAACCACATCCTTTATAATTCAATCTGCTCGAATTAAAAATTACAGTGCGGAATATAGACGATTGTTCAAAAGGCAAGGGGCAGTTGACCCATTGGAAACAAAGGAGAAATGGTTTTTTGATGGCTTTGGAACTTACTACTCTATACAGGACGAATTTGAACTGATTGATGGCAGCCCGATTGCATATTGGGCAAACAGTATAGTTAGATCTGCATTTCAGCATGGTACACCAATGAGGGTTGCTGCACCACCGAAACAAGGCTCTACAACCGGATGTAACGATATGTTTTTGCGGTTCTGGCATGAAGTTCAAAAAAAAGAGCAGAAATGGTTTCCATGCCTAAAAGGTGGTGCATATCGAAAATGGTATGGAAATCACGACTATGTTATTGATTGGGAAAACAATGGCAAAAGGATAATAGCAGAAGGTAGGCAGACAATACGGAATGCGGACAAACTTTTTTGTGAAGGTATTTCATGGTCGAGAGTTACCATAGGAGCTTCATCCTTTCGGATCATGGAACGAGGCTTCTTTTTTGAAAGTGCTTCCGGGGTATGCTTTCCTAATGAGGTGAATCGAAAATACATTCTTGGACTTCTTAATTCAAAAGTGGTTCAGGCAATAGCGGAGATGCTCAACCCAACAGCAACGCTGCAATCAGGCGATTTGGCTCGTGTGCCTGTACTAAAAGATAATAATAAGTTTGAGCAAGTTAATAGATTGGTTGAAGACAACATAAAATTGTCAATGATGGATTGGGATTCCTACGAAATATCGTGGGATTTTAAGGGACATCCTCTTGTTCTTGGAAGGCTTCCTGAACCAGTATGGGGAGATGTTCCTGACAAAGTGGCTTTTCAGAATACTTCCATCCCTTACACTTATCGAATTTATTGGAAAAAGGCTTGTGAATACAGGTTTGAAAAGCTCAAGGCCAACGAGGAAGAACTGAACCGCGTCTTCATCAGCATCTACGGCTTGCAGGACGAGCTGACCCCGGAGGTGGCAGACAAGGATGTCACCGTCCACCGCATTTTTGACACCAAGGACGATGTGCCGGAATCCATGCAGGGCAGCAGCTATGTCCGAACCAAGCGGGATGAGATCGTTTCTCTGCTTTCCTACGCTGTGGGCTGTATGTTTGGGCGCTATTCGCTGGATACGGACGGGTTGGCCTATGCTGGCGGGGACTGGGATGACGGTAAGTACAAGACCTTCCTGCCCGACCGGGACGGCATCCTGCCCATCACCGACGAAGAGTATCTGGAAGACGATATTGTCTCCTGTCTGTGTGACTGGCTGAAAGCCGTCTACGGAGCAGACACGCTGGAAGAAAATCTGGACTTCATCGCCGTGGCGCTGGGCGGCAAAGGCAACAGCAGTCGGGAGATCATCCGCAGCTATTTCCTCAAGGATTTCTTCAAAGACCACTGCAAAACCTACCAGAAGCGCCCGATTTACTGGCTGTTCGACAGCGGCAAGCAGAACGGCTTCAAGGCGCTGATCTATCTCCACCGCTACACGCCGGACACCATCGGCAATCTCCGTGTAGACTATCTCCACAAGATGCAGCGCGTCTATGAGTCCGAAATCAACCGGATGCAGGACATGATCGACCACAGCACCAACGCCCGCGAGGTAGCCGCCTCCACCAAGCGAAAAGAAAAACTCCAAAAGCAGCTCAAAGAGTGCCGCGACTATGACGAGATGATCGCCCACCTCGCCCTGAGCCGCATCGAACTGGACTTGGATGACGGCGTAAAGGTCAACCACGAAAAAATCCAAACCGCCAGCGACGGAAAGAAATACGCCGTCCTGGCAAAAATATAATAGGTGGAGAGAGCTATGAACAATCGGTGGGTTCCCTTGCTTATTATTTGTTCGACTGTTGTTTTAGGCCATATTCTTTCGAGAATACACATATCAAAGTATAAACACCGATATATCGAAACAGGTGAGTTTAGAGATAAATTCATCGACTTGGTGAACTATTACACGGAACATTGCCGTGTCAATCAGGAAATGTACATTGATTGCATCAGAAATGTCAATGTCATTCAGGCAGAGTTGGGTGATGACGGCGTTATAGCTGAATTTCTCGATCCTTTGAAAAATGTTCGCGGGAAAAACTATCAGCTTCTCGTAAATACATTGCCTGAAATGAAGCTTTTCTCATCACAACTTGACAACATCATTATCAGGCAACGCCTACAACAGTTATTCGATCTATGCGACGATGCAATGATAAAACATCTTGGTGCATTGGAGCGAATGATAGAAAATGAGAGCAAAAAGCTTTGGAATCCATTCGCTTGTTTAAGTAATGGAGTACGCTGGTTGATAGGACTTCCTTTAGACATTTTATGCTGGATGGGAATCATAAGCGAACACAAAAACTCAACCTTACAAAGTAAAAGCGTCTTCAAATGGGTAGGACATATTGTGTCCCTTGTTGGGCTTATCAGTTCCATTATGGGGATCATACTCGGCTGGGATGAATTTATAAGTCTATTTACGAAGTTATAAGTTTAGATGCAATGAAGGAGGTGGTCGAGATGACCGCAGAAGAGATTTTCGCCGGTGAATCCGAGAATATAGAGTTCAAGAGCGAGATTCCCGCCAAAAGCGAAAAATACATGAAAACCGTGGTTGCCTTTGCTAACGGCAAGGGCGGCAAGCTGGTCTTCGGCGTGGAGAACGGCACATGGTCTGTCACCGGCTTTTCCAAAGAGGAAGTCTTTCAGAAGATGGACGCGATCACCAACGCCATTTTTGATAGCTGCGAACCCAAGATCACCCCGAACATCGCGGTGCAGGAAATTGACGGGAAAGCGATCATCGTGGTAGAGATCATTCCGGGTATGCAGCGCCCCTACTATATCAAGAGTCAGGGCATCATGGACGGCACCTACATCCGCGTGGCCGGAACGACTCGCCATGCGGAGCGGTATCGTGTGCAGGAACTCATCATGGAAGGAACCAACCGCTCCTTTGACCAGATGGAACGGGAGCAGACGGTTTCCGAGGCTGAGGTTGCTGCTTTCTGCGAGAAGATGTACCAGCACGCCCTCAAGCTGGCCGAGACAGATACGGCACGGGAGCAAATTCAGAAGGTTGGCAAAAACCAGTTGCTTTCTTGGAAACTGCTGGTGGAGCGTGACGGAGCTTACCACCCCACCAATGGGTATCTGCTCCTGAACGGCGATACGGTTGAGTTCCCCGATGCCGCCATTCAGTGTGCGGTATTCAAGGGTACTGTTCGGGACATCTTCATCACCCGCAAGGAATTTTCCGGTCCGATATACGAGCAAATCGAGGATGCCTACAACTTCGTGTTGCAGCACATCGACCTCGGCTCCCGTATCGAAGGAATCGCCCGTCAGGACTATTATGAGCTGCCCGTCAAGACCATCCGTGAGATGATCTCGAATGCCGTCTGCCATCGCAGCTACCTGACACCGGGTAAAATCCAAGTGGCGCTCTTTGATGACCGGCTGGAAGTCACCTCCCCCGGTATGCTGGACAGCGAAATCACCATTGAAAAGATGAAGTCCGGCCTCTCAAAGATCCGCAACCGTGGCATTGCAGCCGCCTTCTCCTACATGAACATCGTGGAGGCATGGGGCAGTGGTATTCCAAAAATGTTCCGGGAAGCAAAGGAATATGGCCTTCGTGAGCCGGAGCTGATCGACATGGGCAGTGATTTCCGCATTAACCTGTATCGGAAAGACGCGGCTACCGATCAGAATGGTGTCATTGATCCCAAAGAGCGTAACGCCGATGATACCAATGACACCAAAGTTGAACCCAATGATACCAATGAAGAAGCGATTCTGCGCATCCTCCGATCTAATCCGAAAGCGACGCAGAAGGATGTTGTAGAGATGCTGGGTGTTTCTCTCGCCACTGTGAAGAGGCTCATGAACAGCCTTCAAAAAGCTGGCAAAATCAAACGCAAAGGCTCCAACCGGAGCGGGTCATGGGTAGTCATAGACCAGAAGGAGTAAAACAGCATGGCAGAAATGAACATCAAACAAATTATAGACCGGCTGAATGCTGAGTTTACCGGCGATACCCGTAAGCTCGTCTTTTGGTACGACGATAACGGCGAGTTTGTAGAGGATATGCAGAATGTAGAGCTGGACAATGCCAAAGTCTACTTCTTGCAGCCGGACAATCAGTTTGCCACCAAGCTCTTTCTGGAACGGCAGGACACCACCACAAACTACCTCATCTATGCCCCCTTTCCGAAACCGGATGTGCGGGACAACCATCTGGAAGATACGCTGCTCTACTCAAGGCGCTTCTTTGCCGACCGCGCTTCGCTGCTCTCGGTGGATTTGGGCATTGACGAGAAATACAAGCCCATCATCGAAAAGCACATCAAGTTCTTTGCCAACAAAGAACGGACGCAGCGATTCTATGACCTTGAGATAGAGAACTTCAACGAAGAGAACATCATCACGGGGCTTCTCTCTGCCATTTGCCGCACCCGTACTTGTTCCTTTGAAGAAGTGATCCGGGTCATGCTGACAGACGGCGAGCTTGCAGATAACAAGTTCCTGTCTGAGGTAGATAAATACGGCCTACTGGATGATTTCTGGAAGCTCTGTGAGCAGCATTTCGGCTATACCGATATCAAGCCGACACTGGAAAAGCTGGTGGTGACCATGTTTGTCACCTACACAGCTAAATATATAGGAGGCGAGCTTCCGAAGCCGTGGAAGGTGTTCCTCTCCTATAAGGCCGGGAATATCATTGCCTTTATGGATAACCTGATGAACAATATCCTTTACCGTGGGCGCTATGATGAGCTTTCCGCTCATGTTGCCTCCGGCTTGAATGCCCAGAAGGCTTTCTCTGATTATTCGCCGGATGACTTAGTGAACTGCGATACTTTCCTTGCCGTTGACCAGATCCTCATAAAATGGATTGTGGAGCGGCTTTTGGCTGAGGATGTGGGGGCAACACTGGACGGCCTGACCATCCCGCAAATCTGTGAAAAGCGGAGCAAGATGCACTTTGGCGAAAAAACCGGGGGCTGCTATCAGATGCTTGACAGCGCCTACCAGATCATTCAGGCGGGGAATTACCGTTGCCCGGACAGCTTCAAAGAGATTCTGCGCCAGTATCAGGAGGAAGACTTCCGGCTGGACTACGAATATCGCCGGTTCTATTCTGCTTACGATCAGCTCGAAGAAACGGCAGCTTTCGAGCCGCTGCGCGATTTGGTAGAAAACATCTACACCAACGAGTATCTGGAAATGCTGCTTCCCAAGTGGAATGCCGCCATTCAGGAGCCGGACGCATTTATGGCACTGCCCTTGCAGAGGGACTTCTATGCTCGCAATTTGAAGAACGCCAAGGAACGCACGGTGGTCATTATCTCGGATGCCATGCGCTATGAGGTGGGCAAGGAACTGTTCCGCCGGATGCAGGATGACCCAAAATGTACAGCGAAGCTGGAAGTCCAACTCAGTGTTTTGCCATCCTATACCCGTCTCGGCATGGCAGCGTTGCTTCCACACGCAGAGCTGACGATGATGGACGATTTCAAGGTGCTGATTGATGGTATGCCTTGCGACAATCTTGCCGAGCGTGAAGCAGTTTTGCATAAGTACAGCAAGGACAGCACTTGTGTCCAGTTTGACAACATCAAGTCGCTCAAGGTCGCCGAGCTGCGTAGCATCTTCACCGGCAAACAGGTCGTGTATGTGTACCACAATCAGATCGATGCTCGTGGTGACAAGCCGAATACCGAGGATGAAGTCTTTGTCGCCTGTCAGGAGGCGATTGCGGAAATAATCGACCTGATCCGCCGCATCTCTACCAGTGCGAATACATACCGGTTTATCGTCACTGCTGATCACGGATTTATCTACAAACGGGATAAAATCGCGGAGAGCGACAAGATTGAGGGAATCAAGGGAAAAACTTCCTTTATCAACCGGCGTTTTGTGGTCGCACAGGAACCCGTTTCAAAAGATGGCATCGCCAGCATGGAGATGAGTAAAGTTCTTCGCAATGATGACACCAAATGGGTGTCCTATCCCATCAGCGACGATGTATTCAAGGTGGCTGGCGGCGGGCAGAACTATGTACATGGCGGCTCATCCCCACAGGAAATGCTTGTGCCTGTCCTCGACCTCAAGATGGAACGAGGGCACATGGAGACGCGGAGCGCGGGAGTTGCGCTGGTAAGCATGGTGCGAAAAATCACCAATAAGATCACCATACTGGATTTCATTCAGTCTGAGCCGGTCAGCGATGTGGTCAAGGCTGCTTCTTTTCGGTTGTTCTTTATCTCCGATGATAACGAGCGGATTTCCAATGAGAATAGCTGCATTGCGGACAGCCGGGAACAAGATGCTGCCAAACGCATCTTCCGCATGAAATTCCAGTTCAAAGACAAAAAGTACGACAAAGACAAACAGTATTTCTTTGTGATATACGATGATGCAACAGAGCTTGAGGTGTTCCGGCATCCTGTCATCATGGACATGGCATTTGCCGATGACTATGGCTTCGGCTTTTAAGGGGACCCTAAGTGACAGGAGGCGATTCAAATGGTTGATATGACAGAAAATGAGGATAGAAGAGCTGTCATCAAATCAAAATTGCGGCAAAATTTCGATGGGAAGATTGTGCGCAAGGATTTGACCAAGAAAATCAAGGAAGGCGCAAATGTGCCTGTCTATGTCCTTGAGTTCCTGCTGGGACAGTATTGCAGCTCGGATGACCCTGATATTATTGAAGAGGGCGTAGAGAATGTAAAACGCATTCTTGCGGATAATTTCGTCCGCCCGGACGAGGCACAGAAGATTCTCTCTGTGCTTCGTCAACGCGGCAGCTACACCGTGATTGATAAAATCACAGTGAACTTGAACATAAAGCGGGATTTCTATGAAGCAGAGTTCTCCAACCTTGGACTCAAGAATATCCCCATAGACGAAGAATATCCCGCCAAATTTGACCGCCTACTCTGCGGCGGCATCTGGTGCATCGTGCAACTGGACTATGAGTACATGGAGGAAGATCGGAACGGAACGCCAATCAGCATCCGAAAGCTCACGCCGATCCAAATGCCTCATGTGGACATTGAAGAACTGAAACAGGGGCGCAAAGCATTTACGCAGGATGAATGGATGGATGTGCTGCTGCGCTCCATCGGCATGGAGCCGGACACCCTGACTTACCGTGAAAAATGGCTGCTCCTGATCCGCATGATCCCGCTTGTGGAGAACAATTTCAACCTCTGTGAGCTGGGGCCGCGTAGCACCGGTAAATCCCATCTTTACAAAGAGATTTCTCCGAACAGCATTCTCGTTTCCGGCGGTCAGACAACGGTAGCCAATCTGTTTTATAACATGGGGCGCAAAACCGTTGGCCTTGTCGGTCTTTGGGACTGTGTTGCCTTTGACGAAGTTGCCGGTATCAGATTCAAGGATAAAGACGGCATCCAGATCATGAAGGACTACATGGCATCCGGGTCCTTCGCTCGTGGAAAAGAGGAAAAAGCTGCAAGCGCGTCGATGGTCTTTGTGGGCAACATCAATCAGAGCGTGGATGTGCTTCTGAAAACATCCAGCCTCTTTGATCCCTTCCCTCCTGAGATGGGGACCGATACAGCTTTTCTTGACCGGATTCACTGCTATCTTCCCGGTTGGGAAATTCCGAAATTCCGCCCAGAGCATTTTACGGATGACTATGGCTTCATTACAGATTATTTGGCAGAGTTCATCCGGGAGCTGCGCAAGGAGCAGTACGGCGATGCGCTGGACAAGTATTTCCGTTTAGGCACCAACCTAAACCAGCGTGATACCATTGCCGTTCGGAAGATGGTCGGCGGGCTTTTGAAGCTTGTTTACCCTGACGGTGAGTTCACAAAAGAACAACTGGAAGAGATTTTGAAGCTTGCTCTTGAGATGCGCCGCCGTGTTAAGGAACAGCTGAAAAAGCTGGGCGGCATGGAGTTTTATGATGTGAATTTCTCCTACATCGACAAAGACAGTTTTGAGGAATACTATGTATCCGTTCCTGAGCAAGGCGGCGGTAAGCTGATCCCCGAAGGAATGTGCAATCCGGGCCAAATCTATACGGTCTCACAGGGAAAATCCGGCATGATCGGTGTGTTCCGGTTGGAATCTCAGATGCTTCCCGGCAATGGCAAGTTTGAACGCACGGGCATTGGCTCGGAACGCGAGGCAAGAGAGGCTACAAACACCGCCTTCAACTTCCTCAAAGCAAATGCCGGACACATTAGCGGGACGATCAGCACCACGACAAAGGACTATATCGTCAATTATCAGGATTTGCAAGGCATCGGCATGACCAGTAAGCTTGCCCTTCCTACGCTGATCGCACTGGCTTCCATTGCCCTGAACAAGCCCACTGTCAGCAGCTTGGCTGTACTGGGAGAAATCAGCATCGCCGGTACGATGATCAAGGTGGATGAGCTTGCAAACGCCCTACAAGTTTGCCTCGACAGCGGGGCAAAGAAAGTATTACTGCCCATTACATCAGCCTCAGACCTTGGCACTGTCCCCTCAGAGTTGATCGGATGCTTCAATCTCATCTTCTATCAGAGCGCCGAGGACGCAGTATTCAAAGCGCTAGGCGTCGAGTAACTGAACGGTAGATGAACTTTCTTCCGTTTTTTCAGCGAGCCATATAACTGTGATGAGATAATAAAAAGCGCACGAAATGAGGATGAGCATGAGCTATTATTTCGGATTTAACACACCCGAAGAGCAAAAGAAAAAAAGAAAGTCTGACCTAACAGCAATCGGCGAAAAAGTCACTTCATTCTTTTGGGATATTGCACCGGCCAACGGTTTTGAGATGCGAGAAGGCCAACAGGATATGTCTTTTGAGATTGTGGATGCCCTTATTCATGATCAGCATTTTGCGGTAGAAGCCGGAGTCGGAATCGGAAAATCATTTGGGTACTTGGTACCGGTCTTGCTGTATAACAAGAGAATGAAAAAGCCCGTTATTGTGGCTACATCAACTATCGCGCTACAAGAACAGCTTTGGGATGATATTCACATTGTGATGAAGCTTCTCAATCTACAACCGGAAGTTATCCTTGCAAAAGGACAAACTCATTATCTCTGTCATAAGCGGGCTGATGAGCACATAAATACAGCGGATGCAGTAATTCCTGATGAACTGCAAATCGGTCTTGAAAGTGGATTTCAGGATAGAAAGCAGTTTTCACAAACTTTACCGCAGAATATCTGGGATAAAGTCAATGTACAACGGTTCAGTATGCGAAATTGTAGTGGCTGTGAAAAGAAATGCCTTTATCATGCCATTCGCTCGAAAATAAAATATACCGATGGAATTATCCTGTGCAACCAGGACTTCCTGACTGCACATCTTCAACAAATACGAGGCTGGCAGGATGGCCTTATTAACCGTGAGGCCGATCTTATTGTTGTGGATGAAGCACACAACTTAGATGATAAAGTGCGAAGCGCCACCACAAAACGCATCAATCAAGGAATGCTATTAGGACTTATTAAAAGCGCAACCAATGAAGTCAAGGCGGCTGATAGGCAGAACATCTATGGAGATGTCGAGGACGCGAAGAAGTCAATTAGCGTGTTTTTTGACCGCCTTAAAGCACAGATGCAGGAACAGATCGACCATTCGCGGCAAGATATGAGATACGCGGATCGGTTTTTCTTTGATGGTGGTGAAAACTCCATAGCCCTTCTTAAAGCGATGATAGAAAGCATTAAAAGTGTTGCTCTCAGCATTCAGATTTACACCAGCTTTGATTACAGCAGTCGAACAACTGCTGCATCGGACGAATTGGACAGCCTAAGCGAAAGCCTTGCAGAAATGATCGAACAAATTGATAGCAACCTTCTCTGGATTGAGCGAAAAGGGAAAAATGCAGAGCTTGTTTATTGCCCAAAGAATATCAGTCAAATTACCAATCGACTGTATTTCAGCGGGAAAGAAAGAGTAATCTTGACCTCCGCAACCATGACCAATGCAAGTAATGGAGAATTAGTAGATCAATACTCCTATTTTATCGGTAATACAGGATTTCCGACGGATGAACGCGGTTGCTTATCCGAACCGAAGCCTTCTCCCTATCCATACGATGAGCATTCCATGATTTATTATTGTGACGATCTGCCCCATCCCACTCAGGAACATGAAGCTTTTATCGAACAAGGCGTACAACGCTTGCTTGAAGTTCTCGAAATTTCAGGTGGGAAGGCTCTTGTATTGTTTACTGCGAAAACAGATATGGAGGAAGTTTATACCATCCTCAGTAAACTAAACTTGCCTTACAAGGTCCTAATGCAGCAACCCGGTTCATCACAAGATAAAATTCTTAATGAATTTAGAGAAGATACCAACTCTGTTCTGCTCGGGACAGGCGCTTACTGGGAAGGCATAAGCATTGAAGGCAAAAGTCTCTCTAATGTCGTGATTTTCCGCCTTCCATTTCCTGTACCTGATCCGATTATAGAATACAAAGCATCCATTGCTAAGGACGCTTTGATGGATGTCCGTGTTCCTGAAATGATAATTAAACTCAAACAAGGGATAGGCAGACTGATCCGTAATTTTAGCGATACAGGAATCGTATGTATCATTGACCCACGACTTCGAGATGACCCTCCTGCCAAATATCACGACATTGTATGGGAATCCCTCCCCATAAAGAATAAAACAAACAGCCTCGATAAACTAAAAAGGTTCTTTGACAGCCTTTCTAGTTTGAATGACCATTGAGTCTTCTTTACATCCTATATCTCATAAATATTTTCCAAGAAAAAAGAGCCTCAGCCGACAACCAGAAGGTTATCGACTGAGGCTCTT
>OFMA01001202.1_pt1 | contig 17355 bp, 10 predicted proteins | sample 1541011 | NCBI WGS metagenome assembly OFMA01 (sample SAMN04209225, study PRJEB22552) | human gut metagenome | biome: gut; material: feces | host: Homo sapiens | place: USA: Oklahoma
CAATACGTTACCAGGACGTCCATCAGTATCAAGCAAGAGCTTGGTTTGTTTATTCGAACTGTCATAAGCATATATTCCAGCTCCATCTACAGCCATCAGAAGAGTCTGCTTATCATATAAAATGATTGAACGTACGGGAATTTTAGGAATGTTTTGCAAAGATTGGAAATCAGCAGATTTTATCAGCTTCCAAGTACGATCATCCAGCACTTTAACTCCTTCGTGAAAAGTACCCAGCCAGATACGATGTCCCGCAATATCATGATAAGAGGATACTACAGAACTGCCACTAATCTTCTTTTCTAACTTCCGGGCAGACATCGAATAGCAATAAACATCTTTAAAAGTTCCTATCAAGAGTTTCTGACCTATAAATTGGATATGATTAATATAGGTATTTTTCAATACAAACCTACCCTTAGCTGTCTCCCGAACTATCTCCTTTCCACCAGTAGCTGCTGATAAGCAATAAATGCCTCTATCCATAGCTAACCAGAAATTGCCCTTTTCGTCTACCAACAGTTCGTTCAACACGATACTTCCACCTAAAATATTCTGAAGATTACATTTCAAGACAAATGCATCTTTCCTCTTATCATATATATACACCTTTCCCTTGTTGTCGTAGGCGTAAATCAGATGTTGCGCATCCTTAGTCAGTTTAATACTTCTACCACTAGCATCACTATATGGCATCTCTGTGTATAAAGTATAATTGGTTACTTGTTGCCCATTATATCGGTCAACTCCACGCTTAGTACTTATCCACATGGCACCATCCTCTGCCTCGACAATAGAATAAACACGAGGGCTGGAAAGACCATTGTCAGCATTGAGATTGGAAAGCATGAACATATTTCTGGAAATATGCGCATATGCCTGAAGAGCCGATGCCAACAGCAGCAATATAATGAGAGTGCAGGATTTATATCGTTTCATAATTCTTTCATTGATATTATTTGGGGACAAAGATAATACAAAAAAATGAAAAACAAATAGAATAATGAGATAAAATGAAAAAAATCTATTATCTTTGCAAGATATTAATATAAAGATATAGACTATGATCAAAAGATTATTATCCTTTCTAGACGCATCGCCAGTGAATTTCCTGGCAGTAAAGAATATCTCCAAGGAATTGGAGAAGAATGGGTTCCGCCGTATGAACCCACAGGAGCCTTTGGGCAAGATTGAAGCGGGTGAAAAGTTCTTCGTTACCAAGAACGACTCTTCCATCTACGCCTTCCAAATCGGAAAGAAGCCTTTGGCAGATGCCGGTTTCCACATGATCTGCGCCCACTGCGATTCGCCTACCTTCCGCATCAAGCCAAATGCAGAGATGCTTTGCGAGGGCGGTATCGTAAAACTGAATACCGAGGTTTATGGTGGTCCTATCATGTCAACCTGGTTCGACCGTCCGCTCACTTTGGCAGGTAGAGTTATCGTGAAGGGCAAGAATGCGATGAATCCCCAGACGCTCCTTCTTCATGTGAAGCGCCCATTGCTGCAGATCAGCAATCTCGCTATCCACTTCAACCGTCAGGTGAATGATGGTGTGAAGTTGAGCAAACAGAAGGATGTACTCCCTATCCTCGGCATCATCAATGATGAACTGGAGAAGGGTAACCTCCTGATGAATGTGATAACCGACGAACTGAATATCCAGAAAGAGGATGTTCTTGATTTCGATCTCTATCTGGCTGATGCCACTCCAGCTTGCACCTTCGGTGTACACGATGAGTTTATCTCTTCAGGCAGACTCGACGACCTGTCTATGTGCTGGGCTGGAGTAGAGGCGATGATTGCATCTGATGTCAATGATACCACCCAGGTTCTCGCCATCTTCGATAATGAAGAAACGGGGTCTCAGACCAAACAGGGAGCCGGGAGTCCATTCCTTTCATATATGCTCCAGCGCATCGCCCTGGCACAGAGCCATACAGAAGAGGCTTATTATCAGGCAGTAGAGCGTGCCTTCATGATTTCAGCCGATAATGCGCATGCCTGGCATCCTAACTATAGCGAGAAGTTCGACCCTACGAATCATCCTAAATTGGGCGGTGGTCCGGTCATCAAGTTCAATGCAGCCCAGAAGTATGCGAGCGATGCTGTATCAGCAGCCATCTTCGCCAACATTTGCGATGCAGCTGGTGTACCATGCCAGCGTTTCGTAAACCACAGCGATGTAGCAGGTGGCAGCACATTGGGCAATATCCTCGCCTCTTCCATCCCATTGAAGGGTGTGGATATGGGCAATGCCATCCTCGCTATGCACAGTTGCCGCGAAACCGGTAGCGTTATCGACCACGAATATTGCGTGAAGGCTTTCACCAAGTTCTATCAGTTGTAATAAAAAACAAAGAGGGTGTGTCTGTATTTATGACACACCCTCTTTGATTTTATATATTAACCTTTTCCTTTTATCGTTCCTAATTCTTTCACATTTTTCTCAAATTCATTTCTTTCACCAATAGCTCCATTACGCAGTTTTGCCCGATAATTATATATCGTATTAACTGCATAATGCAGGAATTCTGCTATCTTCGTACTGTCATCAATACCCAGTCTTATCAAGGCGAATACCCTCACCATTGCCGGTAACTTTGTTGCATCGGTAAGATGGATTTGTGCCTCCGGCTTCAGAAGGCTATTGAGGTCTTCCACGAAATCAGGGAACAGATGCAGGAAGACCTTATCGAAATTTGCATAGAGTTCTCCCAACTCGTGTTCCTTCAGTTCACTGCTTCTCGTCATTGAATAAAGTTCCTGATATTCACGGTTCTTTACCATCTTATTGACATGGAGACGCAACTTATCCAGTTTGTCTATATAATGAGAACATGCTCCCAGGAACTGGCCTATATATTCTTCCTTCACACCATTTGACTCATTCAGTTTATCATTCGAAGTCTTCAACATTTCGTTGGTAGCAGAAAGTTTCTTATTCAGTTCCTCCAATTGTTCATTCGTTTTCTTCAGTTCATTTCTCGCTATGGTAACATATTTCTTCTGCTTATTGACATAGAAAGCCAGAACACCTAAAGAAAGAACCAGAAGACTGACACAGATGATGGCAAAGACAAGACGCTGGTTTGCCTTCTTGAGCTGTGCCTGATAATTATGATCGATGGTACCAAGCACTGGCGAAATCTGCCAACTGCGAATACGCGTACTAAAACTCTTATTGGCATTCCAAGAGAAGTTGATATATTTATAGGAACGCTCAACATCTCCCTCCTGACTCAGAATATCGGCAAGCATCCAGAGCGAAGCCTGATCATTGATAGCACACTTCACATCACAAATGGCAGATTTTAGCAACCAATATTTCTTCATTTCTTCGTTTTTCAGAGAACGGTAAATCAGATAGCGATAGTAGGCTACGATGCCGTATTCATGACTCCCCTCCTTACATAAATTCAACCGTTCATCATTCACCTTCAATGCTTCATCCCATTTATTCTGACTGGTAAGCATCACCTCTTTACGCATGAGATAATCTTCGCTATGATGTGGAAGGATAGCAAACAAAGTATCCCGATATGCATTCTGACGACTAAAGAATTTCTGACTTAAATCAGTATCTACATGAATATTAGAAAAGCCCAACTCACCATAGACATGGTAATAGGCGATGAAATAATCTTTCCGGTTCGATTCATCCAATGTCTTTTTATCTATATGATTGAGCACCTCCAAAGCCTCAGCAAAAGCTCCGGCTGTAGAATACTGTAAAGCTAACTGACTTTTCAATCCAGCAACTTCAGCCGGCAGTCCTTCCTTCTGAGCCAATACAATGGCTTTCTGAATATAAGCCACAGCAGAATCGCTCTGGTAGGACTTATATTCAGAATAAATCTTGCGATAAGTATTGATGAGCAATTTCGGATTGTTCTCCTGATGAATCAATTCCTTCAACTGAGCGATGCTACTTTCTTTCAGTTTGGTATAGTGCTGGGATTGCTCTATAGCCCGATCAAGTTGGACATACAGTTCACTGATGCTTTCCTTTTGAGCAAAGCATGATGTAAGTGTAGCGAAACACCAGATATACAATATAGATAATAATCTTTCTGTCATTAGTTGATAATAATTTGATGTATAGGTAATCATTGAATCCAGCCCTTACTGCTGTATAGGACATTCAAGAGACAAAGGTATAGCTTTTTGGGTACATTTCCAAATTTTCAAGCATTTTTTTGATATTCTTTTTTATTTTTGTTGTTCTTACATCCTTGCACCTCTCAAAAAAAAGGCTGCCCCAAAAAGTTTGGAGCAGCCTTAAACAAAGCTTTATACCTAAATTATCAAACTAAAACCTAAAATGCTTATGAATGATTATAAACCTACAACTTATTTCTTTTCTACTTTGAGAACAGCCTTGTCTACACCGGCAGTCAAGTCAACTGTAAGAACGTATGTCTCGCCATCCTTCAGTTCTACTCCATCTTTCAGATAAACATTGCCGTTGTCGTGACCGTTACCGTCACCGATGCCGAATACCTCGCTCTCAGTTGAGATGAGATGGCTGTTATCCTTACCCTTGAACTCAATACCCCAGTTTGCCTGACCGAAGAACTTGAAGTTTACGTCAGTAGCTCTGAGCTGCTTACCAACGGTGAGTGTAACCTGATATACCTTATCCTTGATTGGAGTGAGGCAGACGTCAGAGTCAACACCTGTCCACCAGCCATGATTTACAGCGTCCCAAGTTGGCTTGTTGACACCTTCATTACCGATGATCCAGAGTGCACCAGTACCATCGCCATTCAGTGACATAGGCTCACTTCCATTCATTGTCCAGATACGGAATGACTTATGGGTGAAGTCTGCCAAAATAGTATATCTGCCGGTAATAGCCTTGAAAGTATAGCTTCCATCATCTTCTTTCTGGAACCAGTCGCTGTCATAATACCAGTCATCTGGTAGATTATTGCCGTTGATAGTAAGGTTACAGGTAGCACCTTGCTTGATATCACCCACCCAAGTCTTGCCTGCATCAGAATCGGCAAAATCGAGGACAGTAACCGGCAATACATCGGTAGGACCAGCCGTATAGTTCTTGGCATCGAAAGTGACAACTACATCGCTCATATTCCCAGAAGTGAAGTTGAAGTTGCCTGTTTCTCCCAAACTGATATCCTTACCTGTGCTGGAACCGAAGACAAACTTTCCATCCTTCGTTGCAAAATATCCCTTGAAGGTCTTCTTGCTGCTAGGAAGAACAGCCTGATAAACAAAGTCGCTTTTCTCTGTCATGTCATATTTAACACCATCAGCACTCACAAACTGCAGATTGTTGAAGTGAGGGCGCTTGATATCAAACGACAAGGTCTCTGTATTCGATTTGGTTGATACATTCTGCAGAGTAAGTTGAATATCCACCTTTCCATCAGGAACATTCTGTGCATAAGGCACTTTCAGTTTGACTGTATATTCACCAGCCTCCTTGGTACGGATGGTAGTTTCATCTACACTCTGCCCACTAAACAGGAGGTTTGCTTTCAAGGTAGAGAGAGCCACGCCTCCCTCATCCTTGCAGTTTACTTTCACCTCCACTTCATCGCCCATCCATACAGCTGTAGCAGGAGCCGTACAGCTCATCACAGGATTACCGGCAGGAGTAGGCGCACTGTAATCATCATCGCCGCAAGATGCCATCAGTGGCAGGGCGAGCAACGCCATGATATAATATTTGATATGTTTCATAATGATCGTATCTTTAATGAATCATTTACTATAGTTTATGGATTACTTATTCCACTTGCAAGAAATCACACCATTAGCAGGAACATTGCAGGTAAAATTATGAGTTCCATCACTGAGGTTGATTGACTTAGCCTCATCTCCCTCGTTGATAATGACAGCAGCATAACTACCATCAGGATTAACAAACTCAGCATGTGTAATCTTACTGTCATTAACGGTTCGGGATGTATTACCAATGCGAACCGCACCAGGAGCAACGACACTAGACATGTGGTTGATGATGTAATAATGAGAATTGTAGCTCAACTGGTTGTAACCATTCTGATTGATATCAATAGCACCATAGCAGGTCTGGCATCCACCATCCAGATTAGGTCCCATCTTATTGTCAAGCATCAGATTCCATACAAGCACAGCCTTGCAATTCTGGTTTACCGTAGCGAGCGCCACATTCTTCATATCCGCCATCAGTCGTTTACTCAAGTCACGTCCGTTATTCCAGGTTCCGATACTGGTTTCCGAGAATATCAGTTCCTTGTCAGGACGCTGGTTGTGGATATCAGTCAACTCGCTGTTGTTGCCGCCATAATCATGATAAGCAGCACCTACAACCAGTTCTGAGCCCTCAAAGTTATCACCGATAGCATTGTAGAGTTTCACAGGATAATCTTCCTGATCGGCAATATTGTCATAGTTGTAGTTGTGATCGAAGACATAAATCTTGGTCTGCAGATTATTCTTCTTAAACTGTGCGGCCAACTCCTTCACGAAAGGAGCCTCTTCCTGCCAAGGCATATAGAGTGAAGCACAGTTTGCTTTGTTCAATGGCTCATTCTGAGGACTAACAGCATAGATATTGATACCTTTCTCCTTCATCACATTAATAAACTTCACGAAGTACTTGGCATAAGCCTCGCGATAATCCGGATTGAGATGACCATCTGTCCATGAATTCTTAGGATTCTTGGTATTAAGGTCTGTCACCTTCATCCATTTTGGACAAGTCCAAGGAGCTGCGATAATCTTCAGATTTGGGTTGATGGCAAGAATCTCCTTCAATACCGGAATCACATAATCGTTCTCATCGCTATAGAGCGCGAAGTTGCTGATAGGGTCAGATTCGCTGCCCTTCTTGTCGCAATAGGTATACTCAGTACTTGAAAAGTCGTTGCATCCCAAAGAGATACGGGCATAACTTACGCCATAACCCTCTGTGGTAGAGTAAATACGCTTCAAGAGAGCCAGACGCGCCTCTGGGTTCATCTGCATCAGATTATAGCAGGATGAATAAGTGATGGCATAACCGAATCCATCAATCGTCTGATACTTCTTATTTAAATCGAGTTCGATGGTGGTTGGTGCCATAGATACTCCATTATACAACTTTACCTCACCCTGTGCCAATGAATAGACTCCATCGGCTGTGGTAATGAAAGTTTTGGCTGTTCCTTGTGCCGGTACCGGATTTGGTGCCTCACTAGGAGTATCAAAGTCTACAGGATCTGAGAATGAGTTACTGCTGCTGCAAGCTGTCACAGAGAAAGCTGTTGCGCAGACCAGCATCATCAGTTTACTGCTATAGTATTTCATATTCGTTTCTTCTATTATTTGTTAATAACGGTTTGAGTTGAAAGCTATCCAGGTTAGCTTAGTAACCTGGATTCTGCTCTAGATTGGTATTCTGGTCAAGAGCGGTCTGTGGAATTGGCAACAGGTATGAATTGCTGTCAAACTGTCTTACCTGTCTGATGCGTCCGCTGTCACGGTTGTCTATTCCGTTGAGATATTGCTCCACCTTGTTGTTGCGGCAGAGGTCGAACCAGCGTTCTCCCTCAAAGGCAAGTTCCAGACGGCGCTCATGGAGCACAGCCTCTATCATAGATTCCTTGCTGCCAGTCTTGTCGGATGTCAGTTCCTTCAGTTTGGCACGCTTGCGAATCTGGTTCACGAGTTTCGCACTCTCGGCAAGATTGCCCTTATAGGCTTCTGCCTCAGCCTTCATCAGGATAATATCAGCTAAGCGAACCCAGTAAATATTATTGTATGAAGAGCGTAACTTATACATGAACGGATAGTTGGAAGCCGGATAATAGTTGCTCCAGGTACAGGCATAATATACGATAGCCTGATTCTTACGTACCTCATCACCCTCCTTGTCAAAGTCATTGATGATGTCTCGTGAAGGAGTAATCCACTTTGCCCAGGTAAAGTAATAATCCCAGTTGTCTAACTGACGGCCGTACATCCAGGTTTCCCAGTTTCCGCTACCGGTTGTCCAATGCACCTCCAGAATACCTTCTTTGGTATTGCGTTTCATGCAGTCTTTCGCGGTCTCATCATAGCCCCAAAGAGTTTCATAACTATCTTCCAGCTCTACACCGGTTGTATTCATCACCTTGTCGGCATAAGCGATTACCTTGTCATAATCCTGCACTTCCTTTTCGGCATAAACCTTGGCAAGCATAGCCTGAGCTACGGTCTTGGTCATCTTGGTGCGGTCGGAATTGTCATTATCCGGTGCATGCTGCTCAGCATCCGTCAAGTCGGCAATAATCTGCTCATAACATTCCTTCGGCGTCTTGCGAGGTGGATAATAGGTAGGATATACCTCATTGATATTCTCGGATGTAATGGTCTTGGCGATGGTCGTGATGACAGGGAAAGAACCCCACAGACGAGCCATTCGGAACATCATCAGGGCACGGAAAATTTCGCCCTGTGCCTTATAGGAATGATATTCTGCTTCTGATATCTGACCATTCTCCTTCAATTGCTCAACACCATTGATCAGCACATTTGCCTGGGCGATATCCTCCAGATAGCGGTTCCAGTCACGGCTCAATACCGAGTTGCTGGCATCGATAGAGTTGGTTTCATAAGGTACCACCTCGGCACCGGTAGTTCCGGCATAAGCATTGTCGCTATGTGAATCGCCTATCAGAAGATAGTCGAGATGGGTATGCTCCTGACGGTTGCGGAACAACTCATAGAGCGATTTGAGCTGTGCATCAGCAGCAGCCTTGTCCTTCAATACGGCTGTTGAGGTCTCTGTCTGACCGCCCTGTGTTATTTCTGATGGCTCTGATAATGGCTCGTAGTCGAGAGAGCAACTTGCCAAAGAGAACATTGCGATGCCACCGAGCGCCAATGTCTTGATTGTATGATATGTTTTCATTGTTGTCGATGTTTAGAATTCTACTTTTACACCTAATACTACACTCTTATTGAGTGGATATGTACCCCAGTCGATGCCCTGTACACTACCACTGTTGCCATACTGGTTAACCTCCGGATCCATACCTGAATAGTCGGTCAGGGTAAGCAGGTTGGTTGCTGATACGTATGGCTGCAGACGGGTCAGGCCGAAGCGTGAAATCAGTTTGCGAGGCACATCGTAAGAGAGAGAAATATCCTTTACACGGAGATAACTGCCATCTTCTACGAAGTAGGTTGAGTTGCGGATATCCCACTTAGCCTTTGGCACATCGGTAATCTGACCAGGAACTCTCCAGCGGGCCAGCACCTTGGTGCTTTGGTTCTTACCATCATACATTCCTTCGGTTTCCATACGTGAAACGTTGTAGATATCGTTGCCATAGCTTCCCTGGATAAGAATACTGAGATTCAAGCCTTTATAAGAGAAGGTATTGGTCAAACCGAATGTGAAGTCTGGATTCGGATCACCGATATAAGTACGGTCACTGGCAGATACCAGACCATCACCGGTCACGTCCTTATACTTCATATCACCTGTCTCGGGATCCACACCTTCTGCTACATATCCCCAGAAACTGCCCAATGGCATACCTGGCGTATTGCGAACCACCTGTTCGTTGACGAAATCGGTAGTCGTGGCTTCATAATATACCTGAGTCAGAGACAGGCTCTCCAACTTATTCTTGTTGAATGAGATGTTGAAATCTGTATTCCACTTCAAGGTGCCTGTCAGATTCTGTGAAGAGATGGCAAACTCCCAGCCTTTGTTGATCATCGAACCGCCATTATAGGTCAGGTTACTTGCAGCAGCACTACCTGCCGGCAAGGTGATGTTCATCAACATATCCTTGGTCTTCTTATAATAGTAATCAGCATAGAAGGTGAGGCGGTTGCCCAGTATGGTCAAGTCGAGACCGATGTTGGTCTGGGTTGTTGTTTCCCAAGTAAGCTCAGGGTTACTCAGGTTGCCCTGTGAGAAAGTAGGAGTAGAATTGGCATCATTTCCCTCGCCAAACCACTGCACACGATTGATATTGTATCTTGCCAGATAGCTGTAATCGCCCAATCCGCTCTGGTTACCGGTCTGTCCCCAGCCTCCACGAATCTTCAAGTCGTCAATCCACTTGATATCTTTCATGAATTTCTCATTGCTTACGCGCCAGGCACCAGAGAATGATGGAAAGTAACCCCAACGGTGATGCGGTGCCAACTTGGAAGAACCATCGGCACGCATATTGGCGGTTACCATATAGGTATCATTCCAGTTGTACTGCAAACGGGCGAAAGTAGAGAGAATAGCCCAATCAGAAGCTGACGAACCGGTTCCTGTCCAGGAAATCTTATTGGCTGCATTCAAGGTTGGGAACAGATCGTTGGCATAGTTGCTACCATTGATATAGTTCTGGCTCCACTTGCTCTGTGTCCAGGAACTACCAGCCATCGCATCCAGACTGTGCTTTCCGAATGCCTTCTTATAGTTTAATACATTGTCCCATACGATAACGCTGCTGATGTTTCTACCATCATATCCTGTACCGAATTCCTGACGGCCGATGGTAGTAGATATCGGGTCAAGGAAGTTGGTGGTTGTTCCTTGTGTACGGTCGAACGAGAGAGATGTGTTATAAGTCAGTTCAGGTATAAAGGTGACAGTAGCCTTTCCTGTTGCCAGCAATCGGTTGTAAGCAGACTTATTATTCTGTGTACGAGCAATATTCTCTGCTGGCGAGGTAATGTTCACGCCATAGAAGTTGTTGTAGAACTGGCTAGGATTCTCCGGGTTCCATACCGGTGCATAGGTTGGCGTATTGACGATAGCGGTTACTACGCCGCCTCGGTTAGAACCGGCACCCGAGATGATACCTGTACCCTTGTTGGTATAATCAGAATAAGTTACACTGGCATTGAGTCGCAACCACTTACGTATATCGTTCTCTACAGATGCTCGGAAGTTGTAACGCTGATAGCTTGACTTCTTGATAACACCATTTTCGCCTGTATAGCCACCCGAGATAAAGTATCTCAGTTTATCGGTACCATTGGTGATAGAGAGCTGGTAGTCCTGTACATTACCCGTACGGAACACCTCGTCTTTCCAGTCGGTCTGGTCTTTCAAGCCTTCCGGCAGTTTCACCAGTCCTATCTCATCCATCAGTTCCTTATACTGAGCCGCATTGAGAGATTCCTGGTTGTCACGTACAGTATTAAATGCATAATGTGCATTCAGAGATACCTTGGCAACGCCAGCCTTACCCTGCTTTGTACCTATAATAATGACACCATTGGCTGCACGGGATCCATAGATTGCAGCAGAAGAGGCATCCTTCAATACCTGGATATTATCAATATCATCAGCTGCCAGGAAGTCGATATTAGTCATTGGCACACCATCTACTACATAAAGTGGATCATTACTACCATTTAAAGAGGTGGTACCACGCACACGTATGGTTGGTGAAGCACCTGGCTGACCGTTGGCTTGCGAAATCTGCAAACCGGCTGCCTTTCCCTGCATACCTGCTGCGGCAGATACGATAGGACGGGTATCAAGATCTTTGGCTGACACACTGGATACGGCAGTAGTTACATCCTTACGCTTGACAGAGCCATAACCGATAGCCACCACTTCGTTGAGCATATTAGACTCCTCTTCGAGCATAATCTGTACGCCGTTAGAAGCTTTCACTTCCTTATTCTTATAACCTATATAAGAAATTTTGAGTCTGGCACCTGGCTGTACTTCGATGGTGAAGTGACCATCCAGGTCTGTAGCAACACCATTTTTGGTACCATTCTCCAGAACCGAAGCTCCGATAACGGGTTCATTGGTATTGTCGATTACAGTACCCGTAATCTTCACCTTCTGTCCCCAAGCTGTCGCCGAGACCATTAGGACGAGTGCTGAGGCTGCTAGTCCTCGCAACATCGCATTACTTTTTGATTTTCTCATAATAGTTATTCTCATTTATGTTTAAAATTGTTTTCTGATAGTCGGGAACCCATCCATGATTGGTTTCCGATTGCAAAAGTATATAAAATGTCTGATATTTGTTGGTTGATTAAATAATTAAGTGGTGAAAATGACCACCTATTTTCACCACTACATCTGATTATCAGGACTTTACATTTTTCATAGTTCTAAATATAAGTGGTAGATTTATAATGGTAAAAGGTACAATTATAGAAGAAAAAAATGGTTTTATTTAAATGTATCTTCGCTTGAGGCATCCGCGCTTGAGGCATCCGCGCTTGAGGTATCCTCGCTTGAGGCGGATTGCAAATCCGCAGGAACGCCTAGCGGAATTGCGTATCTCCCTAACGCCTAGCGGAATTGCGATTCTTATTACGCCTAACGGATGCGCTGCGAAACGGGAACAGCAGACTAGCGATAGGCAGAACAGTGGGCTGTCTGAGCCAAACAGCGAATGAAAACCGGTTTGACAGGTTTTTAAATAACCGAAATATCACACCGGTTACGGTTGATATCAGAAAAGAAGACGAAAAAATGATTTTACTCTTCACTCTTCACCCAATCGCTGGGAATGCCTTTATATAAAGGGGATTCGAGAGGTGAAGAGTGGGTGAAGAGAGGTGAAGAGTTACAAAAAACTCTTCACCCTCCGCAACACCTTTATATAAAGGGGATTCGAGCTATCGGGTGAAGAGTGAAGAGTTTTTGGCTATTCCATTGCCTCATATCCTTTATTCTGAACCAACTTGCCATTGAAGGCAAGGCTTCGCTGAGGTATCGGGAAGACGATGGAACAGGACGTAAGAGCGGACTGAACAGAACGGCGAAGATGCGAGGACTTGAGGAACTTGCCGAAACGGATAAGGTCCTGACGGTGACAAGTCTCGCCCGCCAGCACAACCTGACGGTCTTCCAGAATATTGGCAAGCGAAGACTTGCGCGCAGGCAAACCGGCATGCGCACGAACCATATTATACTCTGCCCTGCCATCCCCATCGTTGCGCTCCATCGCCTCAGCCTTCATCAGCAAAACATCGGTATAACGGAAACGGAACAGAGGTTTGGCTGGTCGGGAATGCTGAACAGAATCAGCCTCATCCATCACCAGCGCATCCTTCGGCATCTGATAATGCGCAGAACTGTTGAAGATTTCATCCTTCTCTAAACTGCAGCCCTCATCAGCCAGTCTGTTGCAATAGAAGATACAGGTTTCCCAAGCATTCAATATCTTGCTGCGGTTCTCACTCGCCTTGCCGCCCGTAATGAGCGAGGCGCCATCGGCTGTACGCACCATAAATTCCAGGTCCCTACCCTTCGGACGTTTCCTGTAACCCTGCGCCCAATCGTTGTACATATAGATTTCAGCATTCAGCGCCAGTTTAGCCAGCAGGAAGTTAACCACAGGCTGCGTGATGCGCCCATAATGAGAGCCTTCCTCCAAACTTGACGTCTGAGGAAGATAAGGCAACACCTGCTGCAATTCGCTGAAGATGAAATGGAAGATTTCGCTCCGTTCGCTCTGAGCCGACAGTTTTTCATCGGTAACCGAAGAGCCCGATGCCGGTTCATAGATGAGTGATTCTCCAGAAGACAGGAGTACCGGAATCCTGCCATACAAATCCATCGCTTCATAATACATCATGGCTCTGATGGCACGCACCTCAGCCTTGAACTGCGCCTTCTGGTTATCGGTAAGCCGTACTGACTGTAAATCTATCATATCCAGCGACTTGTTGCACATACCGATAGCCCGATAAAGATATTGCCAGGAAGAATAAAGCTGCTCATCATCAGGAGAAAGAGAAAGCAGACTGTCAAGACGCTGAATATCGCGGATGCCTTCCCCATCTATCGTTCCACCCATAAAATCATATAAAGGAGCTATGGTCGTATCGAATATTTCAGACGCAGAACCATTGCTGCCACCCCCATCGAGCTGATCCTTAGGATGCTCATTCAAGCACGATGAGAATGCCAACAGGGTCAGGAAAGAGATGACCCAAGTGAACAAATGTGAAATATATCGTCTCATAACCATATCACATGAAGTTTAGGTTTCAAACTGTAAGGACTGCAAATAACAGCAATCCGGCTGCAAATATAAGAAAAAAGAATGATAAAAGGACACAAATATAGTAAAAATCTACGCAAATTTTGCGGTTATCAAATTTATTTGTACCTTTGCACCCGGTTAGCAGAGAGCTAACTAAGGGGTGCTACCGCCGGAAAAGAGAAAAAAGCGGATGCTGAGAATATACCCATCGACCTGAACCAGGTAATGCTGGCGTAGGAAAATAAGGCACATTCCCCCCTTATATGATGTTTTTAATTTAAATAAATGAAAAGATTCAACGGGATCGCACTCAGTGTAGCGTTTTGCTCTTTGGCAAGCCAGGCTGCACTGGCACAGACAAAAATCGACACCTTGAAGGTGCAGAATTTGAATGAAGTGATTGTAAAAGGCGTACGTGCCACAAAAGAAGCTCCATACGCCGTGGCTAACATCAGGAAATCAGAACTCAAACAATTCTCTTGCTCAGGTCAGGAATTGCCATTTCTCCTTTCTCGTACACCGGGCATTCTCGCCTGGAGTGAGAACGGTATCGGCACCGGTACTACCTATATGCGCATTCGTGGCGCTGCCGGAAGCCGCATCAATGTAACACTCGACGGAGTGGCTCTCAACTCACCGGAAGACCAGACCGTTTTCTGGGCTAACATGAACAGTTATTCTTCGCTCCTGGGCAGCATCCAGGTACAGCGCGGCGTAGGCTCTTCTACCAATGGCGACGGTGCCTTCGGTGGAAGCATCTCTATGGCTACAGCTGCTCCTTCGCTCACCCCTACTGCAGAAGTTACCGGTTCTTTCGGTTCTTACAATACCTATCATACAGGCGCCAGCTTCTCTACAGGTCTGCTCGGCAAGCATCTGATTTTTGACGGTGCTTATCACGAGACTGCTACCGACGGTTATGTAGACGGCACAGCAGGCCGCTCAGGTTCTTACTATGGCGGACTGACCTGGCTGGGCGATAACTTCAAGATAAGCTACAAGAACATCGGCAACTTCGAGAAGACCGGTCAGGCTTGGAGCGGAGTGCTGGGCGGAGATTACAACTCTAACTTCACCCTCCTTGATGATGGCATCCGCACTTATAAGGATATGTATAAGGCAGGTCTGGATAAGTTTAACGTGCTGACAGGTGATTTGGTTCGCAACGGCAAGGGCGATTATACCATCACTCCTTATACCCTGCGCGACGGAAGCAAATGGGACAAGACTACTGATAACTTCTATCAGAACCACAACATCCTTTCGGCTACCTGGACACCAAGCAGCCACTGGAGCCACAGCCTCTCACTGCATTATACCTATGGCTACGGCTACTACAAGGAGTTTAAGAACAACGCCAAGTTTGCCAAGTTCGGACTCGTCTACAAGGATGCAGAAGGCAACAAGGTCAAGAAGTCTGACTTCATCCGCAAGAAGGGACTCACCCAGCATACCTACGGCATGGTATACAATACCAACTACAAGGATGAGCACTGGGATGTTATCGGCGGATTGAACCTGCAGCAGTTCCGCGGCAACCACTGGGGATACCTTACTTATATCGCCAACCAGGATGCCGAGAAGAAATTCTTCGGCAACAACGGCCAGTATAAGTACTATGATTCTGATGCCCACAAGTATGACTACAGCGCCTTCGTCAAGGCAAGCTATCGCTTTGCAGACTACTGGAATGCCTTCGCTGACCTGCAGTATCGCCGTGTAGAATACAAGACCGACGGTATCAACGATAAATTTATCGCCCAGGCAGACGGCAGCTACAAGAACCAGGAGCTGAACATCAACGAGAAGTACAACTTCTTCAACCCTAAGGCAGGTATCAGCTTCAACAAGGATGGCCACAAGGCATACGCATCTGTAGCCTACAGCAACCGTGAGCCAGAGCGCAACAACTTTACCGACAACTTCAACTATCCATTCCCTAAAGAGGAGAAGCTGCTCGATGTAGAGTTCGGCTATCAGTATCAGGGCGACAACTGGCATGCAGGCGCCAACTTCTACTATATGGATTATGACAACCAGCTGGCTCAGACCGGACAGCTGAGTGACATCGGCGAGGCACTGACCACCAACATCAAGGATTCTTACCGTATGGGCGTAGAGCTGACAGCCGGCTGGGCACCATTGTCATGGTTGTCTGTAGAAGGAAATGCCGCTTTGAGCAAGAACAAGATCAAGGACTTTGATGAGTATGTTAGCAACTGGGAAGATGATACGAAGCCAGGCGTAGTACATTACGACAACTCAACCCTGTCTTATTCTCCATCAGCCATTCTGAACGGATTCATCGATATCCACTATGCCGATTTCTCTGCTACCTGGCATACCAACTTCGTAAGTCGCCAGTATATTACCAACACAGAAGACCGCGACTTCTCACTGCCATGCTATTCACAGAGCGACCTGAGCCTGAACTATAGCGCTAAGCTAGCCAAGGCGCTCGGCATCAAGGAGGTAAGCTTCGGTGTGGATATCAACAATATCTTCAACCGCCACTATGCAGCCAGCGCATTCACCTGGGGCAATGCTATCGGTTACGGATATACATTGGACAAACGATTCAAGCAGATAGCCTACATCCCGATGGCAGATACCACCTGGATGACGCATCTTACATTGAAGTTCTAATCAGAAATCATCATGATGGATTATATTGCATCACATGGTTTAGACATTTTTACCACGGTACTCGGACTGGTTTATATCCTGTTGGAGTACCGTGCCAGTATCTGGCTCTGGCTGGTAGGCATCATCATGCCTGCCCTGGACGTATGGCTCTATTGGAGTCATGGTCTTTACGGCGATGCGGGTATGGCGGTCTACTATACGATAGCCGGTATATATGGTTATGCCGTATGGAAATATGGCAAGAAGCACAACCAGAAGGAGAAAGAAGAACTTCCGATTACCTATATGAAGAAGTCGCTCTATCTCCCTACTCTTCTATGCTTCCTGGCAGCCTGGGGCATCACCTATTATATACTGATAACTTTCACCAACTCTACGGTTCCTCTGCAAGACAGTTTCACCAATGCCCTGAGCTTTGTGGGTCTCTGGGCGCTGGCGCGCAAATATATCGAGCAGTGGTTCTTCTGGATTATCGTAGATGCCGTTTGCTTCTATCTCTATATCGTCAAAGGCATCCCTTTCAAGGCTGGACTTTACGGTCTCTACGTCATCATCGCCGTAGCCGGATACTTTAAATGGAAGAAGATGATGAAAGGCAGTTTATAGTTAATAGTTTATAGTTAATAGTTTATAGTTAATAGTTAACTCAAGTTTCGCATGTAAGCGCCACACGCCCTGAAAGGGCAGAAGCTCCTAGCCCAGGGCCATCGCCCTGGGTAATTACGGACGCAAACCTGTCGCCCTGTAAGGGCAAAAGCTT
>OFMA01001209.1_pt1 | contig 17303 bp, 24 predicted proteins | sample 1541011 | NCBI WGS metagenome assembly OFMA01 (sample SAMN04209225, study PRJEB22552) | human gut metagenome | biome: gut; material: feces | host: Homo sapiens | place: USA: Oklahoma
TTAAATGAGTTGCTAATGTATATTTAATGAGTATTACAATAAATTAGTTGGTGCTTATACTATTAGTTTTATGTTAACTGATTATGGATATGAAAGATCTAGATTATTAGATGTTTATAATGAGTGTTTACATATAATTAGATTTAAATATTTAGTACGTATTAATATGATAAATGATGGAAAGGATATATTTATTTATGAAAAAAATTGTCTATGAAAATATGATTAAAGAATTACATGAAGAAGCTTTACAATGTATTAAAGGTTTACATGAGTATGGTAATATATTAAAACATTTGGATTATTATATTTATGATTCTGTGGATATTTTAGAAAAGATTTACAATGATAAAGAAATTACATTTACTGATTATGTAGATCTTAATGAACATCTTATTAGACTGAACAAAGAAATGTTTAGAATTGTAATGAAGGGCTAGCGTATGAGTAATTATACTAGTCTCAACCACTTGTGTTCTGAATTAAATAGAACACTTGGTATCACAAGTGATATTGAAAGAGAGAATTTAATTCAGTCCTATTATAATCAAGGGCTTATTAGTTATAGGCAATATTATTTATTATTGGTTAGTGTTAGGAAACATGAGTACATTAATAATATGTTCGTTTCTATGTATAGCGAGAATTGTTAGGTTGTAGTTATGGAAAATTGTAAGCTATTTTACAAACAAATTAACATGGAGGTAAAATAATGTTATTGGTAGATGATCTTATAAACATTGAATTTTATTTTACATTCGATGGTTTAATTGTAATACATAATAAAGACTATAAAATTGTTGAAGATGTATATAACAAGTATTATGAAACGTACGGAGGAAAACATAAATATTATTTATATACAGTATGTAAATATAAATTAAAATAAGAACTTAAAAGAGTGCAATAATGGCACTCTTTTTATTTAATATTTACTTAATATGTAGCTTAATAATCTTTTTGTTTCTTGGTCATTGTAATACACGCAACCATCACGATATGATCGTATTAACATATTTAAGCGTTGGTCCTTACGCCATAATTTCGCGATCATCATATTTTCACGATTATTACTGCCAATGGAATAACAATATCCATATTCTTTATTAATTTGTTGGTTGATATAAACATAACCTGTATTCATATCTATCCAAACACCATAGTAAATATCATCATAGTATAATGTACATAAATAATCACAAACATTTGTTTTCTTCTTAATAAAGTCGTTTGTATCATATGCAAACTTACCAGCGTTATACTCTCCATATGTTGTACCCGATATTAATTTATGGAATTTTGATTTATCTTTATTTCCTTTTTTATAGTCACTATGACAAATTTGTACAACAATTTGCTCGACTGATTCATTACCTTTAAATGTATTAAATTCTTTGTTTGGGTCGGGTGTGATACCAAAATAACTAAAGTATGGGTTAACAATACTTGCGTTATTGGCTAATAAATATACATGTCCTTCTCGTTGTCTAAATATAGAGTCAATGATATTTAATAAGATCTCAACTTCATTTGGAATGTATGCGTTAAATCCAGCTTTTTCGGGTATAAATTCATCAACAATAATTGTATCAATATCTACATAACTTGTTGATTTTAAGCTTGCAAACGATGTTAAAGATGTGGCGTATCCCATTTCACAGCCATTTATATAAAAGGTGGTAAAGTTGCTACCACCTGTAATTTTAAATTCATCATCTTTGAAATTTTCAAATTGATCATTTAGAAATGTTTTAATTTTCTTCAGGTCCGTTTTATATCGTCTTAAATAAAGAAACTGTTTCCCTTTTTTCTTGTATCTACTGATACAGTCTTTTTTAAATCCATAGGTTTTACCAATACCACGACCGCCAATGATGAAATTTAAAAATTTGTTATATGACTTTATATTGGTAGGGCTGTACCAATCAATTGATTTTGTCATTTGAATACTCCATATGGTAAGTAATTAATACCCATTGAATTTAATTCACCACCAGCCATCCAACGACGTTTACCACTTGCACCAATCCAACTAATCCATACATAGCCATCACGCTTAACATATCCATCATATTGTACATGCATACCATTTGTATAATATAGGCCAGTGTCATTACCTTTTTGGCTCGGTGCTTCTCTGATTTTAATTGTGCAATTCGGGTAGAAAATACCACATTCCTTAATAAAATCACTTGGAATTTCATTTAATACCTTCTCATTTTTTTCATCACTTAAAATCATAGCTTTAGGCATAAATGCAGTTTCGAATGTAGCTGAATAAGGTAGTGTAACAATATTGACTAAACCATTCTTATCTCCTTGGTTCGCTCCTAAAAATCGGCCATATGCACCGTTTATATCACTATCGAAAATGGCAACATGGCTTAACGGTGTAATGTTTGGGACTTCTTTAAATACAACGATTGCACCAGGTTGTAGCTCTGTGATTTCAACACAATTATATGTCATTCCATTTGTTTGTCGGTTTAACCAAATATCCTTAACATATCCGCTAGATGTACAATTAGCGCCCTTAAAGCCGTTCTTTTCACACCAATCAAAATATAAATCCCAACACTGAGAACCGTAAGCGCCATCACGATCTATATAGGTGCCTAGTACTTTTCTTCTGTAATCATAATATTTATTTACATTAATATTCATATTTTACCTCCTAAAAAATATTGAAAAATAATCCATATTCTTGTAATTCCGCGTATAACTCGTTTTCGATTGTGATAACTGCACGTCGTGAGCCTTGTAATACTTCCGCTAATGTTTGGATACCGATATTACCTCTACGCTTAAAGCTGTATTCTTCATGACCTGTTGTATCATTTGCGCTTTTTGGTTTCGTGATAGTTTTAGCGATGTTATTAACATAGTCATTTGTTTCAATGTCAATACGTCCTTCCGGAGTTACAGATTGTAAAGCAATACTCGTATCTTCTCCGCTTGCTTGTGTGTTTCCTCGACTATCACGTGTGTAAGTTTCCGTGTAGTTCGTATTTGCTGTTGGATCGTCTTGATCTTGGAATGGGATAGTTTTAAATAAAGTAAAATATCTATCCATATTGACTTCAAACCAGTGTTGAAGCTCAAATTTCCAATATGCAAATGTTTCTTGACCGATCTCATCAAACCAAAAATGTTTTAGTATTCCCGTTTCTAATGCCTTACGTTTTTCAAGATCATCATAAAAAGGATAATTAAAATCAAAAATCTTTTTTCTTGCGATATCTAAAACTTCCATATCGCTTAATTCATATTGAGCGTCAATTAACTCTGTAAATGCTAAATTATGACATACACCGCATATGGTTTCAGTGTTCTCAGCTAAAACCGGACTTTGTAAACCCAACAAATAATTAGGTACTTTTAATTCTTTAAACATATTAATCACCTTCTTTTTTAATTGTTATATCGTCTTTAAAATCTGAAATACTTGTATCACTGTCTAATTCAATCAATTTCAAGATATCCTCAAAGTCCTCATATGGTGTGAACTCTACACTTGCGTTTAAATTAAATTTTTTATTCAATTCTTCAATCGCTTTTTTACGTTCACTAAGCCAAATATTACGAGATGCAATAACTTGTTGATTGTTGGCGTTGACCTCATCCGAAACTAATCTTTCTTTTTTATCCATGTTTGCATTTTCAATTCCTAATAGAGTCATGCACTCACGCAAAATCGCTTGTTTCATACCGTGCAACTCATCTGCAATAAAAGGTGCATTTGTCTGTAACACGTTGACATCTTCCGTTCTAAATCCTTTTGAAGTAAATATCGTTTGAACACCTTGTAAGATTTTTTTCATAAACACTTTGAATTGTTGTAACATACGTTTATCACCTGTAATGATGTACGGTGTCCATTGCATGGTTAAATTTTGGTCCATCGTGCGACTTATTAGGGCTAGTTTTTTAGCAAAAAAGTTTAAGTATGGAAAAACACCCACATATAAAGGACTGTTTTTCATGACAACACACTCCTCACTTGATAAATTCTTTTTCACAAGTGGACTCGTTGACACTGTATGGTATCCGGTTGGCATTTGGTAGTGGTTGAGCTTACCGCCTAATGTGATTTCACTACAAATCAAGCCTAATCTTTCATCGCAATAAAAACCAATGTAACCACGTGTTTGTAAAACATATTCTAAATAGAATGTGTTAATGGATTCGGGTAAACCTTTATATTTAAACATGTTTAAACTCAACATCTGTAAATACGTATAATATATAAAATCAGCCTCTCCATTGTTCATAGTAGCAACATCAACAGCATTTCTACAATAATCTGTGAATGAGCTTGTATCATTCAATAAATCCATTTTTAATCATCTCCTTTTAATTATATGTTAAATAAAAAAGGTTGAACCGTCAACCTTTTATATTAATGTACTTTCTTTTCAATATAATTTCCGTATTTATCACATTGTGTGTATGAATATCTTTCAGCATTATTTTGGCTATAATCACCAACATTCTTGTTGTGCCATAAAGTAATACCATTATCAAATACACGTTTGATTTTTTCCAAGTCGCCAGGATCGATATTCGTACCTTTAATATTACATTTTACCGTTTGAATGTAGTTCCATGATATTTTAGATCGTAAATTAGGGTAGTCAATTGTATTAGTGGCATAACCTCGCATGTTCCATATTTTCTCTATTTTTTGTTTGTATTCGTCTGTCGGTCTATAAACATATAATACAAATGTGTTTAAGCCTAGTGCAATTTGTCGCATTAGGTCATTAGAACCGGTCACAATACTGTCAGCAGTTGCCTGTGCGTCATGGATTCGTGCATTATAACTATCCATAGCATTTTGAATATTCGTTTGATTTTGATATTGTGTTGTTAACTGTCTTAACTGGTTACCGATTGCGGTTGATTGACTATTAGCACTAGCCTGTGCATTTGCATTTGCAAGTGCATTTGCGTTTTGTAAATTAGTTTGTTTCGTATTGATTTGATTTTGCATGGCTGTTTGCCCAATACTTAAACCAGATCCAACCAAACTACCTACAGCACCACCAATATTACCGGTTAACGCGCTGGCGATACCACCACTTAAACCACCTATAGCGCCTATGCTGGCATTTATCATATTTGATTTGTTCTGTAAATCGTTCAAATTACTAGCTAAATTTGTGTTACGTGCGGTAATACTTAAATTTAAGTTATTTTGTAAACTTGTTTGTGCACTTAGTGCATTACCTGTAGCACTAGCTATAGCTAAGTTTGTTTCATTTGAGCGCCTAATATTGGATAATCCAACGTTCATAGAGTTACGCGATGATTGTAACATTAATGCGGTCGTATCACTAATAATAGGTAAGCTAGTCTCATATTGTGATTCAAACGAATTATCTAAATTAATTAAATTTGAATATAAACCATCTGAGTTGTTAACCTTATAATTTAATGGCATTATATTTATCTTTGAACTGTCTGGCGATCCAACACAAATAAATTGCGCGTTTTTCATATCCTGCCATAACTCATTTTTAAAAGTTTTTGTTGTTCCATTATTATCACTAATTAATAAATAACTGTAGGGATACATATATAATTTTGTAAATTGAGTAAACCCAATGATAGCTGGTATATCATATACAAGTGATTTTGGAAAGGCGCTTAAATCATTTTCAAACATTGAATTCATTGTTCTAGGTTTATATGTTAATATTTGATAATCGCCTTGTTGCTCACCACTAAAGCAATCTCGTTTAATTATAATTTGACCGTTCTCAACAACTAAACCAGGTATCGAATTGGTTACCACTATAGAAACACATTTACCTACTAATTTCTCATTCTTTCGTATCGCGTCTAATGTTTTTGAAAGTCCGCTTATTGTTACAGTTGGACCGCTTGGACTGCCAATTTTTAATGAAGTTATATCTGTTCCAGTGTTTCTATCAAAAGGTAATATATAATAATTAATTTGGGTCGGTGTACCTAACTGTGGATATGTAAAACTATCTTTTCCAGACATATCGCAAGTCATACCAATAACAGCAAAACTAGTACTTTGAGCGATGTCTATTAAATATTGTTTATCACTAATTAAATCCGTTCCAATCTCTAAATTCTCAGGCTGTGTGTTAATACAAGGTCGATATACACCATCGCCGGTGTCATAATATTGTGGTCTATGCTCATATGCAATATATGATTCCATAAAGTTACTTTCAATTTCAAACCGCCATGTTTGTATCACATCCGTTTCAAAACTAATACTAGTGGCATTGTCATTTAAGTAACCTAAACTTGTAATAAAGCAGTAAATCCATTTTGCTTTATTGCCTGTAGACCCATTTTGATAAATTAAATAATTGTATAAACGTAGATCATCATAAACACCGGGTACAACTACAGTCCCGTCTTTTCTTTGATACGTGTAGTTTTCAAAAACAATATGATCATAGTTTTCAATAAAAAAATTAAATTGTTTTTCTGGTGTATCGAATGCACCCCAAAATGTATTATTCATTGCGTCAATTTCTAAACCCTTCAATAAATAAATTTTACTTTGTGGAGTAAATTGACTATTTACAACTCCTATACTCATGCTAATCATCTCCTTTTATTTTATCTTATTAAAAAATAGTTGAATGTTCAACTATTTTATTTGTCTTTTATGTAGTCATATATCTCACGTGCTTTAGTTCCACGCTGTGGTTGGTTCGGGTCAGCTGGTCTTTCATAGTTGGCTAGAAATTCTATCGCTAATGTATATGGATCTTTTGTTGAAACTGAAAACTCACGGAATGATTCTGGATATGTAGTGGTAGCAATCCATTGTTGATTATTTTCCATTTCCCATTGAATGCGCTCGCATTCACCAACACCAAATTTAGATACGTCTGGATAATATCCTTTTTGTGTTAACCAGTCAATAATCTTTGTCCACGGAGTCCACTGTACTAGCCCATATCCACGACTTGCTACCGGTTCGGCAAAAGGAATATCACCTTCCCAACGGTTAGGGTTAACAGTACTTTCATAATATGAATTACCTAAAATTCCAGATACAGCGTTTGCCGTCCAACCTTTAGACTTAAAAAATTGCCAAAATGCTAACCAATTTTGTTTGGATTCATCTTCTGTAAGTGGTCTTGTGTTATTAATATCACCAGGAATAAACCACTTACTTGTTGGTGTTGGTGGTTCAGGTTTGATCTCTTCTTTTGTTTTATAAAATCCAAAATCAATTCCTAGACCGTCAAACATAAAATAATGTTTAATATATTTGTAACTTGGTTCGGGTGTTGGAACATCACCACCTTCAAATGTTTTCCACTGTTGACCGTATCCATTCACAATATTCGTATCATTCACATAAAAAACATTATTCGGTAATTCTGAACCACTTAACGCATAACATTCATTGCCATAACTACATACAACGCCATAACTAACTAGACCAGCGTTTAGTGTAAAAGACTGGTCGATATGACAGTGGTCACCTGTAGCCATTCCAGCGGTACCAGTATGATAAATAAGATCACCTTGTTTATATTGTGTTTCTGTTGGTGGGTTTGGGTCATGCGTAAAACTAACTACTACTGTTTTTAGACCGCTTGGGGTCCATACCTCATTATCACTTTGATAAACTCGAGTATTTCCGGAAGAATATGTGTGTACTAAATGACAACTAAATGGAGCGTACACTGGCACTCTAACTTGTCCACTAATTGCATTATCAAAAGGATGTCCACAACAATGACTATATGATGATGGACTTGACCATTGCGTTATATTCATTGTTTCCATAGGAAAAAGGCAAACCTCATGCCCATCATGCACTAACTTTTGACCAGCTTTCATAAATTTAATTCCTCCTCTAATATTGTTAACTCGTGTAGTTTCTCTTTACATATATTATATCTTTCATAATCAACATCTTTTAGTACGTGCATAGCTTGCATATAAAACTCGATATAAAAATAAACGCTTAAACCTTCCGGTAAGTTATATGGAATATCTTCCGGTTTAGTCATTTTGTATATACTTGATAATTCACATTCTTTACTATTCATATTTATCACTCCTTTTTCTATATTATATAATAAAACACGGAATTAATATCCGTGTAAGCATTTTTGTCTTCCTATATCATATATAATAAGGCTAGACATTCTAGCCTTATTAGTAGTTTTCACTAGTGATTTTTTTATACTGATCAGCGGTAATGATTCCTTTTTCACAAAACTTTCTTACCTGCTTATCTGTATATAGTTTTAGATCATAAAATCTTTTGATTTTTTCAAACATAGACTATACCTCGTTTCCTTCTAGAAGTGTATCCGTCATTAGGGCTGTATACATGACCTGAGCCTCAATCTTATCCAGTGTTGTTGCCTGTTGCTCTGGATCTTTGATTGTAGGCTTTTCTGGTCCTGCAACCTCAATCACTTTACCTTCTACATATTTGTAGTTATATCGACCTTGTTCATCAACTAATCCTTTTTCTAAATATTGACCTTGAGCGTGAGCGTATTTATCGCCTTGCCCTTTGTCGATTTCTATCATAGTTGACATTTCTTCTTCTGATAAGAAGATTTCTGAATTAATAGATGTGATGTATCCATCTTGTAAGGATACGTATATTTTATATTCGTTGTTCATAGTTCCTCCTTATTAATAAATCTCGGCATCAATCTCATAGGCAAAGTTCTTGCAAAAGCCTAATCCATATTGCGGTTCTTCACTTAGCTTAAATCTAAACGTGCAACACCCTGTATTTAAATCAGTTCCGATATAAGTTAATGATAAGGCCTTTCCTGTTCCGTTCATTTCAAATGAAACAGTTCCACTAAATTTAGGAGTAGGTTTAATTCTTTTTGGATGTATATATGTTCTAATGTATGCAGTTGATTGAATCGTTACTCCAGGTGCAGTATCTAATGAACCGGATTCAAAATATCTAAGACACTTATCAAGTTCATCACCCTTATTAGGAGCGACAAATGAAGTCGCTACTGAACCTTGTTCTAGTTTCATATATTTAAGTGTCACGCTCGCTCCAACTGCTAATTGTAAACATACCGAATTAAAGTTATTACTTGAGTTAACTCCTTGATAAACATTTTTTCCAATAGTTACAGTTTTCCTTTCACCGTCAATTGCAATACTTACAGTTCCGGAAATACTTACTACTTCCATTGATACTGTATAAGCACCAATAATTGCGTTCTCTAATTTCTGTTGAAAGTACCCTTCTTCGTTCGTTGTTCCACCTGTAGCCGTTACAGTTACGGTACCATCTGAATTTACGGTTGCTTTTCCTCTTGTAAGCATCCATCTATCTACTGTATAAATAGGTGATTTTGACGTTGTCGTATATGTACTAGAACCTCTCTGATTTACTTTGAAATCCGAATTAATCAATAAATTAGGATTGCTGAATGAATCCATACGTGCATTCAATGTATCCACACGTGCATTCAATGTATCTAACTCGTCATTAAATACAGATTTTTCATTATTAAATTGATTAGTAGTTAATGTATTTACTTGCTCGATTAGTTGTGGTTGTTTATTTTTCCATTCCTTATTAAATTGTTCTGTTGTAGTTTCACGAGCAATAGCTTTTGATTGATCAATAGATTCACCTACTTGTACATTCCATGATTTCACAACATTGTTAACAGCGTTAATAGTCCAATCAATATTACCTTGTAAATAATTAATACACTGGTATATATTCATACCCGTGTTAAATGCACTAACATAGTTTTGAGCTAAATTTTTACCGCTTAATTTTATAGGCTCGTATTTTGGTAGTACATCATCTAATTCTTCCGATGAAATAATTTTATTTGTTTTTTCATCATTCATTTTATTCATCTCCTTTATATCCAATTAATTGTTTTAATTTATCCGGTAATATATCCGGATTGATTTTAGAAATGTTTTCACAAATACTAACAATTTCCGTTGTAATTGCATAAACGCATATAATAGGTAGCAACTTATCACCAAAAGGAATTGGTAGATATAATTTAGCATATCCAATTACCTCACCTAATAAATAACAGAAAACAAAACCTACTTTTTTAAACAGTCCATCTCTTAGTTTACTAGACTTAATCTGTTCACCATTTTTAACAGCTCCAACAATTCCAGTTACAAGATCTAGGCCATTAAAAATCAATGAAATTAAAATAATCTTCATTTGAATCACCTCTTTCATTTTCTATCATAATAAAAAATAGTTGAATGTTCAACTATTTTCTAATTTCCTATTTTTCCTTGTTCTAAACATTTTCCTTTTTTACGAATTCGGTTTGTACCCTGGTTTTCTTTAATTGTTCTTTAATTGTTTGGGTTGGTGCTTGTTTCTTTTTAATTTTTCTTAACATGATCTCACCACCTTCAAATACATACTAATACAAAATAAATAAAATAAAAGAAAAAGAGTTAAATTAATAACTCTTTTTCCTAACTTGCAATTCACTTAAATTATAGAAAGGAGGGGTGTCACGTCCTACTCATGACACCGATATTATAACATAACTATACGTTATACACAACCTTAACAACACAAGTTACAGCAGAATTTGTATCTTTGATTGTTACAGTTGCTAAACCTTCCGCGGTAATACCGTCTAAACCTACAATCTTAACGTGTTTCAAATCGTTTTCGATTGTAGCTTTAACTTTATCAACAGCACTAGATGTGACAGTTAATTTATAATTAGCATTTAAACCGCTTGTTTGAACTGTAAACGGTACTGTGATACTCGCACCTTTACGAACTTCAACGACTTGAGGGTTTGAGTAAATCGCTGTAACTTTTTCTTCAACATCTCCTGAAACAAAAGCAATTGCGTTTGCAAAACGACTTGTTGCAATACCTTCCCAGTGGTGTAAGAAGTAGTTCCAATATAATCCTTTAGCATTATAGGCTACGCCTACACTATACTTTTGGTCAAATACTCTATAAATTTCTGAATCACACACAATTGCCTCGATATTACCTTGCGTCGTGCTTGGTAAAGTCGGCAATACTAATACATGAGTTTTGAATTGAGCAAATTCTAATTGGAATGTTTGAGCTAACCAATCGATATTTAAGTAGCTATTTGTTTTACCGTTCAAAATGACATAGATATCCTCGTAGTCATTTTGCTTAGTAACTGCCATAGCGTTATATTCGTTTGTTGGCTCAGTTAAATAAGATACGTATTCCGTAATTTTGCGTGCTAATTCTTTCGCTGTATTCGTATCAGTAACCGCATTTGTTTTTACAATTTTCATATGACCGTTTTCGTAGTGAGTAACTAAAGCTGATTTCATATAGTTATAATCGTCTTTGTTATCACCATTATACATAGAGTCAACAATACGAGCGATCAAACTATTTACACCATCCCATGTAACAAAATACTTTCTTAAATCATCATCTGTGATAGTTGCTGGATAATATGATTTTCTATTTACCACGTAGAAAGCTGTTTTAATGTCTGGTAAACTACGCTTAAATAATGTATCCTCCGCGTCCGCTTGATTGTATTCGTGCTCCTTAGCGCACTCAACGAAATATTCTTCCATAGTATACCCAAGTGACATATTTTCCATTTTAAATGCTGATAACTTATTTGTTAGAATATTTCGGTGTGCAATCACTTTACCGATACGTGTTGCTAAATTCATAAACTCAACGCCTAAAGTATCCGGATATTCTAATAAACCGTTCATAAACTCTAAAGAGCTTGTTTCGTTTGGGTTTCCGATCGTACTCCTAAAGTTACTTGAACTAATTGCATACATAGCACTGGCAACTTCTTTACCTGTAGGTTCATGGTCCATACCTAAATCATTTTGTAACGTTTTAGTTACGTCTTTTGCTGTTGTTTTTGACATCTAAATCACCTCTTTCATTAAATACCTAATTTTCTTAAATCCATTGGAGCCTCATTTTTTGGTTTTTTTCCATCCGTTTTTTCAACACCAATTTGCATAAATAGTTTAGAGTTTGCTTCTGTTAAAGAAGTATTCTTTTCAACTAGTTTCGTGTTCTCGGCTTTCAAATTGTCTAACTCTGTAAATGTTTTCTCAACTTCCGCTCGCATATCATTCAACATAGTTGAACGTTCCGCTTGATCTTCAACTGTTAACACTTCCGTAAACTTGTTTCTCAATTCATCACGTTCCATTTTTACACATCCCTTCTATTTATTAATATATGATATTAATATTGTAAAGTCAATAAAAAATAAAACCCTCTTTTATGAGGGTTTCATGATAATAGGTGTAAAGTTTAAAGTGTTACCAGCTAGATTACTATTCCTATATATGTTGTTAGCACGTTTCACCGCGAGTAAACCTAACATACATGTCTGATTTCCGTTCTTTATTCCTTACGTAAATATAATAACAGATTATTTTCTTTTTTCCAAATCTTCTTTAATTTTATTTTTTACATAAAAACTAAAATTCTTATGTTTCAATAAATTCTCAATAAAATTAACAACTTCAGTTTCATTTTTATTAACGCAAACACAATATTTATTAACATGATCTCGATACCATTTATTTCTTTTTTCTTTCGAGTTTTCACTCAACATCATCATCACATCCTTTATCATCTTCTTTTTCATCCTTCCATACTAACGGCATGCCTAATATATAGGTGTGTACAAAATCACTCGTTTCATGGTTTACAATACTCCAGCCTTCTTTTAAATATTCATTTAGTGATTCGATATCTTTTCGATATGCGGTATAATCATAATCTTTTATACTTCTCACAACCACCACTTTGTTTTTGAGCGGTGGATTTCCGAACATAATCTCGTTAAATTCTTTTAGAGTCTTATCACACTTTTTAAATATCGCGTTATCACGATGATAAACTTCATAACTTAAACTATCAAGTTCTTTATTCAAATATTTATAATTATCAATCAATGACTTATATTTACAATATATAATAAAGCAAAAAACTACTAACACAATAATACACATTAATATCATTAAAAACATAAAATCCATTTTCTACTCCTTTATAATACAAATAATCATTAATACCATCCCTATAATATATACCACAAATAGAAATGTTACACTCAAACAGCAAAACGCCATAAATAAATAATACAATATATTCGTTAAAACACTTATCACTTTATCACCTTCCTATCTACTTTTAATGCTGAATTGTCTATCGACTAATACAATACCGCCAGGTACATGGGTTTTCTTCAGACAATCATTAATTACATTTCCAACTCTGAAATTATCATATGTTACATTTTGCTTTGCTCTTTCTGTCATACCAGCACACTTAACATTTAAATAATAACATACTCCTTTTCGGATATAATACAAATTATCTTTGCAATCATTTTCACTTATATATTCTTGCTGGTGTTCCACATAATCTTTGTAAGATATTTCAATTTCTTCTACATAAGACTTAGCGCCGATAAAATAAGATCGTGTAAATACAGACTCTAAACCCCAATAACCTAACTCCTTATCATCAATGATATCTTTAATAGCGTCCGGAACTTGTGTTCCTACTAAATGTATTGAATCCGTATCAATATATGCGACTCTATGGATACCTACTTTTTGAGCAGTAGATATTGTATATTTACGTGCATAAGCGGTAACGAATTCACCATAAGGTAAATAAATAGGATCTCTAAATTGTTCATCGATGACCTCTTTGACCTCACCATCTTCATACGTTGTATACATAGGATCGTGGAGTCTTAATACACCATCTTCTTCATCTATATATGGAATTTTAGGCGTTACATTTGGGTTCGTTGCAAATTTACCATATACTGAATTTAATTGACGTTTTGCAATAAATCTTTGCGCTCCTTTGGAATTTTTCTTAATTTCCATTTGCTCATCAATAAATTGTCTAGCCATACCTATACACCCCCTAAATTTATATCCATTAATGAACTCCACATCATAAATATCATATTGTTCATTAAATAACTCCCAATCAACACTTGTAACAGTCATTCTAACAATATCACCGTTTGAACTGTCAACATATTTTTTACTTCCAAAAAATCGACTAAACTTATCTAAGCTAATACACGGTATATGATCCTTTTTAATATCAAACGCAAAACTTACAACACCTACCCATAGTGGGTATTCATCATCCTGTTTATATTCGCCATCAAAGTAAATAGGTGTATCATACGGTAATAATTCATAATACATACGGCTTGGAAATAAAGAGTTTACATCGAATACAATTCCTGGTTCTATTTCTTTCTCTTTTAGCACCGGATTTGCCCAAACAAAACCACCACTATAAGCAGGCCTTAAATCACTATCGACATTCATTTCTAACGGTGGAAAAATTTTATTAAACGACATAGGTAAAGTTTTCTTAAAAGCTTCAAAACTACAGCTTGTAGCTGTCATTTTATTAAAACCTAATTTAAAACATTCATTTAATGCCATACCCTCAATATCTATGTCATTAAACAGATAATCAATTTCATGTTGTGTTAACTCATGGCCTTTTTCTCTTTTATATGTATAATCCAATTTCAATTTGCGTATTGGTAAATTAAAATCATGTGCGATCTTCTTAATACTAAATGGAATTAATTTAAAACTATCCCATATTGTGGTTTTTGTTGACCGATATATAGAATATTTCCACCATATTTCAATGGAATACCACAAACCAGTGTTAGATATGATTGTTTTAAAACATCCGGTTTTAGGTTTATCCGAATATTCATAACCATTACTTAATAACCAGCTCACTATGAACTCACCATCAAATGCTAAATTATGAAAATATAACTTCCTCGATTTTTGTTGGCACCATTCAATAAAACCGCCAATACTATTCCCATATTCTTTTATACTCGAATCTTCAACAAAACTTGCTCCCCACGCCCATACACGGCAGTCTAAAGGGTCGGTTGTAGTTTCAAAATCACACGCCCAAATCTCTTTGGACTCTTTTTTCTTTGCCATACTACAACCCCCTTTACATTATTTATACTTAACCACACCGTCACTAACATAGGCACGTCCGGTAAATACAGCTAAACTATCTTTTACATCGCTTAAATCTTCTCTTATTGCTTTACTTAATTGCTCATTCACAAATTTTTGATTCTCTGTGTATTCACGACTTAAATCCAGATATTTAAATGTGTTTATAGCTTTTCTCTCTTGATACAACCATTTCAATAATTCTTTATCTGATAATGATCTCATATCTTTTAAAATTTGTTGACCTTCTTCATCTGTTATATTGTATCCTCGTATTTGTTTCTCTATAGCTGTTTTATAATTTTCTCTAAACCTGGTAATTTTCTTATTTTTCTTCTTTGTATTCTCCTTTAAGCTTTCAATCCTATTTTGTAGCTGTTTAGGATACCTATATGATTGAATATTAACGTGATGGACTGGCTCGAAAAAACCTCCTCTATCATCTTTTAATACTGATAAAGCCTGTCTAACTGAAATATTCGTTGATATACCGCCTTTTGTTTCTTTCAAATTATTCAATCCAACACTACGAGCTAGCTTTTTTCTTTGTTTGTTCTGTTTATCCACTAACTTATTAGCCTTTTCGATGTCGTTACGGTTAAATACTACACCATACCGATTTTTTATATATCTATTTTCTTTATTAAATTTGTCAATTGATTTTAAATACTTGTTGAATTCCTTACGGTCGTTAAAATCTTTTATAGTTCGTATATCTGTAAATACAACATCCTGACCCATATTTTGCGCTTTTGTAGCAGTTCGTTTTGCGCTTGCTATAGCATTTCTTAACCGCTTAACATCATTAGAAGATTTTCGCATTTTAGCCATTTTAAACACCCCCTTTAAGTCAAAAAATAAAAGGGTGTTTGGCTAACACCCTTATTTTATTAGGCTATTTTACAGCCATGCTTAAATATTTGTTTGAGCTTGAGTTTGATTTCTTTTGAATAATTGTGACATGCACTGGTTGTTTCGTCCAATCGTAGTTAAATACTTGTTTTAATTGTCTTAAAGACTGCAAGAAAGGTTTACTATTAGTTGCATATGCTTTACCCTCTCTATCAATTACAGTGATTAGCTTTGAACAAATAATTTCTCCAGTTTTCTCGTTTTCTTTTTCCACGTCCTGAACAATAAACCCAGTTAAATATAAATCTTTTCCAACCTGATCAGATAGACCCTCTGCATTATTTACCGCGTTGAATAAGTTAACACGTTGTTCATAAGACATGTCGTCAGTCACAACTAACCCTGTATTTTCCATTGTCATTACTTCATTTGTTAAATTTTCCATTTTAATATTCTCCTTTTAATTTTAACCGTTGCTTTTCAATTAATTTATTTCAAGTTGTTTAATTTTGTATTAGCATAACAATTTACAACCTATACGCTTTTTAGTGAAGTCATAACACTTTAACATTTTACATTACACACCTCCATTAATTCATCATATTTCATATTTATTAATACAAACCACATAACTAACATTATAATCATTATTATAATGAAATTTATGCATCTGTTTGATACCATATAATATTTAAAATTACCTTTGCATTGTTTATAAATTTGATATACAGATAATACTACACAGATAAACCAACTTGCAAGTATTAAATTATTGTAAATACTCATATCCGCGTCTCTCATTCTCTTTAATCATATCCTCAAGTGATACAACACCTTGCAAAACCTTACGTTTAAATAACGTCATAGTGTTATATTGGAACGAGTAACTAGCTATTACACTCTTTGAATTTAATTTACGAATATCCATTCTTATTAAATGCCTACGCTGGTAAACTAAATGAAAACCAAGTTTATAATCACATAAATACGTTTCTATAATATCAACAATTCTGTTAATATTATCCATAGTTAACTCACTTGGGTAATGATTGTGTTTATAAATTCGACTCATTCAATACACTCCTTTAAATAATGTGCTAATCTATCAACATATAATATTGTACTACGATATTCTTCTTCTCTAGTCATACTGCTTGTTACCTACCATTATATAATGACTCTTGTTGCAATTTACAAAAACACTCATCATAAACAAAATATAACATTTCTTTACATTGTGACACTTTTTCAAATATAACCATTTTATCACCGATCGAATCAAACAAAACATAACACATATCAAAAATCATTTCAAACCTACCACAGAAATAAGCTTGCACCAAATTCAACTCATTAAAGCTACTACATTCTCTAAGCATATCACAACCAGTAATTGAAATCTTTGTCATCTTGCCTAAAATTTTTCTCAATTGTTTCCTAGT
>OFMA01001212.1_pt1 | contig 17267 bp, 18 predicted proteins | sample 1541011 | NCBI WGS metagenome assembly OFMA01 (sample SAMN04209225, study PRJEB22552) | human gut metagenome | biome: gut; material: feces | host: Homo sapiens | place: USA: Oklahoma
GGGTGCGCAGGTCATGGGAGATCGTGCGCAGCAGGTTTGCCCGCAGCTCTTCATTCCTTGCCTGCAATGCAGCTTGCTCTTTTTCCAGCGCATTTCTGCGGTTTTCGATGGCCAGCGCACCTTCACCCAGAATGGAAAGCAGCACACTGTTTTCAAAGGCATCCAGCGGTTTTTCGGACAGATCGATCCCGATCACTCCAAACACGCCGCCTCCGGTCCGAAGCGCAAGATAAAGCCCCTTTGCATCCGGGTAACTATCCGTGCCTGCGCCGGAACGCTTTTTGTTGGCAAACGTCCAGTTTGCTGCATCACGTTCTTCCGGTGCAGAAAAGATGTTACACGGCACTTCCCCATCAATCTCAAAAACCTGTTCTGACCCAAGATCTCCGTTTTGTTCCGGGTAAACGATCAGACTCCGGTTCAGCAGCTTCATCAACTGGGAAGCTGTCTGAGAGAGGATTTCTTCCTCGCTTTTTGCTCTCTGTAAAAGCTGATTTGTATCAAACAGTATTTTTGTACGGAACGCTGCCTGCGCAGACATTTTTGCATGGTCTTTCAGCCGTGTTGTCAACGCACAGGTAATGATTGCAGAGGTCAGCATCAGGGCAAATGTAACCTGATAACCGGGATCATACGCATGGAATGTCAGGTATGGCTCGGTCATGAAGAAATTGTACAATGCTACACTGGCAACGGACCCCAGCACACCGCAGGTGTAACCGCTGGTACACAATGCGGTGAACAGCACCCCCAGCATATAGAGCATAATAATATTATAGCGTGCAAAGTCCAGTTGCAAGAAAAAGAAGCCGATGAGCGTGATGCAGCTCAGGATGCCTGCGGTGATCAGCAGATCACGGACAGACGGCAGAAGCGGACGGGTGAACAGCTTCCGTCCTGAACCGTAGCCGTTCTCTGCAGAAGCATCCGGGATGATATAAATATCCAGATTAGGCGCAGTCAGCGTCAATTTTTCAGTCAGTGACGGTCCACTCCAGAAATGGCGGCGATGTACGCTGGAGCGCCCCAGTACGATTTTTGTAATGCCGGAGATGCGGGCAAACTCTGCGATCTGCTGCGGAATGTCATCCCCGTAGATCGTAGAAATGTCGGCACCTGCCTGCTCTGCCATACGAATGTGCTGCTGCAAACGCCGACAGTCTTCTTTTCCCATCTGATCCGAGTCAGGCGTCCGGACATACAGAGCTGTAAAGGTCCCGCCAAACGCCTTTGCCATCGTTGCTGCCGTCCGCACGATCTTTGCATTGGAGGGAGAGGACGACAGACACGCCAGAATATGTTCGGTGGGTGGGTTATTCTGATTCATAAAGATCACCTGCCTTGCCCACAGTATAGCACAATTTGATGGTCACGACCACCAGCCACGTCTTTTTCCTTCCTGTCGAAGGATCTCCCGTCGTATGTGATCCAGCGCATCTGCTGCCCGGAAACCACTCAACATGACTCCAAGAACCATCAGCAACAAAACGACATCCATATGATCCGTCCTATCTTTTCAGAGCCGGAAACACTTCTGGATCGATGCGTATTTCCCCAAAACCAGCATACTTTCATCCCGGCACAGCTGCGTATCCGGCGTAATGCTCATATCGAGCTTTCCGTCTTTTTTCAGTGCAAGAATGTTGATATTATACTTTTTTCGAATATTGATCTCGCCGATCGTGCGATTCATCCATTCCGGCGGAATAGTCACTTCCATGATGGCGTGGTCGTCCTGCAGCTCGATATAATCCAGGATGTGTTCGGAGCTGTATCGGATCGCTGCCCACTTTGCCAGCTGCTTTTCCGGGTAGACCACTTCATCCGCACCGTTGCGCAGCAGAAACTTGGCTTGTACATCCCGCTCTGCACGCGAGACCACAAGCTTTGCGCCCAGCTCCTTGAGCAGTGATGTTGTTTCCAACGAACTCTGAAAATTGCCGCCGATGGTTACGATACACACATCAAAATTGCCAACGCCAAGGGAACGCAGAAAGTATTCGCTGGTGCTGTCACCGATCTGTGCATTCGTCACATAGGAAAGCACAGCGTTCACACGGTCCTCATTGCTGTCGATCGCCATGACCTGATGACCCAGCTCATTCAGTTCCTGCGCAATATGGCGGCCAAAACGGCCAAGCCCAATCAAAAGAATCGATTTCATACTTGTCTCCTTTATCCGATTGCGATTTTCTCCTGCGGCAGACGAGAGTGGGCAGGGCTGCTGCCAAATGCCGCATAGATCAACGTCAATCCGCCAACACGTCCTAAAAACATCAGTGCGATCAGCACCCCCTGCGAAAGGATGCCCAACTGCGGCGTGATGCCCAATGTCAGACCTACCGTTGCCACAGCCGAAGCAGTCTCATACAAACAGACCGACATCGGCAGCTGCTCTGCCGCAGCAATGACAAAGGCTCCGAGGAAGAACAGCGTCAAATACATCCCTGCAATCGTGGCAGCATTCTTGACCGCAGAACTATCTATGCGCCGCCCGAAAAATTCCGCATCTTCTCTGCGGCGGAAGGTCGCCCACATATTGGCCAGCAGAACGGCAAATGTTGTGGTTTTCATGCCGCCTGCCGTGGAGCCGGGCGAACCGCCCAACAGCATCAGAACCACCATCAATGCCTGTGAAGTGCTGCCCATCGCAGCAAGATCAGCGGTGTTAAAACCGGCAGTACGAGGGGTAACGGATTGGAACATCGACAATAAAATGCGCTGCCGGGCAGAGCCTGCCGTGAACTCGAAGCAATAAAAGTACAGCGACGGCAGTACCAGAAGAAACGCCGTTGTGACAAGGATCACCTTGCTCTGCATCCGATAACGGTGAAAGTCAAGGCGGTATGTACAAATGTCCTCCCATGTCAGAAAGCCAAGGCCGCCAAAGACGATCAGGGCCGCGATCACTGTGGTAAGCAATGGGTCACCTGCATACCGTGTCAGCGAAACAAATTTTGCACCCTCTGTTCCCAGCAGGTCAAAGCCGGCATTGCAGAACGCCGAAATGGAATGAAACAGTGCATACCAGATCCCGCGCAAACCATAATCGGCGCAAAATGTCGGCAGCAGCAGTGCAGCACCGGCCAATTCAAACAGGGCGGTGATCCGCAGAATAAAGCCTGTCAGCCGCACGATGCCGCCCATCTGTGGGGCAGCGGTGGCTTCCTGCATCGTGCTGCGCTGCTTGAGGGAGATCTTTCGCCCGGAAAGCAGCGCAAAGGCAGCACCCACCGTAATGACGCCCAATCCTCCGATCTGGATCAGAAGAAGGATCACACTCTGCCCGAATGCCGACCAGTAGCTGCCGGTATCCTGTACCACCAGTCCGGTCACACAAAGGGCAGAGGTGGAAGTAAACAGCGCCTCATGGAACGGTGTAACGCACCGCTGCTGTGCAGCGATCGGGAGCATCAGAAGCAATGCGCCCACCAGATCAACTGCCGCAAACCCTGCAATAATGACCTGAAAAGAAGAAAAACGGTGCTGCCTGTAACGAGGATATTGAATCATAAAAGCTCCTTTACCTATCCGTGTGCATAAAGATTAGCATGGAATAGATAAAAGAGTCGTAAAGAAAATTGTAGAAGTATAAAGATTCCATTAAAATTGATCGGGCAACACCAAATAACAAATGCTGGACATCACCAGTTAAAAAAAACAGTAATATCCAGCATTCATTCAGATTTCTAACCCATGGCTCCCGGCCGCATTCTTCAAATATTCTTCCGGCTCGCTATCCAGAATCAAATTCGCGTAGCCCAGCGGATCATTGTAGATGAGGTAGTCTAACTCCGACCTCTGCGCCATGGTCACGTCCAGTGCATCCTCGACCCCGGTGCAGTCGATGGAAATTTTTCTCCCATCCCGGAGCAGCAGCTCCACGCAGCCGGTGTCCATGTTGAAATGACAAACTCTTGCATCGTAGCCTAGAATTCTTCCCTCGTGGAAGAGCCCTAGGCTATCTTTTTTGTTATAAAAGTGTTTAGAACAAACGCGCCGCCTGCATCGGCACGATGCAGAACAAATGGGGTTTGGGCATAGCCCAACAAGCATTTTTGCAAAGCAAAATAGCATTTGTATAGACGAATGCCCTGCTGGCTACAATCGCATACCGCTTATCTCGCTGGAACACTTCTTGATTTTAACACAATCGGATGTTACCCTATTCTTATAGAAATCTCCGAAGGGCAGGTGTTTTCATGTACAATCATCAGCTGGAAACCTTCATCCGTGTGGCGGATGCAGGCAGCTTCAACAAGGCGGCAGAGGAAAGCTACATCACGCCAACGGCCATCATCAAGCAGATCAACCTATTGGAAGATTCCCTTGGTGTCAAGCTGTTCAAGCGTACTCGCCGGGGACTAACACTGACCAAAGCAGGCCGTTCCATGTATCAGGATGCCAAGTACATCATTCAATACTGCCATGATTCTGTCATTCGTGCCCGGAACGCAATGCAGGAGGATTCCAACGTCATCCGCATTGGTTCCTCTCCCATGACACCTGCCCAGCTGCTCATGGAACTGTGGTCAAAAGTGCAGACCATCTGCCCGGACATCAAATTCCAGATTGTGCCTTTTGAAAACACCCCGGAAAATGCACGGGAAATTCTGGCGAACCTCGGCACGAACATTGATGTAGTAGGCGGCATCTTTGATGATACGATGCTGCATCTGCGCAAATGTGCCGGTCTGGAACTGGTTCGCGGGCCGTTTTACTGCGCGGTTTCCATCCATCATAAACTTGCGGCAAAAGACCGCTTGCAGATCACAGACCTGTACGGCGAAAATCTACTGCTGATGCACCGTGGATGGAGCCACTATGTAGATGAACTGCGGGACGATTTATGGCAGCATCACCCACAAATCAAAATCGTGGATTTTGAATTTTACAGCATGGACATCTTCAACCGCTGCGAAAACACCAACGATGTGCTGCTGGCAATTCCGGGCTGGGCCAATGTCCACCCATTGCTGAAAGTGATTCCAGTAGATTGGGATTACGGCATCCCCTATGGTATCCTGCACTCCCCGAATCCAACGCCTGCCGTTCAGCGTTTTCTGGATGCGGCTAAAATAGCCAGCAAGGAATTGTATAGCTGATACGCCACTGCAACGAGAAGCTGCTGCATGAGAAATCATGCAGTGGCTTTTTCTTTTTACAAAAGATGCACTTGACCTAAAGCTGGCTCTAAGTGTTACAATCAGGGGGTCAAGCGGGTTGTTTGAACCTTTGAGTTCAAACAAGTGAACAAAGTGGAGATTCCGGGAAATGCAGACTTGCGCTATACTGGAACCAGAAAAAGAGAGTACCTCAAAGGAGGAACGACCGATGAAGAAAGTCTTGATTTTGTCCGGCAGTCCCCGCAAGGACGGCAACTCCGACCTGCTGTGCAGTGAGTTTATGCGTGGTGCGCAGGAGAGCGGCAACGAAGTGCAAAAGATCTTCGTGCGCAGCAAGAAGATTGTGCCCTGCAATGCCTGCTATTACTGCCGCGACCACGGCGGCAAGTGTGCCCTGAACGATGACATGAGCGAAATTCTGGACGCAATGCAGGCGGCAGATGTTATCGTGATGGCAAGCCCAGTGTACTTCTACTCCATTGATGCACAGATGAAGATCATCATCGACCGCAGCCTTGCCCGGTGGACGAACATTCCGAACAAGGAGTTCTATTTCATCATGACCTGCGCGGACGATAACCGTGCTGCCATGGCCTGTACCTTGGAGTGTTTCCGGGGCTTTACCGCCTGCCTGAATGGTGCCAAGGAAAGGGGGGTCATCTACGGCACCTGCGTATATCGGCCCGGCGAGGTGATGTCCTCCCCGGCCATGAAGGAAGCCTACGAGATGGGCAAAAACGTCTGATTTCCCAGTTTTATATAAAGGAGTGTAACGGCTATGAACAATTTTCTGTTTGAAAACAAGACCAAGGTTTATTTCGGCAAGGGTGGCGTGAAGGAATATCTGGGCTGTCTGCTGGAGCACTACGGCGATACCGTGATGCTGGCCTACGGCGGCGGTTCTATCAAGCACAATGGTGTCTATGATGAAATCGTCGGTATTCTGAACGCTGAGGGTAAGCGCATCGTGGAGTTTCCCGGCATCATGCCCAATCCCACCTACGCCAAGGTGCAGGAGGGTGCAAAGCTGGCCCGTGAGAACCATGTGGATTTGATCCTTGCCGTGGGCGGCGGTTCCGTGTCCGACTGCTACAAGGTGGTGTCCGCACAGGCCAAGGTGGACGAAGATTTGTGGGAGCTGGAAAACACCAAGCATACTCGTCCCACTGAGTTCATCCCGCTGGGCACCATCGTCACGGTGTTCGGTACCGGCTCCGAGATGAACAACGGCGCGGTCATCACCCATGAGGAAAAGAAGATTAAGGGGGCTCTGTGGGGTGCACAGGCCGACTTTGCTTTCCTCGACCCCACCTACACGTTGTCCGTTCCCATGAAGCAGGTCATTTCCGGTGCGTTCGACACCCTGAGCCACGCGATGGAAACTTACTTCGGCAAGCCGGACGAGAACAACCTCTCCGATGACATCAACGAAGCCGTCATGCGCAGCGTCATTCGCAACATCCGCGTCCTGTTAACCGACAAGGACAACTACGAGGCCCGCAGCGAGCTGGCATGGGCTTCGGCTATGGCCGAAAACGGCATCCTGAAAATCGGCAAGATCACCGACTTCCAGTGTCACATGATCGAGCATCAGTTGGGTGCCTACACCAACTGCAACCACGGCGCTGGTCTGGCGGTCATTCACCCGGTGCTGTACCGTCACCTGCTCCCGGCCAACACCGCACGGTTCGCCCGCTTTGCACAGAACGTCTGGGGCATCGACCCGGCGGGCAAATCCGAGCTGAAACTGGCACAGGCTGGCGTGGAGGCTCTGGCGGCCTTCATCAAGGAGATCGGGATGCCCACCACCTTTGCAGAACTGGGCATCCCTGCCGACACCGACCTCAAGGCTGTGGCCGATTCCACCGTGCTGACCGGCGGCTGCTGCAAGAAGCTGAGCCGCGAAGAACTGCTGGACATCCTCAGCGAGTGCAAGTAATCAAGGAACGAAAAATACAAAAGGAGCCATTTATTATGGAATTCATTACTCTGAACAATGGCGTCAAGATGCCGGCAGAGGGCATCGGCACCTTCCTGCTGACCCCGGACGAAGCTGAAACTGCCGTGCTGAGTGCGCTGAAAGACGGCGCACGGCTCATTGACACCGCCAACGCCTACTGCAACGAAAAAGCCGTGGGCCGCGCCATGAAGAAGTCTGGTCTGCTGCGGGAGGAAATTTTCCTCGAAACCAAGCTGTGGCCGACCTTCTACACCGATGCCGATGCTGTGGACAAGACGCTGGCACGTCTGGACACCGACTACATCGACCTGCTGCTCATTCACCAGCCTGCCGGTGATTACGTTGCCGGTTATCGCCTGATGGAAAAGGCTTACAAGGAGGGCAAAGTCCGTGCCATCGGTCTGTCCAACTTCAACGAGGAGCAGATCAAAGAAATTCTGAGCATCTGCGAAGTCAAGCCCACCATCCTCCAGACCGAAGTTCACCCCTACGCCCAGCAGAAAGAACTGAAAGCCTTCCTCGCCGAGAATGGCATGGTGATTCAGGCATGGTATCCGCTGGGCCACGCTGACAAGGGCCTGTTGGAAGAGCCGTTGTTCACCCGCCTTGCAGCAAAGTACGGCAAGAGCAACGTGCAAATTATTCTGCGCTGGCACATTCAGGCGGGCAATGTGGTCATTCCCGGCTCCAAGAACCCGGCCCACATCCACGACAACTTCGATGTGTTCGATTTTGCGCTGACCGATGCAGAAATGCAGGAGATCACCACGCTGAACAAGGATAAACGGTATTATGAGGTCACGGAGGATAAGCTGGCGGCATTCGCCACCATGTTTCCTCCCGTGGACGATCAGAAGTAAATTTCAAGCAGTTTGTAGCTGGGTGCGGAGAGTTTTTTGCGAAAAATGAACCAGATGAAAGGATAAATGAAGATGAATAAGATCACGCGCAAAAGTTTTCTGAAAGTTCTTGCCGCCACCATGGTGGGTGGTGCAGCCGCTTCCGCACTGACGGGTGCAGCGGCTCCTGTTTCCATTGACGAGACAAACGGCAAGGTAAGCCGCTGGGTAAAGAACAACCTGAACCCGGACGGCCCGCTGACGATTGCCAAGCAAGGAATGTTCTCCTCCGGCGGCACGGTCACGGCACCGGTGGCAGGCACTTATGATGCCACCACCAACTGGCTGGACACTACCCGTGCAGGCAACACCGCTCATGTGGATCACGCTAATGTTCTGTATCAAATCCCGGCAGACAGCAACGGTTGGCCGATGGTTTATCTGCACGGCTATGGACAGTCCCGCATGGGCTGGATAACCACCCCGGACGGCCGTCAGGGCTGGGCCGATCTGTTTCTGCGCAACGGCTACTCTGCGTTCTTGGTAGACCAGCCCCGCCGTGGTGAGGCTGGCAGTACCGCCCAGATGAGCACGGACGGTTTCCTCGATACTTGGTCTGCCGACTCCAAGGACTACAAGCCCGGCGATCAGGCGTGGTACACCCACTTCCGCATTGGCCGCGTTGCCCCGGAACGGTACGAAGGCTCCCAGTTCCCGGAGGGCGATGCTGCACAGAATCAGTTCTTCCGCCAGATGACCCCCAACACCGGCGACTTCGATCAGGCAGTTGCTGCCGCCGCACTGGGCGAGGTGATGAAGGACGTGCAGACCCTGACCGGCCACAAGTCCATTTTCGTCACCCACTCGCAGGGCGGTGCAGTCGGCTGGGATGTGCCCGCCGACAACATTGCCGCCATTGTTGCCATTGAGCCGGGCGGAACCCCTGCCATCGGCTCGGAGCAGTACACGAAACTGCTGAGCGCAGGTATTCCAATCGCTATCTACTTTGGCGATTACATCGACAACGGCCCGGAAGATATCATGTCCACCAGCTTCTGGCGGCAGGTACGGGACGGCGCACTGGCCTTTGCCGCCCAGTACAATGCCGATGGCGGTGACTGCACTGTGGTCGATCTGCCGAAAATCGGCATCACCGGCAACTCCCACTTCATGTTCCAAGAGCTGAACAACAAAGAGATCGCTGATCACATTTATCAGTGGCTGGAGAGCCGCGCACTGGCATGAGCGGTTCTCTGAGATTCCCGGCATTTTACATAGATAGAGGCGTGTTTCGTATGAAGAATAAAATTTCCCGCCGCCAGTTTTTGCAGGTTGCTGGCGCATCTGCTGCCGCCCTGCTGCTGGCTTCCTGCTCCGGCAATTCCGCTAGCAGTGTGAGCAGTTCTTCTGTGGCTTCCAGTGAAGCCGCATCCAGCGCGGCTGCTTCTTCGGAAGCTACCAGCACGGTAACGACTACGGGCAAAACACTGGTGGTGTATTTCTCCGCCACCGGCACTACACAGGGCGTAGCGCAGACCATCGCCGACACCGTGGGTGCTGACCTGTTTGAAGTCGTTCCGTCTGACCCCTATACCTCCGATGATCTGAACTGGACGAACAATGACAGCCGCGTTTCCCGTGAACACAACGACGAGGGCCTTCGTGCTGTGGCTTTGGAAAACACCGATGTGGACGGCTGGGACGATTACGACACCGTGTTCATCGGCTACCCCATCTGGTGGGGCATTGCCGCATGGCCCATGAGCAGCTTTGTTGCCGCCAACGATTTCTCCGGCAAAAATGTTGTTCCGTTCTGCACGTCCCTTTCCTCCGGCATCGGCCAGAGCGGCAAGCTGCTGGCAGAATTAGCGGACGCCGGCACTTGGCTGGACGGCCAGCGGTTCAGCCACAGCAGCAGTGAAGCTGACATTGCAAGCTGGGTAAATGGCCTGAACCTGTAAGCAGAGCTTTTGTGTGAGGAGAATTTTCTCTTGCGGTAATTTTTGAAATAGAGGGTAAATCAAAAGGAGAATGTTTGTATGAAAGCATTGCTCATCAACGGCAGTCCGCGGCCCAACGGCTGCACCTTTACAGCCCTGACAGAACTGGCAAATACGCTGGAAGCCGAGGGCATTGAAACCGAGATCGTCCATGTGGGCAACAAGGACATCCGGGGCTGCATCGCCTGCCGCCGCTGCCACAGCACCGGCTCCAACAAGTGCGTCTTTAATGATATTGTCAACGAAGTAGCCCCCAAGTTGGCTGAGGCCGATGCCTTTGTCATTGGCGCACCGGTGTACTTTGGTTCCCCGGCAGGCAGCGCGATCTCCTTTATGGACCGCCTGTTCTTCAGTACCCTGAACATCGACAAGACCATGAAAGTGGGTGCTTCGGTCGTGACCTGTCGGCGCGGCGGCAACACTGCTTCCTACGATGTGCTGAACAAATATTTTACCATGTGTGGGATGCCAGTGGCCAGCAGCCAGTATTGGAACATGGTCTACGGCGGCTCTGCCGAGGAGGTCAAGAAAGATGCCGAGGGCTTGCAGACCATGCGCACCCTTGGCCGCAACATGGCCTTTTTGATGAAGAGTATCCAGATAGGCAAGCAACAGATCGGCCTGCCCGAAAAAGAACCTGCTATCTTCACAAACTTCCATCATTGAGGAAGTGTTCCATATTCCTCCTTCTTTGTTGCAGGGAAAGCCGGGACGGAAACGTCCCGGCTTTCCCATTTCCCTGATTTTTGCGAGGTGATTTTATGCGCAGCGTGATTTTCGCGGTTTCCACCGCTTTGACCGTTTTATTATCCGCCTGCACCGGGGCGGCATCCTCTGTGCCAGTCAATACGGTTTCTTCGGTTTCGGCCAGCACATCCATCACGACCTCGTCCGAAGTGGATTCGGCTGTTTCGGAGAGTGCTTCTTCGGAAACCGGAAACATCCAGACTGGGCTTGTCCGGGAGCAGACATTGGACAGCACTGAGGGGCTCATCCATTACAGCTACTACCTGCCGGAGGATTACGACCCCACCCGGAAGTACCCCATGATGGTGGTCATGCCCGGCTACCATGCTGCCGCAAATGTTGTCTTTGATGATGCCGATATTCTGAACTGGATCGTTTCCAAACACAAGTGATAGGAGAGAAATTTTGAACCGACGGCAATTCACAAAACTTCTGGCGGGTGCATGGCTGCTTCTGGCAGGCTGCCGGGCAGGTGCTGCACCCAGTTCCTCCACCCCGGAAAGAAAGGATTCCATGCAAACGACCACCCAAACTTATACCCGCACCACGCCCATCGAAACCGTACGGAATGACCCGGTTTTCGGTGATTATGGGCGGCTGATCTTCCCAGTGGAACGCTCTTATTACAGCGGCGACACGCTGGAGCAGCTGCATCTTACCTACTATAACAACATCGACCCGGACGAAACAGTGGACATCTGCAACACCCTGCGCCAGCGTGCAGCGGACGGGCAGACCATCTTTTACGATATTTACACCGAGGACGAAAAAGCCGCCGACCCGGACAAAGCTGACACCGGCTTATTCTACTTCAAGGGTAATCCTGGCGCAAAATTTTCCATCTGCAACGCAGGCGGTGCGTTTGCGTATGTGGGGGCCATGCAGGACAGCTTTCCTCATGCACTGGAACTTTCCCGCAAGGAGTACAACGCTTTTGCGCTCATCTACCGCCCCGGCGCACAGACCGCCTGCGAAGATCTGGCACGGGCCATTGCCTTTGTCTTTGCCCATGCGGAGGAACTGGAAGTAGACACCAGCGGCTACTCCCTCTGGGGCGGTTCTGCCGGGGCACGGATGGCGGCGTGGCTGGGCAGCTACGGCACGGCATCCTTCGGTGAACAGGCGTATCCGCAGCCGGGAGCCGTCATCATGCAGTACACCGGGCTGGGGGAAGTCTACGGCAACGAGCCGCCCACTTATGCCTGTGTGGGTGACCGGGACTACATCGCAGACGAACGCGTGATGCGCTGGCGCATTGAAACCATCCGCTCTCAGGGCACCCCTGCCGAGATCGAAGTCTTTCCGGGCCTTGCCCACGGTTTTGGCTTGGGCACCGGCACCTCTGCCGAAGGCTGGCTCGATCATGCCGTAGCGTTCTGGGAAGAAAACACCTGAAACCGTGAGGAAACTGTTATGACGAAAAAATGGACTGCACTGCTTCTCGCGGCAGTACTTGCTGTCGGCCTTTCGGCCTGCGACACCAGCCGCGCAGAAGCCCCCGGCAACAATTTGGAAAGCGGAGTTTCCGCCATCGAGGATGCTATGACGAAACGAAATGAAACCGAAAGCAGCTCGTTCCCGGCAGGCAGCGACCTGCGCATCGGCACTTCTGCCGACACCGTTGCAACGCCGGATGATTTCCCGGCAGCATACAACTACGGCACTGGAAAAATCGAGGATTATTCCCGTACCGCCATGCTGCAAAAGATGCCGGAACCAGTGGACAATGCGACCGTGCTGAATACCTCGGCAAACCCTAACCATATTCAGGCGTTGTACCTGTGGGAAGAAGGCAACGTTCCGGCTAAAACGCAGTTCACCGCTGCAATGACCGGTTATTTTGACAACTGGGATTTCCGCCCCTATGTGACGGCAATTCCCGTCCGCACCGGAGTACAACCGAAAGGTGCTGTGGTGTTGATGGCAGGCGGTGCGTATCAGTTCCGTGGAAACTATACCGATTCTCTGCCCACGGCAGCGGCTCTACGGGAGCTGGGCTTCCAGACCTTCATCGTAGATTACCGTCTGTCGCCCTACACGCAGGAGGAAGGCGCGCTGGATGTAGCGCGGGCTGTCCGCTTTGTGCGGCAGAATGCGGATGTTTACGGCATTGACCCTGACGATATTGCAGTTATGGGCTTTTCCGCAGGCGGCATTCAGGCGGGCGAATTTCTGATGCACTACGATGAAGATGTCAACGGCACTGCTCTGGATGAAAGCTATGTACCCGATGCGCTGGATGCTATTCCGGCTCACGCTTCGGCGGCGGGCATGATCTATTCGTTCTATGGGCGGCTCAGCGTGGGCAACATGGACCCGGACTGGCTGGCCGAGGGTGATCTGCCGCCAACATTCTACGTTTACGGCACGGAGGACCCCTTCTACCGCCAATTCCAGCAGCAGTATGATGTGATTCGGAATATGGGCATTTCCACCGGACGCATCGTGCTGAATGGCTGGCCCCACGGCTTTGGCTCGGATGGCGGCTGGGTGAACGATTACGCTGCATGGCTGGAAAGTGTTTTTGCAAATAAGGAGGAATTTTAACATGAAGTATCGTACTTTGGACAGCGACCTGACCGTTTCTGCTGTTGGTCTGGGCTGTATGGGCATGAGCCATGCCTACGGCGCACCTGCCAACAAGAAGGAAATGACCGAACTGCTGGCGCAGGCCGTGGGTATGGGCTATACGTTCTTTGACACCGCCGAAGTCTACGGCACACCGGATAATCCCCACGACAACGAGGAACTGGTGGGTGCTGCCCTGAAACCCTACCGAGATAAAATCGTTCTGGCGACCAAGTTCGGCATCCATTTTGACATGACCAGTACGGCAGTCAACAAGCCGCTGATGCCGGATTCCCGCCCGGAAGTTATCCGTGCATCGGTAGATGCCTCCCTCAAGCGGCTGGGCACCGACCATATTGACCTGTATTATCAGCATCGGCTTGACCCCAAGGTACCCATTGAGGAAGTGGCCGGTGTAATGGCTGACCTGATTCGGGAGGGCAAGATCACTCACTGGGGCCTTTCGGAAGCCACCGAGGAGACCATCCGCCGAGCACACGCAGTCTGCCCGGTAACGGCCATCCAGAACCGTTACTCCATGATGGCCCGCTGGTACGAAAGCCTGTTCCCGGTTCTGGAAGAACTGCACATTGGTTATGTGGCATTCTCGCCGCTTGCAAACGGTTTTCTCTCCGGCAAATACGATAAGACTTCCAAGTTTGAAGCAGGCACGGACTACCGCAGCGTCATGCCGCAGTTCCAGCCAGACAGCATTGACCAGAACCGCGCCCTGCTGGAACTGTTACACCGTCTTGCCGCCGAGAAAAATGCAACACCTGCCCAGATCTCACTGGCGTGGATGCTGTGCAAAAAGCCTTATATCGTACCAATCCCCGGCACCCGGAAACTTAACCGTTTACAGGAAAACGCCGGTGCAGCGGATATTGTGCTGTCTGCCGCAGAAGTGGCTCTGATTGACGAAGCACTGGCACACATGGAAATGTCGCATGTGTTTGGCGGGAGCCGCATTGTGAAAGAGTAAGACAGCAGCTTTGACGATGAGCTTCAATAGATCATGCGGAGGTAATTGTTTTTGATATGTGCGGCTTTTCAACGAGGGTGATCCTATCAATTTCTATGCCGTCTTATGTCTTACTCCGCAAGAGTTGTATGACACGCTGGAAAATGATCTCGCGGTTGAAAAAGAGGTGCAGAATCCGCAAAGAGATTGATTTCGGCTAAATTATTGTGTAATTCATTTGCTTTTCATTTGTTTTTATGGAGCAGTCTGATACAATATTGCGTATTCAGACAAAAGAACGCCAGAAAGGTCCGTAACGTCCTCGCTGGCGGTTCAGGTGTTTTTGTTCTGCTCCGAAAATTCTGTCAAATGGATTGCAAGCGATCTTGTTGCTTCCAGCAGTGTTTTCCACATTTCTGGTGGACAAGCAAGATAGATTGCATCCAATTCTCGGCACTCACTTTCCAATTCTGACAGATTTGGATTGATGATTGAATCCAAGGAAAGGGGTAGGACATGGAGGATTGCACTCAAAATGTCAAAAGAAGGATTTTGCTTTTCGTTTTCAATATTGGCGATATACTTCACCGAAACATGGCTTTTTAGTGCCAGCTGATCTTGTGTCATTCCCATTGCTTTTCGGACAGCCTTTATATGCTTCCCCAGAGCGATTGCATCCGCATTCGGCATCATCATCACCTCAATAGTATTGTATCGTTCTTGCGGAAAGAACGGTATAACATCATCATTCCAGTGATTTTGTCCTATCGTGCCGATGTGTTATATTGCGCCAGCTTCCCGCCATGGGAGGCTGGCGTTTTTGCGCTTTTGGAGCCAAAGTGCCGCAGTCCACCGTTTCTCCTATGATACAGCAGCAAACTTTATATTTGGGAGGGAAAGTCATGCTCGATCATAAGAAGGAAGCGATTACGGAACACTGGCAGTTTTGCCCCAAGTGCAATATAAAGCTCTATCGAATGACCGCCGACTGCACTGGATTCATCCACATAAAATGCTGGCGTTGCCGGGAAATGTTATGGCTCAACCTTTCCATTCGAGCCAAGTAAGCATTGGTTTCATAAAAATCGGGTGCAACGCACTCTGAATATGGACTGTTAGCACCGAGCAACGGGCCATTGCCACATGGCAATGTATGAAACGTAGCACCAAATGGCCGGGCAGCAGCTTGACTGAAAGATTTTCGCTTGAAAATCCTTCGGTTGGCTGTTGTCCGGCTATTTTTTATAGCTTCAGATGGCCTGCTCCCGAAAAGGAGCAGGTTTTATGTTTGCCCTCTTTTCGTGGCTGCCCCAAGCGGCGAAATATCCGTAGCATCTCCGAATTTTCGACTTCTCACGTTTTATCGAAAATTTGGAGGTTACACATGGGCTTTAATTATGGTTTGGAAAAGAAGAATTTTGACCGTCAGTGGGCTATGTTGCGCAAGCAGTACGAGGACGCTGGCATGAGCATCGAAGCGATTCAGACAATGTACGAATATGACTGGTCTGTTTTCAATGCTGCGCGTTCTTACCAGAACCACACGCAGGAAATCACCGCTCCGTCCTTTGAACAGGGCGAAGAATCCTACTCGCCCCTTATGAACAAGTATCAGGAAGCAATTTCTGTTACCGAACACTACCGCGAAACCAAGAGCCGCTTCACATGGATTGGCGAAATTGAGAATGAACGGCTGTTGTCTGCTCTTGAAAATTTGTCGGACGCAGACCTCAACCTTGTCACCATGTATGCCTATGAGGGGTACACCGTCACTGAAATTTCTAAAGTTTTAGGTGTCGCGCAGCCTACTATTAGTATCAAAATCAAGAGAATTACTAAATTTTTGAAAAACTTCAATTTCAATGCTATGGATTGACCCTTCTCGATGCCTACCAAGTGAGAGGACAATTCACCAGATGGCGAAAGCCACTGAGCGAAATGTCTGCACTCATGTTCTTTGAAAACTGAATAGTTCCGTCATCTGGTACTCCGATAATGATACTTCCGTAATTCGCGGCCCGGTCACAAAGCAGACGGGGTGGCTGAAATGCCAATGAAGCGGTACAAGTCCGCTGCCAGATGTTTATGCCCCACTCGCAGGGAGCCGAGGGCGAATATGCGAGACCTTAACTTATTAATTCAGGCGTGGCCGAATGCTGTTTTCGGTCTTCGTCCACGCCTGTTCTTTTTACTTATTCCATGTGATGAACCGCTAAACACAAACACACCGCCCACTGCCAAGGATGTGCAGCGGGCGGTGTACATATTGAAAAAGGAGGGTAGCTTTTGATTCAAAACTGGAAATTCCAGCGCGGAGACATTTTCTTCACTCGTTTCGACAACGCCATCGGTTCAGAGCAAAGCGGGAATCGTCCGGCAGTCATTCTTCAGAACGATGTGGGAAATTTTTACTCGCCCACGCTGATCGTGGCCACATTGACAAGCAAGACGGCAAAAAAGTATACCCAGCCGACCCACTGCCTGCTGGTGAACGAGTTTCTCTCCGTACCATCCATCGTTCAGGCAGAGCAGATTTTTACCGTAGACAAGAGCAGGGTGCTGAAATTTCTCGGACACCTCACCCCGGAGGAAATGAGCCGGGTGGATGATGCTGTCCGTGCCAGCCTTGCCCTGAACCCGTTTGGGAGCATTCAGCGACTTCCACCTATCATCCGTTCTACAGCGGCTTACGCGCCGCCTGAGGTGGTTAACGGCAAGCCGCCCATCTATCCCTACACGCCCATCAAATCGTCCTTTGAGGACACTGAGAGCGTCGAGGACATGATGTTGTACACCGAGTTGGAAGCTGCGGTACACGCAATGATCCAGCGGCTGGAATACAGCTTCACGTTTAACCCCAGCTTGCTCACCATCCCGAAACGTAAGCAGCAGGTTGCTGATATCCTGAAAGAAGCCGAAACGTATATCTGGAGGATCAAGGAAGAAATGAAATGTAGCACGGCAAGCGCAGAAAAGACGCGCTGCCGATGAAATTCTGACATTCACAGGCATTCCTCGTATAATAAAATAGTAGTATTTATAGACCGCTCTCCAGCGGAATGCTAC
>OFMA01001218.1_pt1 | contig 17235 bp, 20 predicted proteins | sample 1541011 | NCBI WGS metagenome assembly OFMA01 (sample SAMN04209225, study PRJEB22552) | human gut metagenome | biome: gut; material: feces | host: Homo sapiens | place: USA: Oklahoma
AAATAATGCAAAAAATTCAGCACTGCAGAACGTGAATTACTGCGTCACAGATTTTCGTCGTACCCCGGTACGCCTTCAAATCCGTTCCTTGTAATTCGCGCCCTGCAGCACTGCCTTTTTTGCGTTATTTTCTGGTCTTGCTATAAGCAGATTTCTTCGTGAAAAACAGCGCGGCACAGACGGCGGCGATGCCTCCAGCGAGCTTTGCAACGAGAAGCGGCACGACAAAATCAGGATCGGTGCCGAACGTAAATCCCATATGTGCGGCGATGGTCGATGCGGCGGAGACGAGGAAAGCTGCGTTTACAATCTTTCCGCGCTCGTCCATTTTTTCCATCATTGTGATCGCTGGAACAGGGCTGACAATGCCCATCAGAAGGCCGGCGGCACTGCTGTCGTTCATGCCGGTTTTTCTTCCAATAAAAGAGAGCGGCTTTTTGAGCACCCGCTGTAAAAGCTCCGCCGTCGGAAGGCTGCCGAGCAGTACAATGCCGATAGACGAGACAACCGCCATCGCGTCCTCCAGCGGCGCAAGGTCCGGGAGCAGCGAAAAGCCGGTCATATAGCAGAACGCGCCCGCGATGAGGCCGATCGTCGTCAGAAGCCGGATCACATCTGCAAATACCGTGAACGCGCGCACGGTCTGTTCCGGAAAACGCCAGATGCCGAACATCAGCAGAAAGCAGAAGAGGAGCACCGGGAGCGACTGAAGTACGATCTGCAGAAAAGAGAGCCCTGAGAGCAGTCCGCCGACGATCATCGTGACGGGAAGCGTGCCCGTGCCGATCAGCATGCCGCGGGAGAAAAAGAGGCGGTCGCCGCTTTTCAGCATTCCCATGCCGACCGGAATCGTAAAGGTGATGGTACAGCCAAGCGTCGCCGCAATCACAAGTCCTGCGTAGCGCACCATCTCCTGCGATGCCGAAAGCTCTCCGGCGAGCTGGTAGCCGCCCATGTCAATGGCGAGAATGCCGGCGAGAAGTCCCGCATCCAGCCCCAAAAAGTTCCAGATGGGAACGAGGGCGAAACGGAGAAAGCGGGAGAGCAGCGGGGTGAGGCAGATGATGCCCGACATGGAAAGTGCCGTCGGTCCAAGCAGCGTAAAGCCCTCCTCAAACCGTTTTCCAAGTCCGAAGTGATTGCCAGCGATCCGGTCGACGCCGCCGAGTACCGCGCCGACTGCCATGATCCACATAATAATCTGATTCATAAAAAGAGAACCTTTCTAAATAAGTATTTTGTCTTTATATCTGTTCTTCAAATGCAATTTCATTTTTCAGCAGAAACTGGCGGACTTCCTCATCGAAGACGCGGTCGAGCGACTTGTCCATCGTAAAGATTTTGAGGGAAGTTCCGGTGGTAAGTAAGAGTTTTCCGTCCTTATACTGAAAATTCAGAAAGCATCCAAACACGTTCTCTATTTCCAGCGGCAGCGCATGGTCCGCGATCATTTTTTCGCACGCCGCCTGCGGAAGCTGAAACACAAATTTGAACTGCAGGGGTGTCCGTTTTCCTTTGATGACGGAATAGCAGAACGATTTCACATCTTTCCAGAGAAGCCGCGTCCGCCCTTTTTCTTTTAAGAGCTGCGCGTCATCGGGATCGAAAAAGTCCGTGTGAAGACTGCCGTCGATGGAGAACGTCGTAAACGTTGTGATCGACGCCTCGGAGACTGGAAAGCGGTCAAATGTCTCGAGACGGAGCAGGGTGTTCATAAAATTCTTTAACTGTGTAATCTGCAGGATAATCATCCGTAGTTAAAACCAGCCTTTCTTTTTAAAATACCAAATTTCAACAGCAACAATGAGAATACAGACGCCGATCAGGATGAAGTACGCATACGGGGCAGAAAGCTCAGGCATATGCGTAAAATTCATGCCGTACCAGCCGGCGATCAGGGAAAGCGGGAAAAAGATCGTCGAGACGACCGTCAGAATCCGCATCGTATCGTTCTGACGCAGGTCGATCTGCGCCTGCTGCATCTCGCGGATCTGCAGGGCGTACTCCCGCAGCATCTGGGTGTGGTCGTACAAACGGTCCACGCGGTTTCCAAGGCGCGAAAACTGACGGGCGCATTCCGGGGGAAGAAAGTGATTTTCGTCCTCGGAGAGTATTTCGCACATGTCGAGAAGCTGCTGGTAATAGGCATGGAACACGAGCAGCTCCCGACGGATTGTGATCAGGGTCCGCTGCAGCTCTTTTGGCAGAGTGTCGAGAAGAGACTCCTCGATTGTCGCGAGGCGCTTCTCAAAATTCTGCAGATAGAGCATATCCTCCTGGATCAGCGATTCCAGAAACGAGAAAAACAGGTGGAAGACATCGGAAGTATCGAGCGGTTCTTCCGGGAAGAGGAGGCTCTGCAAAGCCGGAAGTGTCTGTTCGTCGGCTGCCAGAATAAGCTGCCCCCGGTCGAGATAAAACGCAAGCGAGAATGCAAGGTGAAGCGGATGCGTCTTGTCCGGGACGGCAAGCGATCCGACCAGGCAGTCAGGCAGCAGCTCTGCGCGGCAGTATTCGATGCGCTCCGGCTGCAGACTGCGCCGGAAAAGAGAAAATCCGGGCAGCGCCGCGCAGGCTTTGGAAGCTTCCGAAAACGAAAGCAGGGAAAGCCGGACCGAATCCGAAAAAGTCCATTCCATACGTACCACCTCCTGAAAATAAGCAATGGAAAAATATCCATAAACAAAAAAGCCGTATGACCGTAGTATACCGCAAAAAGGGGAGTGCGACAAGAAAAGGAAAAAACTTTTAACGGAAAAACTTTTATTGGGAAAAAACTTTTTGCAATGGAGCACTAAGTATGTTATGATAAAATGTAGTTATCAAAACTACATGACAAAATATCAAAAAATTCACTGTGTCGAATTCGTCCCTAGTTCAGGAAGGTTTGAAAAAGAGCGGTGATTGGAAATACGAAACGTCCGCAGTGAGAAAAAGCGGAATCAAGTTTGGAGGGACAAAATATATGAGTTTTCACATTGTTGCAGACAGCTGCTGTGAACTGACAGCAGATATGAAAAAAAGAGGAAATATTGAAATTGCACCGCTGACCCTGGAAGTCGGTGGTGAATCCATTCTGGATGACGAAACATTTGATCAGAAGTCATTCCTAAGAAAAGTGGCGGAGTGCCCGGAATGCCCAAAATCCGCATGCCCGTCTCCGGAGTATTTCCGCACGGCATTTCTGAACGGGGCAAAGCACTGCTATGCGGTAACGCTTTCCGCACAGCTCAGCGGATCCTATAACAGTGCAGTGCTTGGAGCCAACCTGGCACAGGAAGAAGATGAGGACCTGAAAATTCATGTGTTTAATTCCAGAAGTGCATCCATCGGTGAGACACTGATTGTGAAAAAAATCGTGGAGTGTGAAGAAGCCGGTATGAGCTTTGAACGTGTAGTTGAGACAGTAGAACTCTACATCAGCACACAGCATACCTATTTTGTGCTGGAAAATCTCGAAACGTTGCGGAAAAACGGCCGCCTTTCCAAAACAAAAGCACTTGTTGCATCCGCGCTTAAGATCAAACCGGTTATGGGAGCCACACCGGAGGGCGATATCGTTCAGCTCGACCAGGCGCGCGGCATCAACAAAGCGCTGATGAAGATGGTTGATGCCGTTGTGAATGACGCACAGCATGTAGAGACAAAGACCCTCGCCGTTTCCCACTGCAACTGCCCGGAGCGCGCCGAGATGGTAAAAGAAGCCCTTCTGGAGCGCCTTGCGGTACAGGATGTCTTCGTACTCGATACCCAGGGCGTCAGCAGTATGTATGCAAATGACGGCGGAATTATCATTGCATTATAACTTTTCTCTTCCCTTTTTGTTGAAAATGTAGTATAATTTTCAACATGTTTGAAAGTGCCGCCGAGCACTTTTTAGAAATCAAAGGAGAAGTAGAACCATGAGTCAGGAAAAAGTTGACCGCTATAAAAAGGAAAAAGCGAACCGTGAGAAAATCATGAGACGTGAAAGATGGATCACGAGACTGGAAGTTACCGCTTTCGTCGTTGTTCTGGCTACCCTGATCGGCTGGTTCTCCGTTGCTGTTTACCAGAACTCGGTAGCAGAGAAAAAGGCGAACCGCACGAAAGAAACCACAACGATGAACGTGACGGATATTCAGAATTATCTGAGCGAGACCAACACATCCAGCGACAGCAGTGCAGATGACACCAGCGACAGCTCTGATGCTTCCGATACATCTTCGGACAGCACAGCAGATACGGCAAGTGACAGCACAGCAGATTCCATCAGCGAAAGTACAGCGGAATAAGCAGAATTGTTAAAGAAAGTAAAAGCGCTTACCACAGACGGGAAAATCCCGGGGTGATAAGCGCTTTTGTTATAGAGATTTAGAAAAAACTATGAGAAACACGCTCCGCGAGTTTCTCAAGTTATCGCGGCAGTCGCCAAGGTCTCGTGCAGGCATGGACTTTGGCTCGTTGCCCGCGTAAATTAAAAAACCGGAGGACATACATCCCCCGGCCTTTCGCTTATGGTTAATTAGCATTTAACAACGTTGGAAGCCTGCATTCCGCGAGCACCCTCGGTAAGATCGTAAGTAACCGCCTGACCTTCGTCAAGAGTTTTGAATCCTTCACCCTGGATAGCGGAGAAATGTACGAATACATCGTTTCCGTCTTCGCCTGTGATGAAGCCATAGCCCTTCTCTGCGTTAAACCATTTCACTGTTCCCTTGTTCATTGTGAGTTACCTCCATAAAATTAAAAAATAAGCATGATGTGGGAATGCATATGTTCCCCCATAAGCGAGTGAACTTTTGGTAAAAAAATTCACTAGCTATTACAGATTATATTGAAGGTGAATGCTAATATAATCTCTAATAGCTAGTGACCACGTATTACATCTCAACATCTTCTCGATTGAGACTATTATAATCTTGCAAATCAAAAAAGTCAAGAAAAAACTCTTTATTTCAGGAAAGATTTCGTGTATTATAAAAAGGAATAAATGGTCGGACGACGGCCAGAAGAAAAGAAAGGATCAGAGAACGTAAGATGAGTATCTTAATCAAAAATGGACAGGTCATCGATCCGGCCACCCAAAAAGACGAAATCAGTGATGTTCTGATCGAAAACGGCGTTATTACACGGGTTGAAAAAGGAATCCGCGTAAAAGATGCGCAGGTAATAGATGCAAAAGGCTGCTATGTAATGCCTGGCATCATCGATATGCATGTACATCTCCGCGACCCGGGGCAGACATATAAAGAAGATATTGAAAGCGGTTCGAAAGCAGCAGCAAAAGGAGGCGTGACAACGCTGGTAGCGATGCCGAATACAAAACCGGTCATCGACAGCCCGGACCGCGTCAACTATGTAACGATCAAAGCAGACCGTTTTTCTCCGATTAATGTACTGCAGGCAGGCGCCATCACAGTAGGACAGAAGGGTGAAGAGCTCGCCGATATCGAGGGCATGGTAAAAGCCGGCATCCCGGCGATCAGCGAGGACGGAAAATCCGTTATGAACGCGCTGCTCTACAAAGAGGCCATGGAGATTGCCGCAGAGAAAAACATTCCGGTGCTGGCTCACTGCGAGGACAAGAACCTCGTAAACGGCGGCTGCATGAATGAGGATGCAAACTCGAGAGAGTGGCATCTGCCGGGCATCACAAACTCCGTAGAGAACACGATTGTTGCAAGAGATATCGTACTTGCCGCAGAGACAGGTGCACACCTGCATCTGTGCCACTGCTCGACCAAAGAGAGCGTGGATATGGTGCGTGAGGCGAGAAAGGCCGGCGTTTCGATTTCCGCCGAGGTCTGCCCGCATCACTTTACCCTCTGCAGCGACGACATTGTAAAGGGCGACACCAACTACAAGATGAATCCGCCGCTCCGTACGAAAGAGGATCTCGAGGCACTGCGCCAGGGTCTGAAAGACGATGTCTTCGATGTCATCAGCACCGATCATGCACCGCATGCGCTGACCGAGAAACAGGAGTCCTTCAAGAAAGCTCCGTTCGGCATCGTCGGACTGGAGACGAGCGTGGCTCTTACCATCACCGAACTTGTGGATACCGAGATCATCACCCCGATGCAGATGGCGGAGAAGATGAGCTACAATCCGGCAAAAATCCTGCACCTGGACAAGAAAGGTTCTCTTGCACCTGGCATGGACGCCGATGTGGTTGTCATCGATCCGGAAGCAGAGTATGTGATCGATCCGAAGGAGTTTGTTTCCAAGGGCAAAAACACTCCGTTCGGCGGCAAGAAAGTCAAAGGAAAAGTTATGGCTACCGTATGCGGCGGCAAGATTGTATACGAAGCTGAGTAATTTCTATAAGAAAAGAAAGAAGAGGGAGAGTAAGCAGATGATTAACAAACTGATTGCAAACATTAAAAAAACAAATGCACCGATCGTCGTAGGTCTGGACCCGATGCTGAACTATGTGCCGGAGCACGTACAGAAAAAGGCATTTGCCGAGTACGGAGAGACACTCGAAGGAGCTGCAGAGGCCGTTTGGCAGTTCAATAAAGCGATTGTCGACGCAACATACGATCTGATTCCGGCTGTAAAACCGCAGGTTGCCATGTATGAGCAGTTCGGCGTTCCGGGAATGGCAGCGTATGAGAAGACCGTTTCCTACTGCCAGGAAAAAGGTCTCATTGTCATCGGCGATATCAAACGAGGCGATATCGGTTCTACTTCTGAGGCGTATGCAGTCGGCCACCTCGGCCACGTGCAGGTGGGAAGCAAATCCTATGCCGGATTCCATGAGGATTTTGCAACTGTCAATCCGTATCTTGGATCTGACGGCGTAAAACCGTTCATCAAGGTCTGCAAAGAGGAGAAAAAAGGTATCTTTGTTCTGGTAAAAACCTCGAACCCGTCCAGCGGCGAGTTCCAGGACCGCATCATCGACGGACGTCCGCTGTATGAGTGGGTCGGCGAGCAGGTTGCCGCGTGGGGCGAGGAGCACATGGGCGATGATTACAGCTATGTGGGAGCTGTTGTCGGCGCTACGTACCCGGAGATGGGCAAGGTGCTGCGTAAGGTAATGCCGAAATCCTATATCCTGGTACCGGGCTACGGTGCACAGGGCGGAAAAGGAAAAGACCTCGTTCACTTCTTCAATGAGGACGGACTGGGTGCAATCGTAAACTCTTCGAGAGGTATTATCGCTGCTTACAAACAGGAAAAATATGCCGAGTTTGGCACTGAGAACTTTGCGGATGCTTCGAGAGCAGCTGTAAAGGATATGGTTGAGGATATCAGCGGGGCGCTTGCTGCTGCAAAATAAGAATACAGGGTGAAAAGCTCAGAAGGTCTGCCGGGTAGATGTTATGTCCGCCGGAGGATATTTTGGGCTTTTCGCCGATTCAAGAAAATAAAAGGAGTGTTCAGCTTATGAAAATCAAGGAATGCTGTACTGTGGAAAGTCAGGAGTGCATTGCAAAAGGAATTTACAGCATGTGGATTTCCACGAAAGTGATTGCGAAAGAGGCGAAGGCCGGCCAGTTTATTTCTCTGTTTTCGAAAGACGGCAGCCGTCTTCTGCCGCGTCCGATTTCTCTTTGTGAGATCGACCGGGAGGGAGGAAGACTTCGGATTGTCTACCGTGTGGCAGGTGCAGGAACGGAGGAGTTTTCACATCTGAAAGCGGGGGATGAGGTTGATATTTTAGGGCCGCTTGGAAATGGATTCCCGATCGAGGAAGGTAAGGGAAAACGTGTGATGCTGATGGGCGGCGGTATCGGTGTTCCGCCGATGCTGCAGACGGCGAAGGATCTTGGAACGGACACGATCATCTGCTGTGGTTACCGCGATGAGTTGTTCTTAAATGAGGAGTTTGCTGCGGCAGGCGATCTTCATATTGCAACGGAGGACGGAAGTGCCGGTGTGAAGGGCAATGTGATGGATGCGGTGCGCGAGGATCATCTGGAAGCAGATGTAATTTTTGCCTGCGGTCCGGCTCCGATGCTGCGTGCGATTAAGGCGTACGGTCTGGAAAAGGGAATTCCATGCTGGATTTCGATGGAAGAGAAGATGGCGTGCGGCGTTGGCGCATGTCTTGCGTGTGTCTGCCAGTCGACTGAGGTGGATGGTCATTCACATGTGCACAACAAGCGGATCTGCAAGGACGGACCGGTCTTTTTAAGTACGGAAATTGAGCTGTAAGTGACGCGAGGAGGAGAAAAAGCGATGAAGACAAGTGTGAATCTGGCGGGTGTGGAACTGAAGAATCCGGTTATGACGGCATCTGGTACGTTTGGCTCCGGCGCGGAGTACAGTGAGTTTGTGGATTTGAAGGAGCTTGGCGCGGTTGTGACAAAGGGTGTTGCGAATGTGCCGTGGCCGGGGAATCCGACGCCGCGTATTGCGGAGGTTTACGGCGGAATGCTGAATGCGATCGGACTGCAGAATCCTGGTATTGATGTGTTCTGTGAGAGGGATATTCCGTTTTTGAAACAGTTTGACACGAAGATTGTGGTGAATGTGTGTGGACGGACGACGGAGGATTACTGTGAGGTTGTGGAGCGATTGACTTCGGAGCCGGTGGATCTGCTGGAGATTAATATTTCGTGCCCGAATGTGAAGGAGGGCGGTATTGCGTTTGGACAGGATCCGAAGGCGGTGGAGGCGATCACCAGAGAAGTTAAAAAATATGCGAAGCAGCCGATTATTATGAAATTGAGCCCGAATGTGACGGATATTACGGAGATGGCGCGGGCTGCGGAAGCCGGCGGGGCGGATGTGCTGTCGCTGATCAATACGCTTACTGGGATGAAGATTGATATTGAACGGCAGAAGTTTGCGATTGCGAATAAGACTGGCGGTATGTCGGGGCCGGCGGTGAAGCCGATTGCGGTGCGGATGGTGTATCAGGTGGCGCAGGCAGTGAAAGTGCCGATTATTGGTATGGGCGGTATTGCGTCGGCGGAGGATGCGCTGGAGTTTATTCTGGCGGGGGCTACGGCGGTTTCGATTGGGACGGCGAATTTCTTTAATCCGTATGCGACTGTTGAAACGGTTCGCGGTATCGAAGAGTATATGAGAAGGCATAAGGTTGACGATATTAATTCGCTGATCGGGGCGGTGAGATAAGACGGACGGCCTCGAGCGGCTTCGCATCTGCGGTGCGGCGGGCGAGAAAAAGAGGGCGGAACTGTGGCTCAGAATAGGCACGGGGAAACGGGAACCATCCCATTTTCCTGCACCTGTTCCGGGCTCACAGTTTCTGCCCTCTTTTTCTATGCCCGCCACACCGCAGGCGCAAATTCCAGTGAGGTCTGGTTGTGTGGAGCTGAAACGAAGTAGGTCTGGATCCGCCGGGGGCGGATCGGCGTGAGAGTGTTGTGATGGGTGCATAGTATATAGAAAATGGAAGGTGGTATGTGAAATGAAGTATGGGATCATTAAAGTGAAGCGGGCGTTTTTGTATGAGGAGAATGGGGTTGATGTGGTGGATGAGGTGTTTTTTGGATGGAGCGTGATGTGGGAAGATGAGGGGGAGTGGATTGAGGTTTGGACGCATTATGGGTATCGAGGGTGGATGGAGAGGAATTTGATTGAGGAGAAAAGCAGGGAGTGGATGGAGGAGAGGGAAAAGGCAGGGAATACGTATGTGGTGACACGCGGGTTTGCGGATGTGATGAGGGGAGCGCGGGTGCAGGCGCGGATGTTGGAGACGCTGGGACGGGGGTGTTTTGTGGAGAAAATGGAGGAGACGGAGAATGGGTATTGCAGGGTGAAACTGGCGAATGGGGTCAGTGGGTTTGTGCCGGAGGTGGCATTAAGAAAAAGACTGGATTCGGATCGGTTTTTGTGGGGAAAATCGGAAGAGAGGTTTTTTGTGGAGCAGGGGATTCCGGAGGGGTGGTCGGAAGAGAAGTTTCGGAGGAAGGTTGTGGAGTGTGCGAAGGGGTATCTTGGATGCCAGTACCGGTGGGGCGGGAAGGCGGCGGATGGGATTGACTGTTCGGGTGTGGTGTTTATGGTGTATTTGATGAATGGGGTTTTGATTTGGCGGGATGCGGATATCAGGGAAGGGTATCCGATGAAAGCGATCTGGAGAGAAGGGGAGGAGATGTGTCTGGTGGAGGAACGGGCGAAGGCCGGGGATATGCTGTTCTGGAGGGGGCATGTGGGGATGTATCTGGGGGACGGCAGGTATCTGCACTGTACGGGGCATGAGAGGGTGTTTGGGTGCAGGGTGAATAGTCTGCAGAGAGGGGATGCGGATTTTCGGAAGGATCTGGCGGAGGCGCTGAAAGTGGTTGGGAGTGTTTTTTCGTGAAATATCTGGAAGCGGAAAGCTGGAGGAAAAGAGCGATGTACCGTGAAAAACAGGCATCGCGGGCGGCACGGGAGTAAATAAGACATATATAATTGACATCATGAAATATCATTTTTGTATTGGAAATCCCTGAAAAAGTTTGTTATAATAATAACAAAGTCGAAAACAAAAGACAAAAGGCGGCTCAAACAGAGAGTAGGAAAAACAGAAATTCTGCTGATCTGATCTGCCGGAGCTGTCCATCAGAAGCAAAACAAGAAAGGGGTTCTGAACAATGGCAAGATTTACATTACCAAGAGATTTATACCACGGAAAGGGTGCTTTAGAGGCACTGAAAACATTCGAAGGAAAACGTGCAATCGTCTGTGTAGGCGGCGGCTCCATGAAACGTTTCGGTTTCCTGGATCGCGCAGTAGACTACTTGAAAGAAGCCGGCATGGAAGTACAGCTTTTTGAGGGAATCGAGTCTGACCCGTCAGTCGAGACTGTTATGCGGGAGCAAAAGCGATGGAAGAGTTCCAGCCGGACTGGATCGTAGCAATGGGCGGCGGATCTCCGATCGACGCAGCAAAAGCAATGTGGATCAAATACGAGTATCCAGACATCACCTTCGAAGAAATGTGCAAGGTATTCGGAATGCCGAAACTCCGCAGAAAAGCTCATTTCTGTGCAATTTCTTCTACATCCGGAACAGCAACCGAGGTAACCGCGTTCGCAGTTATCACAGACTATGAAAAAGGTATCAAATACCCGCTGGCAGACTTCGAAATCACGCCGGACGTTGCAATCGTAGATCCGGATCTGGCAGAGACGATGCCGCAAAAGTTAGTTGCTCACACCGGTATGGACGCTATGACCCATGCAATCGAGGCATACGTTTCCACCGCGAACTGTGACTTCACCGATCCGCTGGCACTGTATGCAATCAAGATGATTCAGGCAGACCTGGTAGATTCCTACAACGGAGATATGGCAAAACGTGACAGCATGCACAACGCACAGTGCCTCGCTGGTATGGCATTCTCCAATGCACTTCTTGGTATTGTTCACTCCATGGCACATAAAACAGGCGCAGCATTCGCTGATTACGGCGCTCACCTGATCCACGGCGCAGCAAACGCTATGTACCTGCCGAAGGTTATCGCGTTCAACGCAAAAGACGAGACTGCAGCAAAACGTTATGCAGTGATCGCTGACGAGATGAAACTTGGCGGCGAGACAACGGAAGAGAAAGTAAAACTCCTCATTGACTATCTGCGCGGCATGAACGACAAACTGAACATTCCGCACTGCATCAAGAACTACGGAAAAGACAGCTATCCGACTGAGCAGGGCTTCGTTCCGGAAGACGTATTCCTGGAGAGACTGCACGACATCGCTGTAAATGCCATCGCCGATGCCTGCACCGGATCCAACCCGAGACAGCCATCTGTTGAAGAGATGGAAAAACTGCTGAAATGCTGCTACTATGATACAGAAGTAGATTTCTAAAAAGAAAACATATCAAAATCCCTCCGTTCTCTGGGCGGAGGGATTTTTTGCGTCAGAGAATAAAATTTATCCTCTTCCAGCAAGAAGACTCCGACCTCTAAGGTGAGAGATGAATTGCGTCCGTTATCTTCTTGATATTGGGTTCTAATCATGGTATAATAGAATCAGTCGAATAGAAGAAAGGGGGTCGAAATACAATGGATTTGGATAATAATGCACATTCAGTGTTTTTACTGCACTATCATCTTGTTCTTGTGGTTAAGTACCGCAGACAGGTTTTTGATGACGCAATTTCCGGCAGGGCAAAAGAGATCTTTGCGTATATTGCTCCAAATTACAATATCACCCTTGAAGAATGGAATCACGATAAAGACCATGTGCATATACTTTTCAAGGCCCACCCCAATACGGAAATAAGCAAGTTCATAAACGCATATAAAAGTGCAAGCAGCAGACTTTTGAAAAAAGAATTCCCGCAGATAAAGAAAAAGCTGTGGAAAGAACATTTCTGGAGTCAGAGTTTTTGCTTGCTTACAACGGGCGGTGCCCCGATTGAAGTAATCCAAAAATACATCGAAAGTCAGGGACAAACGGATCGAAAAAGGAAGTGACCAACATGGCAAACAAAGCATATAAATTCAGAATATACCCCGATGATGCGCAGAAAGTTTTGTTTGCCAGAACGTTCGGCTGTGTCCGAATGGTGTACAACCATTGGCTTGCCAGAAAAATCAGGCAGTATGAGGAGAACAAAACCACGGTAACCTACACGGTTTGTGCAAAAGAAATGGCTGAAATGAAGAAAACAGAAGCATACGCATTTTTGAGGGAAGTAGACAGTGTCGCATTACAACAATCGCTTCGGCATCTTGATACGGCATTTCAGAATTTTTTCAAACAGCCGAAGACAGGTTTTCCAAAGTTTAAATCTAAAAAACAGAATAAAAAGAGCTATTCAACGATCTGTATCAACGGAAACATCGCCATATTGAATGGATATTTGAAATTGCCGAAAGCCGGCCAGGTCCGGTTAAAACAACACAGAGCTGTTCCGAAAGAATACAAATTAAAATCTGTAACAGTAAGCCAGACACCAGGCGGAAAATATTATGCAAGTATTCTTTTTGAGTACGAAAATCAAGTACAGGAAAAAGAGATGCGGCGTTTTCTGGGGTTAGATTTTTCCATGCATGAATTATATCGTGACAGCAACGGGAATGAACCTGCATATCCGAAGTATTACAGGAATGTAGAGGAAAAATTAGTGAGGGAGCAGCGCAGACTTTCCAAAATGCAGAAAGGTTCGAACAACCGTAGCAAGCAGAGAATCAAGGTGGCAAAACTCCACGAAAAGGTTTCCAGTCAACGAAAGGATTTTCTGCATAAGCTGTCGAGGCAGACAGCAGATGCTTATGATTGTGTATGTATAGAATCCTTAGATATGAAAGCAATGTCACAGATGCTGAACTTTGGAAAATCTGTTTCAGATAACGGGTGGGGAATGTTCACAGGGTTCTTGAAATACAAACTTGAGGAACAGGGTAAAAAGCTTGTGAAGGTGGACAAATTTTTCGCCAGCAGTCAGATTTGTTCCGTTTGTGGTTACAGGAACGCAGAGACAAAAAATCTTGCGGTCAGAGAGTGGGATTGTCCGCAGTGTGGAACCCATCACGACAGAGATGTAAATGCGGCTGTCAATATCAGAAATGAGGGAATGCGGCTGGTAGTGGCATGACCGTAACGTAATATAATAAAACCGTGGGACACACGGGGATAGCTCGCCTATGCTTAGCACATTGGTGCTATCGAACGAGAACCAAACCTACCGAGGTTAGGGAAGCCCCCACCTCTACAGGTAGGGGAGGATGTCACGTTTTTTATGCGAAATCCTGTGTCTGGACTGGAAAAACAGAGGCGTTTATGGTAGTATAGAAAAGAATAGAAGTAAAAACGGGCGGCATTGCGAAAAAAGATGCCTTCCCCTGAAAATATGGAGGAAAAAAGATGGAACAGTACAAGCAGGAGTTTATCGAGTTTATGGTCGAGAGCCAGGTATTAAAATTTGGAGAGTTCACTCTGAAAAGCGGAAGAAAATCCCCGTTCTTCATGAATGCGGGCGCTTACGTAACCGGAAGCCAGTTAAAACGTCTCGGCGAGTATTATGCAAAAGCAATCCATGACAATTATGGACTGGATTTCGACGTTCTGTTTGGACCGGCCTACAAAGGAATCCCGCTCAGCGTTGTAACCGCTATTGCGATTCATGATCTCTACGGTGTGGAAGTACGTTACTGCTCCAACCGGAAAGAAGCAAAAGACCACGGCGGAGATGCAGGAATGCTGCTTGGAAGCAAAATTAAAGACGGCGACCGCGTTGTCATCATCGAGGATGTTACCACCTCCGGAAAATCCATCGAGGAGACGTTCCCGATCATCCAGGCACAGGGCAATGTGGAGATCAAAGGTCTGATGGTATCCTTAAACCGTATGGAGCGCGGAAAAGGCGACAAGAGCGCACTTGAGGAAATCCAGGAAACCTATGGCTTCCCGGCAAATGCCATTGTAACCATGGAGGATGTCATCACCTATCTGTACAACCGTCCATGCCAGGGCAAAATCCAGATCGATGACAAGATGAAGGCTGCCATTGATGCTTATTATGAGGAGTACGGTGTCAAATAAGACGTGGTACACTTGAAAAAAGGAGTTTTGCACGATGAATGAAAAAATCTATAAAACCATGGGACGTGTCGGCGGCGGAAATATCGCCATGGGCGCAGTACTGGTTGTGGCAGGGGTAGCAACCGGTGTCCTGATGATCGTAAGCGGAGCAGGTCTGCTGAAACGACGCGGGGAAATTATGTTTTAAGAAAAATGCCGGAATATTTTGGAAGCGCATGCGCCGAAGAGGTATTCCGGCGTTTCTGATACCACGCAGAAAGGGGAAACAAAGATGAAGCAGGAGACGAAAGCCAGAATCCGCGTTGTGGGACGGATTTTATTTCTGGTGTATCTTCTTGCGCTCGTTTATTTTCTGTTTTTTGCAGAAGAATACGGGAGAAGAAACTTTTTTGAACTGGATTACCGTTACAATCTGGTGCCGTTTCAGGAAATCAGACGGTTCTGGATTTACCGCGAAAAGGTGGGATTCCTTGCCGCATTTTTAAATCTGGCGGGCAATGTGATCGGTTTTCTGCCGTTCGGCTTTATCGTTCCGGTGATGCACAAAAAAATGGAGAGTTTCTGGAAAGTATCGCTTCTTGGTTTTATGTTCAGCCTCTGCGTGGAGACGATTCAGCTCATCACGAAGGTGGGCTGCTTTGATGTAGATGATCTGATCCTGAATACGCTTGGAGCCATGATCGGCTGCGGCGCATTCCTGATCTGCAATAAATTCAGGAGATGGAAATATGGCGAGGAAGAAGTATAATTACAATTTTGTCCGGAAGCCGTCGGAAGGCGGAAAGGAAGCTCTCTATATGGCAGGTGCTTCGGTCTTTCTGTTTCTGCTGGCTTCGGTCGTATCGTTTGCGTTCCGCGGAAACGGAGGCATTTTTCTCGGAGCAGCGGGACTGTTCTCATTCCTTCTGTCGGGATACGGCTTCTATGTGGGAATGAAGAGCTTTAAAGAAGAACAGGTCAGCCACAGAATGTCGGTTCTCGGCTCGATTACGAGCGGCGGCATGCTGGTCGCATGGCTGGCACTGTTTCTGATCGGTGTGAGATAAATGTACTCTCGTAAAATCAAGCGCAGAAAGACTCCGGGAGTACATATAAAAGAAAAGGGGAAAAAGATGGATCGCGAACGTTTTGAAAAACAGCTGAATTTTATTCTGGAGATTGATAAAGAAAAACAGATCCTGCGCCAGACGCACATCCGCGGCTATTCGCGCCAGGAGGACGACGCGGAGCACGCATGGCACATGGCGGTGATGGCATTTCTGCTGCAGGAATATTCGAATGAGAAAATCGACATCGGCAGAACGATGCTCATGCTGCTGATCCATGACCTCGTGGAGATTGATGCAGGCGACACGTATGCGTACGACGCGGAGGCAAACAAAACAAAAGACGAGAGAGAACACAAAGCGGCCGAGCGCATCTACGGCCTGCTGCCGGAGGATCAGGGAAAAATGCTGATGGATCTCTGGCTCGAGTTCGAAGCGTATGAGACACCGGAAGCGCGCTTTGCCCATGTGATGGACAATTTCCAGCCGCTGCTTTTAAATCATGAGAACGATGGAAAAGACTGGACCCGCCACAATGTGCGGATTTCCCAGCCGTTAAAACGAAACGAGAAGACGACGACCGGCTCCGAGGAGATCTGGAGTTATATGGAAGAGATTCTCGAACAGAGTATCCGGGATGGAAAAATTATTGACGACCGGGAAGAAAAACAGGAATAAGTTAAGAAGAATGAGGGGCAGATCTGCCCCTCGTAACAGTTAAAGAGAAACAGAAAGGGATTTTTTTATGACGGATGAATTATTAAACGAGCGGTATGCGCTTGCAATTGAGCGGATCCGCCAGATTCCGGCGGAAAAAAGCGTTCCGCAGCCGTACCGCGATTTTTTTGCACAGATGGCACAGTACCTCTGCAAAATGGACCAGATCCGGAGCAGAATCGCAGAAGGATATCTAAAAACAGCATCCGAGGAAGAGCTGGCTGTTTTTAACCGTGAGCCGTATGAAGATGTGATCGGGGAGTGGTATGAGACCTCCTACGGAAACCCGGCGTTTGCCGTGCGGGCACTTGGTGAAACGCATGGAAGGAGCCTCTGCTGCCTGTACCGGGAGCTGGGAAATGCTGTTGTCTGGGTCTATGAGGACCGCCTGCTGGAGCTGACTGCGGCGATGGAGCTGTATCTCGAGTTGTATGCGATGTTCGAGGAGGAGACGCTGCCGTCCGCGCAGTATGTAAAAGAGAGCATTTACTGGTATGTGAGCGATTACGCCGAGGAGCGCCAGGAATGCCAGGTGCGCGAAATCGTCGACCCGTCGCTGCACTTTGTGAAGGATATTGTGATGGAATCTGATCTGACGGATCTGCGGTATCTGTACCAGTACGGCGAATATATCACCGAAAATGAGAAGGGTACAGCCCGCTTTTTAAATACGTTCAGCCAGGAAGAAATCGACGCGATGGCACGCACCTACACAGAAGGCTTCCGCAAGTGCTTTCTCGTGGCGCGAAAAGATCTGTCGAAAAAGAAGACAGTCAGCATCCGCTTCCACATCGGTTTTGAGCGCATGATCCGTGCGGCAATATTACAGTTCCGCGAGATGGGACTCGAGCCGGTGATTTCCCGCGGCGCGCGGAGAACGTGGGTTGCCGGTGCGTCTGCGAATAAGCAGTATGACTACGATCACCGGAATGATGAGGCGCTGTATCTCAACGAGGATCTCGTGAAGAGACGGCTCCGCGCGATGCAGGTGAAATACGACGAGTACAAAGAACTGGCGGACGGCTATGCCGGCCC
>OFMA01001222.1_pt1 | contig 17203 bp, 9 predicted proteins | sample 1541011 | NCBI WGS metagenome assembly OFMA01 (sample SAMN04209225, study PRJEB22552) | human gut metagenome | biome: gut; material: feces | host: Homo sapiens | place: USA: Oklahoma
AGTTGTATATATTTAGTATATTTAGGTTAGTTAGGTTTATACATAATAGTTTGTAGAATAGGTTTAGAATTTCTAAGAGATTTTGATATTATGGTTTTTATATAGAATCATGATTAATTGGTTTTCGGGATTGGTGCGTAGTGATTACGCGCCATTCTATTTTAAAAGACCAGCATCCTTTTCTGTAAACTGGAACCTGGCAATTCTTCATAATATAATAAGGTGACTGACAATAAATGATAAATCTAAAAATAATTGTAACAATGAACAGAAAGAAATTGTTAATATCACTCGCTATGGCTATGCTGTCAATGGCGGGACTGGCTGCAGATAATCTGCCGGCACTCCGTGTGGAGGGTAGGAACCTGGTGGATGCCAATGGTAAGATTGTTGTCTTGCATGGCGTAATGGATACGCCAAACCGCTACTTCAACGGTTGGAGATGGCAACAGTGGAAGCCTGATTATTCTGAAGCCGACATCAAACCTTGCTTGGAATATTTCTCTAAGCAGTTTTCTGCCATCACCGACAAGAAGCAGGGTGCTTATTGTACCGTGTTCCGATTGCACATGGATCCATGCTGGACCAACGATCCGGCAATGAAAGTAGAAAACGAGGCTGATATCTCGGCATTCAACATGGCGCGCTATCGTCTCTATCTCCAGAAACTCTACATTCCTCTCATCAAGGATGCTATAGCACATGGGCTTTATGTCATCGTTCGTCCACCGGGAGTCTGTCCTCAGGACATTAGCGTGGGCGATAAGTACAACCGCTATCTGAAGGGTATCTGGAAAACTTTTGCTGCCGATGAGTATATCCGGCAGAATTCGGGTATTATCTCTATCGAACTAGCCAACGAGCCGGTGAGGGTTCATATGGGTGATGGCTCTAATTCGGATAAAGCACTGCATGATTACTTCCAGCCGGTGGTTGATGAGATTCGCGAGCAGGGGTTCAAGGGAATCATCTGGGTTCCGGGCGCAGGTTATCAGAGCCAGTATCAGGATTACGTCAAGAATCCTATCACCGATAGCGAGAACAACTTCTCTTATGCAGTACATGTTTATTCCGGATGGTATGGAAATATGACCGATAAGAGTTACGATCACGATACTTTCATCCGCAACTTCAAAAGTCAGGTGCCGATGGTAGAGACGAAGCCTATCATGGTAACGGAGATAGACTGGAGTCCGGAAGATCCTGACAAGGCGAGCGAAGGTCACTGGAATGAGTGGGGACAGTGGACACAACCTAATCTGGGAAGCTGGGCAACAGCATCTACCTCGAAATGGGGATTGGCATGGAAGGCAGTTCACGACCACTTTGGCAATATCGGAATGACGATTACCCATCCACAGGAATATTACGATATTGATGTATATCTTAAAACGGGCAAGGTGATTCCAGGTTTCCAGAATGCCAAGAAACACGGATTGTTCGAAGAGTGTTGCGGCTATGCCTGTATGAACTGGTATAAAGAGTGGTATTTGAAACAAAATACAACGGGAATTAAACAATTAGAAACCCAGGCAGACGTGGTTTCCACCTTATATTATAATATAGAAGGAAAAGAAGTTGAAAAGCCAACTGCAGGTGTTTATATAATAAAACAACTGTTAAGTAATGGAAAAATACGTTTTCACAAGGTTTTTCTGAAATGATAAACTTTCTGTTACACCACGCAAAGTATGTTTCGAAAGAAATCCATACCTTTGCCGCCGTGAATAAACAGTTTTTGTGCACGCCTAAATTTTTAAAGCATAAATCAAAAATGAATAGAACATGATTGAACAAGTGTTAACAATGAAACGGACAGCAGCCTTATGCTTGATGGGAGCTTTCTGCAGCCTGAATGCTCAGGCACAGAATATCCAGGTCAAGGGTAATCTTGTTGACGGTACAGGTGAGCCTCTGATAGGTGCCACTGTAAAAGTGAAAGGTAATGCCAGTGTCGGTGCGGTCACCGACTTAGATGGTAATTTCAGCATCAGTGTTCCTTCTGAGAATTCTATCCTCGTATTTACATACGTAGGTATGAAGACCAAGGAAGTAAAGATCGGTAAGAAGAGAGAGTTCAAACTCTCAATGGAAGACGACAATGCCATTGGCGAAGTTGTAGTCGTTGGTTATGGTCAGCAGAAGAAGGCTTCTGTCGTAGGTTCCATCACACAGACTACTGGTGAGGTTTTGGAACGTGCAGCTGGTGTCAGTGACGTTGGTTCAGCCTTGACAGGTAACCTCCCAGGAGTTGTTACAATCCAAGGCAATGGTATGCCTGGTGAGGAGGAACCTCAGATTATCATCCGTGGTTCTAGTTCATGGAACAATTCCGACCCTCTCGTTCTCGTTGATGGTATAGAACGTCCTCTGAGCAGCGTGGACATCTCTTCTGTGGAGAGCATCTCTGTACTGAAGGATGCTTCTGCTACTGCAGTCTATGGTGTGAAGGGTGCCAATGGTGTCATCTTGGTTACCACCAAGCGTGGTCAGGAAGGCAAGGCTAAGATTGATGTTGGTTTCAATGCTACGTTGAAAGCTCCTTCTAAGTTGCCTAACAAGTACGATTCTTATGATGCGTTGATGCTTCGCAACCAAGTGATAGAGCGTGAACTGGGCATTTATCCTGAAGGTGTTTCATATCTTCGTCCTCAGTCTTTTATAGACAACTATCGAAACCAGACTACGCAGGAGCAGCGTGAACGTTATGCCAATGTGGATTGGCAGGATGCACTTTTCAAAAAGTCTGCTGTGTCCTATAATGCCAACGTGAACGTGAGTGGTGGTACAAAATTCGTTAAGTACTTCGCTTCTGCTGATTTCGTGCATGAGGGTGACCTCTTCCGTGAGTATGACAATGGTCGTAACTACAACTCTGGCTATGGATACAATCGTATCAATGTTCGTAGTAACTTGGACTTTGCCATCACAAGTAGCACTACTTTGAAGGTAAATGTGGCTGGTAGCAATGGCGTAAGAAAAGCTCCTTGGAGTAACATGAGCAATAGTGAGTGGCAGATTGGTCAGCAGTGGGCTGGTGCTTATAACATCGCCCCAGATGTGTTCTTGCCACAATATTCTGACGGCTCATGGGGATTCTATCCATCTGCTTCCAATGTAAGTAACTCTGCACAGAATCTTGCTATCGGTGGTACAGCACAGGCTACAACCACTCGTATCAATACAGACTTTACCCTTGAGCAGAAATTGGATTTCATAACCAAAGGCTTAAATTTCCGTGGTACTATCTCTTGGGATAATGTTTTTGTTGAGACAGGACGAGGTATCAATGACTTGAATAATGAAGCCCAGACTAAGTATATTGATCCTGAAACAGGTCAGGTTACTTATGGAAAAGAACTTGAAGGAAATAATAAGTTTGATTGGCAGCAAGGTGTGAACTGGTCAACGGAAGGTGGTTCTGTAGATAATAACCAGACTGTTCGCAACCTCTACTATCAGTTGCAGCTCAACTGGGCTCGCAAGTTTGGACAGCATGATGTATCAGCCATGGGCTTGTTCTCACGTCAGGAAAATGCACGTGGTAGCGTGATGCCAACTTACCGTGAGGACTGGGCGTTCCGTGCTACCTATAGCTATGCAGGTCGTTATAACATCGAGTATAATGGTGCCTATAACGGATCAGAAAAGTTCAGCAAGGACAATCGTTTTGCCTTCTTCAATTCAGGTGCTATCGGATGGACCATCACTGAGGAAAACTTCATGAAGTCTCTTCGTGACAATCACATCATCGATATGTTGAAGTTCCGTGCTTCCTATGGTGAGATTGGTGATGACAACATTGGTGACCCATTTGATTCTACTCGTCGCTGGTTGTATATGAGTCAGTGGGCGTATGGCGGCAAGACTACGATGGATCTCGACCATACAGAGAGCATCTATACATGGTATCGACAGAACACTCTTGGAAATGATAATGTGAAATGGGAAACAGTTAAGAAAACCAACTTCGGTATTGATTATGGTTTCTTGGGAGGCTTGATTACTGGTTCTTTGGATTTCTTCTGTGATCGTCGTAATGACATCTTGATTTTCGGCTCCAACCGTTCTGTTCCTTCTTATTTCGGAACGACAGCACCTACTATTAATAAAGGTAAGGTTCGTACCAGTGGTTACGAGTGGGAATTGAAACTTAATAAGGTGTTTGCTAATGGCTTGCGACTCTGGGGTAATTTCAATATGACCCATGCCAAGAATAAGGTGATTTTGAAGGATGATGCCATCTTTACTCCAAATTATCAAAAGGAGGCAGGATTTGCCATGAATCAGTATCACTCTTATATAGATAAGGGCTTTATCAATAATATTGATGATTTGATTGGTTCTCCGGCGCACGACTCCAATGACAATCACCGTTTGGTTGGTGACTATTACATTGTTGATTTCAATGGTGATGGTGTTGTTGATAGCAGGGACTCGGCTCCTGTAGGTTATAGCAGTAGTCCGCAGAACACCTATAATGCTACTATTGGTTTCGAATGGAAAGGGTTCTCAGCTTTCGCTCAGTTCTATGGAGTAACTAATGTGACCCGTGACGTATCATTGACAAGCTTTGGTAATATGCTTGATAATGTTTATGATACTGGTACTTGGTGGAATAAGAATCAAAGCAATGCAGAATGTATCCTTCCTCGTTGGGGTGCCACTGCTTCAAGTTACACCTATGGTACACAGTTTATGTATGATGGTTCTTACATTCGTTTGAAGAATGTCGAGATTGCTTATACCTGGACCAAGGGTTGGATTAAGGCATTAGGCGTAAACTACCTCAAGATTTACTTGAATGGTAATAACCTCTGGCTCTGGACTCGTATGCCTGATGACCGTGAGGCAAACCTCGGTGGTGGTGGCTGGTTGGGAGCATACCCTACGGTTCGCCGCTTCAACTTAGGTGTTAAATTCTCATTGTAATTATTAAAAAAAATATTCAGATGAAAAATAAGATAAAGACATTATTGTTGACGGGATGCGTCTCGCTGGCTCTCGGTACTTCGCTGAGTTCTTGTCAAGACTACTTGGACAAGGAGCCAGACTCAACAGTTTCTGCAGACGATGCCTTTGCCAATTTCCGTAATTTCCAAGGTTTCGTTGAGGAAATATACAACTGTATCCCTGATAAAGAGAAATGTAACTATTGTCCTTCATGGAACTGGGGTGATGATGAAATCTTCAATCCTGAGGCTGATAATAGAATGACCCATCAGGTTGATTTAGGTAACTTCCGTGCATGGGAATCTACTGGTAACTGGTTAAAGCGTGATGGTTCTTCTACTTCCACAGATAAGTTCGCACACGGTATTTGGAACCATGCGTGGTATTGCATCAGAAAATGTAATCTCGGTTTACAGAATATCGACAAGTTTGTGACTGGAAGTGCTGAAGAGAAAAAACTGATAGAGGGTCAGCTCTATTTCTTCCGTGCATGGTGGCATGAGGAAATGATGGAGTATTTTGGTGGTATGCCTTATGTGGATACTTATCTCGATGCCAATGCCGAGCAGAGATTGCCACGTCTTTCTTATCAGGAATGCGCTGATAGAGCGGCAGCTGATTTCCGCAAGGCTGCCGATTTGTTGCCTATTAATTGGGATAAGACTTCTGCAGGTGCTGCCACACAAGGTAAGAATGATCTTCGCATCAATAAGATCATGGCTCTTGGTTATCTTGGTAAAACCTATCTTTGGGCTGCTAGTCCTTTGATGAAGAATGGTGCGCAGATTGGTGCCAGCAAGAATGGCAAGACTTATGATTATGATCAGGAATATGCTAAGAAGGCAGCTGAGGCTTTTGGTGAACTGCTCTCTCTTGTGGAAGCTGGTCAGACACAATATGCATTGGCAGAGTTTAAGTACTCAGACATCTACAATCATGAGAAATCTGCTGATGCCAATAGCTGTTTTTCTGATATATTCTATACCAAGAAGCAGAACTGGAAAATGCCTGGAACGGTTGAAGCTATCTTCCGTGGTCCATCTCCTGATTTTAATGGCTCTAACTGGAATACCTCTAAGGTCTTTGGCCCTAAGGTACAGAAAGTAGTTGCTCATGATAATGTCATTCACCAACCTACGGCCAACCTTGTAGAGGCTTATGGAATGGCTAACGGAGAACCAATCTATTTGGTTGAGAATGGTCAGTATGTACCCAATCCAAAGTCTGGTTTCGACCCTGAGCATCCTTTCAAAAATCGTGATCCCCGTTTCTACCACGATATCGTCTTCGATGGTTTTAAGTATTTGAACGGAACACCTGGTCAGTATGCAGATTTACAGTATTGCCAATTATATACGGGTGGTAATATGCGCCCAATAGCAAATGCAAGCCGTACGGGTTATTTCATTCAGAAGTTGGTGCCTCATACTTGTAATGAAGTGGATAAAGATTACGATTGGGGTTCAGCTTTACACTGCTATTTGCCATATATGCGTCTTGCAGACATATACTTGATGTATGCAGAGGCTTGTGCTGCATTCGGTGGTGCTTCTGGCAAGTCTTCAAACTTTGGCAAGACCGCAGAAGATGCAATTAATACACTTCGCGACCGTTGTGGTGCAGGTCATGTTGCTCCAGAATTTGTTGCAGACAACCATAAGTTCATGGACGAGGTCCGTCGTGAGCGTGAGGTAGAACTTTCTTTCGAAGGATTCCGTTTTTGTGACTTGCAGCGTTGGTTGCTTCTGACAGAGGCACCATATAATCAAAAATTCTCACAGGAGTTTGACCGTGTGGAAAGTGCAGACTTCTATACGAAGAATGATCCTAAGGACGCTCGGGTTGCCAATTATCGTAGAAAGTTGATATTGACTCGTAATTTTGGTACCAAGCACTATTGGTTCCCATTGCCAATCAAGGAGACTCAGATCAGTTCAGAGTTTAAACAAAATCCAGGCTGGTAAGGTTTAAAATTATAAATTAGTAATACTAAATGAATAATGATAGTATGAATTCAAGATTCAAATCATATAATTATAAGCTTTTTGTAGCAAGTCTCGTGGCTTTGGCTCCTCTTGGTGCCAATGCCAAGACTGCACAGACAAGCGAATCCGATACAGCCAGTGCCGACAAGGAGATGGTTCAGGTGGCTTACCGAAAGGTAGCCAAGGATGACATCTTGGGCGGTGTGTCTGTAGTCGATGTAGAGAACTTGATGAAGAAGAATTACCATACTTATAGCCTCGACAATATGCAAGGTTATGTAGGTGGTTGGAATGGCAATTCTCTCTGGGGTATGGATGCCGACAACGCTGGTTATCTCGTCTTGGTAGATGGTGTGCCTCGTGAAGCTAACAACGTTCAACCAAGTGAGATTGCACAGATTTCTTTCCTCAAGGGTGCGCAGGCTGTGGTGCTCTATGGTAGCAAGGCTGCCAAGGGTGCTGTAGTCATAACTACCAAGCGTGGTCATAATGACGGCTTGAAGGTCGAGGTGCAGGCTAATGCAGGTTTGAATGTAGCAAAGTCTTATCCTGAGTATCTTAGCAGTGCAGAGTATATGACTCTCTATAACGAGGCTCGTCGTAATGATGGTCTGTCTGAGCTTTATTCTGCTGAGGACATCTATAATCATGGAGCAGGTTTGAACCCTTATCGTTATCCTAATCTCGATTTCTATTCTTCTGATTATCTCAGAAAGATGAACAGCCGTTATGAGGCTACTGCAGAAATCAGCGGTGGTGGTAAGCGAGCTCATTTCTATAGCAATATCAACTATTATCGCCAGGGCGATTATTTCAAGTTTGGTGAGGCTAAGAATAATAATACCCAGCGCTTCAGCGTTCGTGGTAATGTGGATATAGACATTACTGATGATATTAAGGCTTGGGTCAACTCCAGTGCAACCTTCTATGATTCTCATTCTGCAAAGGGTAATTACTGGGAAGCTGCTGCTACTTGGCGTCCTAATTTTCCACAGAATGCAGCTCCTCTTATCTCCACAGATATGATAGCCCCTAATGCTAAGGCTGCTTGGGACTTGATGAGCGTTGCGAAGTTGGTAGATGGCAAATACTTCCTTGCTGGTACTCAGGCAAACTCCTCCAATGTTTTTGCTGATATCTATTCTGCAGGAAGTAGTAAATTTACTAGTCGTCAATTCCAGTTTGATACGGGTATCAATATCAACTTGCACAAGGTGTTGAAGGGCTTGTCTTTCGAGACTCATTTCGCAGTCGACTATGCTACCTCTTATAATACTTCTTTCGATAATAGCTATGCTGTTTATATCCCAACATGGGCTAACATTGATGGCAAGGATATGATTGTCGCATTGAAGAAGGAAGGTGAGGATAAAAAGTCTGGCAACCAGAACATCAGCGGAAGTACAGATAACCAGACCATGTTTTTCTCTGGTCAGTTCAACTACAACAATACTTTCAACAAGGTTCACAATCTGTCGGCAATGTTGATAGCTTCTGGCTTCCAGCAGTCGAAGTCTGGACAGTATCATAAGAACTCTAGTGCCAATCTTGCATTCGATGCTTCTTACAATTATGCCCAGAAGTATTACGCAGATTTTGGATTAGCTGCCATTCACTCTGCCCAGTTGGCTCCAGGTCATCGTGAGGCTCTCTCACCATCACTTTCTTTGGGTTGGAGACTCAAGAATGAGTCTTTCTTGAAGAATTCCAAGGTGGTAGATGACATGATGATTAGTGTATCAGGTAGTATTATCAATGAGGATATTGATATAGCAAATGGTGACAATCGCTACTATCTCTATCAGAGTATTTGGACTTCTGATTACGGCTATGGATGGTATGATGGATCTAGCGATAAATACACCTATTCAAAAAGAGGTGAGAACAAAGACCTTGATTTTATCAAGCGCAAAGAGTTGTCTCTGAATTTCAAGACATCCCTGTGGCAGAAATTGGTGACATTGGATGCAAGTTTCTTCATCAATTCGATGGAGGGTTATCTCATCTCTTCGCCAACATTCTATCCATCTCATTTGAATACTGGTTATCCAGCGGCTTCGTTTATGCCTGTACTGAATTACAACAATAATCGTAGAGTAGGATTTGATTTCGCAGCCAACTTCAATAAGAAGGTAGGTGATGTGGATCTCTCACTTGGTGTGACAGGTACTTACTATACAACCAAGGCTACCAAACGAGATGAGAACAACGTAGAGCAGTATCAGAACAGACAAGGAAAGGCAGTTGATGGCATTTGGGGTTACAAGAGCGCAGGTCTCTTCCAAAGCGAGGAGGAAATCAAAACTTCTCCAGACCAAAGCTATTTTGGTGGAACAGTTAAACCTGGTGACATCAAGTATGTGGATGTTAATGGTGATAATAAAATTGACCAATACGACCAAGTCTTCTTGGGTAAGGGTGGTTGGTATGGAGCACCATTCACGCTTGGTGTCAATCTTACAGCTAAGTGGAAGAACTTTACCTTCTTCGCTCTTGGTACCGGTAACTTCGGTGCTTGGGGAGTCAAGAATAATTCTTATTGGTGGGTAAAGGGCGATAGCAAATATTCTGCTGTAGTTCGTAACCGATGGACAGAGGAAACCAAAGAGACTGCAACCTATCCTCGTTTGACATCTCTTGATGGTAACAACAACTTCCAGACATCAGACTTCTGGATGTACAAGACGGATGCTTTCCGCTTGGCTAAGGTCCAGATAACTTACGACTTGCCTAGTACTTTGTTCCAAAAGACATGGCTTAAGGCGTTGTCGGCATACGTAAGCGGAGCTAACTTGCTTACCATTTCAGGAGAGCGCGAAGTCTTAGAGATGAACGTTGGGTCTGCGCCTCAGACACGCTATTATAATATAGGTGTGAAGGCAACATTCTAATCATTTTAAAATGTAGAAAGAAATGAAAGTAAAAAATATATTTATATTAGCAGCAATGTCGCTTACTTTGGCTTCTTGCTCAGATCTTTTCGAGCCTGCAGATGAAAACAACCGTGGCTTGGATGAGATTTACAATGAGCCAACATACGCTCAGGGACTATTGGGATATGGTTATGCGATGCTTCCTTACAATACCAAGAGTGTTACTGATGTTGCTACAGATGACGCTGTAAGCAATGACTTGGCAAATGGCTATCTCAAGATGGCTACAGGTTCTTGGACTGCTAATAGCGATCCTATGTCTAGATGGGTAAATGGTCGTGCTTGTATCCAATATCTCAATATCTTCCTTCAGGAGGTAGATAAGGTAAACTGGGCAAAGGACGAGAATGCCCGTAAGATGTATTGTGATAGCCGTAAAGGTGAAGCTTATGCTTTGAGAGCTCTCAACTTGTATTATCTTTTGATGAATCATGGTGGATGGACAGCCGATGGCAAACTGCTTGGCGTTCCTAATTTGACAGAACCAGAGACTTCTACTGATGATTTCAACAAGCCACGTAATACATTCCAAGAGTGCTTGGATCAAATCTATAGCGATTTGGACGAGGCTGCCAAGCTTCTCCCTCTTGATTACAATGATTTGACTGATGATAACGATGTTCCTGCCAAGTATAAGGAAATCGGAGTAAAGACCGCAGGAGACTACAACCGTGTGTTTGGTTCCATTATGCGTGGTCGTATCAGCGGTCGTATCGCTGAGGCTATTCGCTCACAGGTATCTTTGCTTGCAGCTAGTCCTGCTTTCTCTGAAGGTACAAACGTGGATTATGCTAAGGCTGCTGACGATGCAGCTACCGTTCTTGACCGTATCAATGGTGTGAATGGATTGTCTGCTACAGGTAATAATTGGTTTATGCAAACCAGGGAAATCGATGCGCTTGGCTCAGGTGCTTGTCCTGCTGAAATTCTTTGGCGTGGCAGTCGTACCAATGGTGCTGATGACTGGGATCTTGGTCTGAACCAAGAGTCTGATAATTTCCCTCCGTCTCTTTATGGTAAGGGTAGAATCAACCCAACTCAGAATCTGGTCGATGCATTCCCTGCTGTAAATGGTTATCCTATCACCGATGATCGTTCTGAGTATGATAAGTTGAATCCTTACAGCAATCGAGATCCTCGTCTTGACCTTTATATCATTCATGATGGTAGTACTTATAAGGGAAAGACCATTCATACAGACATTACGACGGCTAATAACAATGATGGTTTGAATAAGATTTCCAATTCTACTCGTACAGGCTATTACATGAAAAAGCTGTTGCGTGAGGATTGTAATCCTGACCCTAATTCAAAGAATCCTCAGTATCATTATCCTGTGTATATTCGCTATACTGAGATATTCCTCGATTACGCTGAGGCTGCCAACGAGGCTTGGGGACCAAAGGGTAAGGGAACTCACAACTACTCAGCTTACGATGTAATCAAGGCAATCCGTGAGCGTGCCGGAATTGGCGAGTTTGGCGAGGATCCATACTTGGATGAGTGCGCTGGTAGCAAAGAGAAAATGCGTGAGTTGATTCGAAACGAGCGTCGTTTGGAACTTTGTTTTGAAAATAAGCGCTTTAGTGACCTTCGCCGTTGGAAAGCTCCTCTAAATGAGGCTGTGCGTGGTATAGAAATCACTTTAGAGGCTGGTGCCCCATTATACAAAGTCATGAAGGTTGAGGATCGCAACTATAAAGATTACATGTATTACGGTCCTATACCACAGAGCGAAATGTTGAAGTGGAGCAACTTGCAGCAGAATAAGGGCTGGGAAGTAAAAAATAACGACTAATATTTAAAATGATGAAAACAATGAAGATAAGCAAATATTTGTCCATGGCTGCATTGGGAATCTTGGCTTTTGGCTTTAACTCTTGTGAGAATGGCAACCAAGAATTTCCTGATTATGAGGGCGGTACTACTGTATATTATCCTTATCAGTATATCGAACGTTCTGTAGTTTTAGGCAATGATGAGAATCGCGATAATACGGATGATAATAATCATGTATTGTATATCGTATCTACAATGGGTGGAGCATATAATGGAAAAAACATCACATTGAATGTAGATGTTGATAATTCATTGTGTGACAATCTGTATTTTGAGGATGGGGTCACTCCTGTAAAGCCAATGCCTAGCAATTATTATACAATTCCTACCAAGACGGTTGCGTATAATGGGAAAATGCAGGGACGTCTTCAGGTTAAGTTGGAGGATGCTTTCTTTGCTGACCCTGATTGTGCAAAGAATACATATGTAATCCCAGTTCGCATCAAGGAAATGGTGGGAGCCGATTCTATTCTTTCGGGTTCTCCTGCCGTTGCAGGTACAACTCCTGTTCGTACTGATGCTTCAGCTTGGTTAATTGCTCCTAAGGATTATATCCTTTATTGCGTTAAGTTTATGAATCCATGGGATGGCTTTTATTTCCGTAGAGGAACTGACAAGATTACAGTGAATGGACAAACTCATGAGGTAAAGCGTGAAGGTGCAACTATTGAAAAGGATGAAGTGAGTCGAATTACAACCAAGAGTTTGAAGGAATGTAATTTCGAAGTCTCTGTAAATAAAGCTGACGGCTCTAAGGTCACTTGCAACTTGAAACTTACGTTCGATGATAATGGTAATTGTACCGTTACTTCTGATACAGAGGGCATGACTGCTTCTGGTACAGGTAAGTTTGTAGAAAAGGGAGCAAAGTTGGCTTGGGGTAACAAGGATCGTGACATCCTGACTCTCAATTACAAGGTTGATTTCGGTTCAGGCATTGTTTTGGAAACATCCGATCAGTTTGTTGCCCAGACTCGTGGTAACACCAATGGTATTGTTCAATTCAGTCCTCAGTATATCAGGAAGTAATATTCTTGATAGATAAGTGTCATTCTAATAATTTGATTATTATGAAATTGAAAAATATTAATTTAGGTTTAGGCTTGATGGCTCTCTTGGCTTTGTCTTCTTGTGCTGATGACAAGTTCTCGGAGTACAGAACTGATATGACCAAGAATTTGAAGGAATATCAGTATCTGAATAACTACGAGCCTTTGAAGAAATACGTGGAAGATATGAAAGCTGCCGGCAAGTGCAATCCCAACTTTAAGTTGGGCATTGCGCTTGAAGCAGCCGAATTCAACAAGCAGGCACTTGTATATTGCCTTGCTGGTAGCAATTTCAATGAAATGACTGCTGGTAATGCCATGAAAATGGCTTCTTGTGTGAAAGATGATGGCAGTATGGATTTTTCGTTAGTCAAGGAGTTCGTCAAGAATGCGAAAGATGCAGATATGACGATTTATGGTCATACGCTGGCTTGGCATTCTCAGGCAGCCAATAAGTACCTCAAAAATCTTATCAAGGATAAGGAGTTGCCACCTGATCCAAATGGTGGAAACAAGTACTTGGAGATTGCTTGTGGCGAAGCTGGTGCCAATAAATGGGATAAACAGATTAGTTATGTGTTGCCTAAGGCATTGGTTAAGGGACAAAGTTACGTGATGACCGTTAAGGTAAAGGCTTCGGATGGTGGAACTTTTGCTGCTTGGCCTATTTGGGAAGCAAGTGATAATAAAAACGAATGGGGTGGTAGTAATGATGTTCAGTATTTGGCTGATTATGACATCACTAACGATTATTCTACTTTGACTTGGGAGTTTACTGCCAATTTCCCTATTGATAAGCTCCAGTTTGTGTTCGGTAACGTAGGAGGAACCATTTCTTGCGATGACTTTAAGTTGACGAAAGCTGGTTCTGATGAGAATCTTATTGAAAATGGAGACTTTGCAAAAGAGTCGGCTCGTGGTTGGAATCCGACTGGCTGTACCATCAAGGTGGCTTCTGCAGCCGCAGCTGTCGAGGTAGAACAACTAGTTCATGAGCAAACCTATACTGATGGACCTTTCCCATTCTATGCTATGGGTTGCGAACCACCTGTTGTGAATGGGGCTATCCATTTTGTTCCAACAGGAGATTGGTCTCAGTTCTTTGTTATGCCAAGTAGCAACAATACGCTTTCTGAGGAGGGTAATTATGTGGTTTATCTTGACTTGTCTGCTTCAAAGGATGCTAGTGGAGTAGAATTGACTATGCAGAATGGTTGGGATGCAAATAGTAACCAGCAAATTACTGTAAAAGTACCTGTTTCTGCTGGTCGTCATACCGTAAAACTTCCGATGCCTAATATTGCTGGAGGTAATTATGATATTATCTTGAAACCACAGACAGCAGATGCTACTTTGGATGTACATTCTGTTAAGGTTTATCAGGTCAAGAATCTCAACTCCATTCCTCTCACCGATGAAGAGAAGAAAAATGTTCTTACCACTGCCATGGGAACTTGGATTGATGGTATGATGGAGGCTACTGATGGTTATGTTACATCTTGGGATGTTGTGAACGAGGCCCTTTCTGGTGCCGATAAAGATGGTGATGGCAAGTTTGACTTGCAGTCTGCTAAACGAGGCAACGTTTCAGCTGACGATGCAAAGAACAATTTCTACTGGCAGGATTACCTGGGTGACATTGATTATGTTCGCACTGCTGTAGCTGCAGCTCGCAAGAGTTTTGCCGCCCATAATGGTGACCCTGAGAAATTGAAACTCTTCATCAATGATTATAACTTGGAGAGCGATTGGGACGACAATGGCAAGTTGAGGAGTTTGATTCAGTGGATCAAGGATTGGGAGGCTGATGGCGTGACCAAGATTGATGGTATCGCATCTCAGATGCATATCTCTTGCTATGCTGATCCTGTCAAACAGGAAAGTGTGAAAAAACATATCGTCAAGATGTTGGAGTTGATGAAGGAAAGTAAAAAGCTTTGCAAGATTTCTGAACTTGATATGGGTTATGTTGATGCCGCTGGCAAAGACGTAACTTATGATCAGATGACTGAGGAACAACACAAGGAAATGCGTGACCTCTACACCTTCGTTCTCCAGAAGTACTTCGAGATTATCCCTATAGATAAGCAGTATGGCATCACTCAGTGGTGTGCTACAGATTCTCCTAAGGATTCAGGTTGGCGTGCAGGTTGCCCTACAGGTCTTTGGGATAGCAACTATCTCCGCAAGCATACCTATGCAGGTTTCGCTGTAGGTCTTGGTGCTCCAGAATATTGGAAGGAAGCCAAGTAATTACTCTAAAAGACATTAGTTTTAGGTTTATCATACAAAGATTAACCGAAAAAAGATGTTAGTCGTTAAGGTTGGCTGTGTTGTGATGACACGGTCAACCTTTTTGCTTTGTAACATTTGTCTTGCAATATGTTAAATGTGAGTCAGTAAATAAAAAATAATTCTGATTTTTGAGGTTGTATCACTTCTTTTTTGTATCTTTGCGCTTAAATATCACTATACTGATATATAATGGCTATTTTATGGCTTAATGTTCACTTAAATGATAATTAAGTATATGAAAGATTTGTATGAATATTCTACTCCGGAACTGGTGAGATTGCTGGGAAATCGCTTTAGGGAATACAGAATGCGATGCAATTTGACACAGAAGGAAGTGGCAGAACTGACAGGCATTGGTATGACTACTATCCACAAGTTTGAGAATGGATGTGCTAGAAACATATCACTTTCTACATTGATTCTCTTGCTCAAGGTGGTGGGACAGATCAATGCGCTTGATAACTTAATGCCCGAATTGCCACCATCCCCTTACTTGATGACCAAGGGAGATAAAAAGGTACAAAGAATTAGACACTGATAATAGCGAATGATTTATGGTTAAGACTTTAAAAGTAATCTTGTGGGATGAGGAAGTTGGTAGGTTGTCGTGGGACGACAAAAGGCAAATGTCCTACTTCACTTATAATCCAACTTTTGTGCATAGGGGTATTGATATATCTCCTCTATGGGCATCCATACGCAACAATAGAGGACTTATGCCTATTTGGGGAGAGGAACAGAGAATTTATCAAAAACTTCCTGCTTTCCTGGCTGACTCATTGCCTGATTCTTGGGGCAATCAGTTGTTTGATCTTTGGAGACAGCAGAATCATCTCTCCAATACGGAAATTTCTCCTCTTGATAAGTTGTCATTTATCGGTAGAAGAGGAATGGGTGCTTTGGAGTTTGTCCCAGAGTATGAGAGGAGTAAGAAATCAGAGAGGATTGATGTCAATTCCTTGGTTGCACTTGCTGAACGCATATTTACTGAACGAGAGGAGGCTCAGATTTTACCAGAGGAATCTCTTACCATGCAGTCGCTCTTGACTGTGGGAACTTCTGCTGGTGGCAGGCAGCCTAAGGCTGTTATTGCTATCAATTCGGCTGATGGTGAGATAAGAAGTGGACAAATCTCGGATCTTGATGGATATGATTACTACTTGTTGAAGTTTGGAAATGCTGATTTCAACTCTGCCGAACTAGAAATGACATACTACGATCTTGCCATCAAGGCTGGCATCAATATGATGCATTCTGAACTCTTGACGGTTGATGGCAGCAAGCACTTCATGACGCAGAGATTTGATAGAAAAGATGGGAAGAAGCTTCATACTCAAACTTTGGCGGCTATGTATCCTGAGGCAAATAGTTATGAGCAACTTATTTCTGTTTGCAGGTCGCTCCATTTGCCAGAGGCTGATTGTGAAGAGGTTTATAGAAGAATGATATTCAACGTGCTGGCAAACAATACTGATGATCACAACAAAAACTTCTCCTTCATGATGGATAGGATGGGTAATTGGCGGTTATCACCTGCTTATGATCTTACCTATATCCTCAATATGGGTGGAGTGCAGCCCAATCAAGACCACTGTATGTTTATCAGGTCCAAACTGCGTAATATTTCAAAAGAGGATGTCTTGCAATTTGCATTCGATAATGGTATTCGAAAGCCAGAGAGTATTATAGGTGATGTAAAGAATGCTTTGTTGCAATTTAGGACTGTGGCTGTAAAATATGCAGTGGATGAAAAATGGATAGGCAGAGTGGAGGCTACCATCCTTTCTCATCTGAAAGAATGGGGTGAGTATGAAGATGATAAACCGACGTTATCTGTAGAGATTAATGGTCATCAAGTGACTGATGTACATATAGAGCAAGCCTACAAGGGCAACTTTCATTTATGTGCAAAGATAGATGGCAGGGAAAAGAAGTTTGTGATAAGCAAAAACAAGAATGAGTTTTCCCTTATAGAGAGTCTCGGAATCGCTAATCTTACAGAGAAACAACTGTTGACTATGGTTGAAAAATTCCTATGTAAGTAAAGAAATATAAAGGTCGGTTGTGTCGTGAAGACACGACCGACCTTTTTACGTTGTACGCTCGGCATGAGCATTGTCTAACGGGTGAAAGTCCCGAGTAAGCCCTA
>OFMA01001233.1_pt1 | contig 17063 bp, 16 predicted proteins | sample 1541011 | NCBI WGS metagenome assembly OFMA01 (sample SAMN04209225, study PRJEB22552) | human gut metagenome | biome: gut; material: feces | host: Homo sapiens | place: USA: Oklahoma
CAATGTTTAAAATTATATATTATGTTTTCCTTTGTAATAACAAGTAGTTTTCATTACTACGTCATATTATCATAAATATTACGTTTTGAAAAGAGGATATTTAAATTTTTATAATATTTCACAAATATTTTATTTTTTCAGGAAAGTAAGTACCCGCATTGTCTCATTTTTCATATAAAATAAGGAACTATCCCCGGTATAATAATCCCCGATATGCCCTTCTTCAATGAAAAACTGCTGTGCCTGCCCATAAACTGCCTCATCCTCAAACTTCATCTGTACAGGGTGGCTGTCAAGCTCTGTAAATAATGCTCCGATATCTTCCGGATACCAGTCCTTAAAATAACAATTTTCCTGCACAAAATAACTGTCATCCAGGCAATTGCATTCCGGCAAAGAAAAATTCACATTGGGACTGTGGGTCTGAAATAACTCTTCTGTAGTTGCAGTAAAAAAGCAATAATCTACCACTTCAGCTACATCTCCGAAGTCATCCGGACTGTTGGAAGTTGGATTACCCCAGGTAGTATCCATATAATAATAGGCTCCATCCAGTTCGATGAGATTCCATGCATGTGGTTCTCCATTGGCAGTTCCTGTCACTATCGTACATGGAATATCTAATAAATCCATCAGATATTTTGTGGCACAGGCATAGCCCTGGCACACCGTTCTTCCCTCTAGAAATACACTGATGATATTCTGATTATTCTCTGCATTAAGGTCATAATTTACCGTACGCACCAGCGTATCAAATATAAACCGCGCTTTCTGGTAATCACTGTCCTCGGATGAAATGCCGCCAAGCAGTACGTCGACCTTTTCATCAATTGCCGCCTGTGTCTCCTGTCTTGCAGCTTCATCCATTGTATACTTCGGTGCAAACTTAAGCCCGGTCAATACACCCGCACGGGAATATTCCGTATAGGAATAGCCATCCACCCAGAAGAGTCCACCATAGTCTGCCATAATTGCTTCATACATTTTTGCCAGTACGTCTTTATCTAATGTAGCAACTGTCACCTCTTCCCGATGATTTAAAATAGCATCCAGCATCTCATCATAAACAAGCTGTTCTTCTTCCGTAAGCTGGCCATATACATATTTTTCCTCTGAAACCGACTCTACCGGAAGCAAGGTATTATCCGGTATCTGCCCATTGATATCTTCTACTACTTCATCTACCCATTCTTCAACGGATGACGTATTACAGCCGGTAAACAGAAATGCCATAAGTATTCCTGCAATACCGGTTAATAATCTTTGTTTTCTCATATCATTTCCTTTCGATCTGCTCCTTTTCATAGACATTCTACAATACTTTCTCTGTTTTTTCTATCCGGTTTGTGTTACACTTTAAAAATGAGGAGGATACTATGATTGCAATACAACTTTTACAGGTAAAGGATTTTATGAATAAATTACTTCGCACGGATTTATTTGACCACTTCTTATTATCAGAAGCTACCATCCGTGGAAAAGGTTCCTATGAAATCGACGGACATCTTGTACCGGATTTCTACAGTCCGGAAGAACTGGATGAACTGGAACTAACCGGTTTAAGCTGCCTGCCTTTTGGCATGCTGCGTGAAAACTGCTTCGCCCTGATCAAGGGAAAACATACCCCCTCCTATTTCCGCTTTATCTTTCAGCTTTCTCCAAAGAATCTTAAAAATACTCTGGAAGTAAGTAAAAGTGGTCTGACTACCCAGGATTTGAATGGAGTTTTCTTAAACATCAAATTTCAGGATGGTATTCTTTCCTGTACCAATGGTGTATCTTACCGCAGTTTTACCTTAGACCACACCTTCGACCAGGAATGGGATCTGCTGATACGAAAATTTTTTGCCGGGCATGATATCCCCTATACTGATATCAACTAATTTTCTTTACTTTTAAAATAAATTATGCTATTCTAAGCATAGCCGTATGGCTAGATAATTTTTGTGGAGGTACTATAATGAACGGTACAGTTAAATGGTTTAATAACCAGAAAGGTTACGGATTCATCTCTGATGCAGAAGGTAATGATGTATTCGTACACTACTCAGGACTTAACATGGATGGTTACAAATCCTTAGAAGAAGGCGCAGCAGTAGAATTTGACGTAACAGAAGGCGCTAAAGGTCCTCAGGCAACTAACGTAACAGTAATTAAATAGTTGCAATAATCAAGGTTTTTCAATGTACCTTTCTCAGATATAGAATTTGATTTTTAATAATGATTTTTTATGTTGATTAAGATATAACGAACGAATTTGATTAAGAAAAATGGGATTGCTTCCTTCGGTATTATTACCGTTGGCTGCAATCCCGTTTTCTTACCTGTATGCAAACAACATAGAAACTGCTGCTCCGATAAAAATAAAGAAATCGGAAATATTAAATACAATTCTTGAAAAGCGTTTCCACGGTGTATCAAAGCGGATATAATCCACCACATGCTTCTTATGAATTCTGTCCCAGAGATTACTTAATCCGCCGCCAACCATCATACTCATACCGGTTTTCAGTCCTGTATTTCCTTTTCTTAATACAAATCCATATATGGTCATCAGTCCTGCCATGCATGCACTGTGTAACCCCAGCATAATTTTCGGTTTCTTCGCTAAAAGATTCAATGCGGCTCCATTGTTATAATATTTTTCAATTACAACCGGAAGCTTTGGAACTCTTCTTTCTTTTCCCAACGGCTCCTTCTTATCAATCCGCTGCTTGATTCCTTCATCCAGCCCGAAAATGGATACCACCAGTAATAAATATTTCATGGAAACTCCTCCTTCTTTTGTCCTGCCTGATTCCTTCTACCCTTTTCTTTCTCTCTTTCTATTCCGCCTGCTCTATAATTCTATGTCAGCAATCACATCCCGCAGTGCTTTTGCTGACGTATGAAGCCTTGCCCGCTCTTCTTCGTCTAATGACACCGGAAGAATCTGCTCCACGCCACCGGCATCCACCACTGCCGGCATGCTCAGTACGATATCGGAAATGCCATATTGCCCATGCATCAGACTGGACACCGGAAGCACCGAATGTTCATCCCGGACAATACATTCACAAATCCGCTTAATCGCCATTGCAATCCCATAATAGGTTGCCTGCTTACGCTCTATGATTTCATAAGCACTGTTCTTTACTTCTTCATATATACGCTTCGTATGACTTTCATATTCCTCATAGCCACGCAGCTTATAAATCTGTTCCAACGGAATACCGGATACGTTGGCAGAACTGAATACCGCCACCTCGCTGTCTCCGTGTTCTCCTACAATAAATGCATGCACACCACGATTGTCGATGCCAAGCTGTTTTCCCAGCATATTTTTTAACCGGGCCGTATCCAATACAGTTCCGGAACCGATTACCCGGTTTTCCGGAAAACCGGATAATTTCAATGCTGCCAGCGTCAGTATATCCACCGGATTCGATACGATGAGTAATATGCCACGACACCTTCTGTTAGCAATTTCCGGGATAATATTTTTGTAAATGGCTACATTTTTCTTTACCAGCTCAAGCCTTGTTTCTCCCGGTTTCTGGTTCGCTCCCGCCGTAATGATAATAATGTCGGCATCCACAATGTCATCATAACTGCCGGCATATATTTTCATCGGTGCGGCAAATGGCATTCCATGGCTGATATCCATGGCCTCTCCTTCCGCTCTTGCTTTATCCACATCAATTAAAACCAGTTCAGAAAAGAGCTTGCTCTGCATCAGTGTAAATGCAGTGGCAGAGCCGACAAACCCACATCCGATAATGGCTGCCTTTCGTAAATCAATTGCATGTTCCTGTTTCATCTTTACCCTCCTGCTTCGTGTTTTCTATATAGAATCCCACAGAAGCAGTTATTCTATGCAAACAAGAACCTCTTATGTCCGGCGCAATTGTTCGAAGGTCTGATAGAGATTTAATGTTCCATAGCCCCATTCCCGGTTCGGATAGACTCTGCTTTCCAGCCGCACCGCGCCGCGGATAAAATCATTTTTAATTTCTGCATTTGTAATATCAGTATTATAACCACGCTCTACTGCCCATTCCAGATACAGTGCTGCAGCTCCTGCAGTAATTGCCGCTGCAATGCTGGTACCACTTCTTGCCTCAAAACGGTTGCCCGGTACCGGTCCAATTACATTGACACCCGGTGCTGCAAAATCCGGCTTTACCTGTCCCGATGCAGTGTATCCTCTGCTGGAATTCAGATAAATACTGCCATTTCCTGCATTGTATCCACCTGCTGTCATCGGTGCAGCTGCATTTCCCGGCATGGTAATCGTCGTATCCGGATTAGAGCGGATAAAGGAAATATCACCGGCAATCAGTCCGGTAATCGGAAGCCACATGTGATACCTTCCTTCTATACTGTAATTGCCATTTACCTCAATCGTCCAGATGCCTCTGGTGGGCTGGTCAAACCGGATATAAATAAGCTGATCTCCTGTGGCAGTGCCAACAATGCGGTAATCAATGGTAACCTGTGTATTTTCAAATACAAAACGGTATACCTCTCTGCCATCCTGCTGCACCCGGACACCTGCCGTCCGCTCTCCCGTTGGCGATATAATCTGCACCGAATAAAGCTCCGGAGCCTTTGCCCACATTTCAATATGGAAACCCTCCACTGGATCTTCCACATTTACTTCTACCACATCACTCTGCTGCCCGAATGCAACTTCTCCGTAATAATGATGTCTGGCAGTAGCTTCATTCCCTGCTGCTACCACAACTGCCGTATTACGCTTTAAGGAAACATAATTAAGATAATACGAAATCACACTGTTTCCACTGTGATCCCCGGAATTGCTTCCAAGCCCAAGATAAATCACCAGAGGGCGGCGATATCGTTCCGCCAGTCTGGTCAGATATGCCACCCCCGCCATAATATCATTTTCCTGATAAGCCTTTGCACCTTCCGGAATATAATAAAAACGCCTTAAATATTCCTTTGCCGGCTTCAGCTTTACCATGGCAATCTGTGCATAGGGTGCTACTCCGGCAAATTTCTCCGAAAGTTTTTCGCTTCCTGCCGCAAGACCTGCCATAAAGGTACCATGTCCTTCTTCATCCCGGTGAGGTACTACCCGAAGAGGTGCATCTGTTAACAATGCCATATCGATCTGTTCTTTTGTATATTCCGTTCCATAGAGGAATCCCTCTGGTGTATCTCCGCTTTGAATGCTCTGATCCCAGATTCTTAATATACGGCTGCTGCCATCGGAATTACGGAATACTTCATTCTGATAATCAATTCCGGTATCCACAAATCCAATCAGAACGCCCTGCCCTCTCAAAGCAAGATTTGGCTGACTCTGTACCCTTATGATTCCGCCTGCCTGCAATGCCTCTTCGTCTAATGTGGTAAAACATTTTGGAATTGCCGAATAGGTATACTGGTCAATATCCAGCTTCGGCAAGCCTGCACTCTGCAAATAGACTACATTAAAATCTTTATCAATATTCTGGATACAGTCTTCCGGAAGATATTCATTTTCAAGTCTCAGATAGGAAACCAGAAGGTCGTAATATTCTTCCGAGTATGGTGCGTCTTTACAATCTTCCATATAAGCTCCGGCACTTATTTTCTTTTATTTTATTCGTTTACCGGTAATGCTGCCACTCCACGCATAGTGATAAGCGGGCTGCCCTTTTTCTCAATATAATCTCTTGTAATCGTTACCTGGCCGATGTTTTCGTCCTTTGGAATCTCATACATGATATCTAACATAAATTCTTCAATAATGGAACGAAGTGCTCTGGCTCCGACCTTCTTCTCTTTTGCTTTCTCTGCAATTGCACGCAGTGCATCCTCTTCAAATACAAGATTCACTTCATCTAATGCCAGAAGCTTCTGATACTGCCTGATGATAGCATTTTTCGGCTCCTTTAAAATACGAACCAGCATATCAACGGTAAGCGATTCCAAGGTAAAGAGAATCGGAAGTCTTCCGATAAACTCCGGTATCATTCCAAACTTCTTTACATCTTCTACCGTTACTTTCTGTAACAGATTCTCATCATTATCATATTTATCCTTCAAATCTGCCTGGAAACCAATGGATGCCTGCTTATTGAGACGTTCTTTGATAATCTCTTCAATATCCGGGAAAGCTCCACCACAGATAAAAAGAATATTCTTAGTGTTAACGGTAACCATCGGAACCATGGCATTCTTGCTGCTGGCTCCCACCGGCACTTCCACTTCTGCGCCTTCAAGAAGCTTTAACATTCCCTGCTGTACGGATTCTCCGCTGACATCACGCTGGTTGGTATTCTTCTTCTTGGCGATTTTATCAATCTCATCAATGAAAATAATGCCATGCTCTGCCCGCTCTACATCATTATCTGCAGCTGCAAGCAATTTGCTGACAACACTTTCGATATCGTCTCCGATATAACCTGCCTCGGTTAAGGAAGTCGCATCTGTAATTGCCAGCGGCACATCCAGAAGTCTTGCCAGTGTCTTCACCAGATAAGTCTTACCACTTCCGGTCGGTCCAATCATTAACATATTGGATTTCTCGATTTCAATATCATCCATCGTATCGGTTGCCACACGTTTATAGTGATTATAAACTGCCACAGACATTACCTTCTTGGCATATTCCTGTCCAACTACATATTCATCCAGGCTTGCCTTAATCTTATGTGGTGCCGGAATCTTCTTAATATCTAATTTCGGAGCTTCTGCTTTCTCTTCTTTGGTTTTCTTTTTCTTAATCTTCTGACTCTGCGGCATAAAGCCCTGCAGATCAGAAAGATTAATCATACTGATATTGGGCATCTGACCATTTGGCATAAAATCACCCATTGGAAATCCTGAGTTATTCATGCTGTCGAAGGTTCTCTGCATACAGTCTTTGCAAATGCAGATATTATTCGGAATCTTTATCATCTGACCGGCAACGCTTTCCGGTCTGCGGCAGATGTAACAGATTTCTTCGTATTCATCCTTCTTCTCATCTGTGTTCTCTTTCGTTGCGTCCTCTACAGTATCTATATTTTCAAGTTCTCTCTTGTCTTTATTCTCTGCCATATCTGATTCTCCTATTCTCTCAAATCTGTTTTAAGATTCTAAAACATTGCTTTTATTATAATTCAAGCCGGTTTTAATCTCAACCTTCGCAGCCATAATTTTATAAAATCTTCATATATGACAAAACCTGATGTTTTTTACTATTTTTCGAAATTTGCAACCGTTATCGATGTATTCACTGCTGGAACTATCGGCTGGATTGGAGCAATCTTAGGTCTTGTAGGAACTATCTTAGGTGCTATCGGACATAAGAATCAGGCTAAATGTGCTACCGGCGGACTTGTATGTTCTATCATCGGATTAGTATTAGGCTTACTGCTTTACATCGCATGTGTTGCATGCGTTGCATCTGCAGGTTTGTTATAATAGAACCGACTTTTTAAAAGGGTGATACTATGTCGATTTATCTTAACATTCTGGGATTTCATATCCCATCATACGGACTTATGATTACCCTTGGGGTAATCCTTGCAAATGTATTTGCACTTTACCCCCTTAAGAAATATAAGTTGATTTTTGATGATTTTCTTATATTAGAAGCATACACATTACTTGGCGCCTTTATAGGCGCCAAGCTTTTGTATCTTATCATTTCTTATCGGGAAATTGACTGGTCCCGTTTTTTAGAACCCAAGTATTTTAATTATATCATGTCAAGTGGATTTGTATTCTATGGTGGACTCATTGGCGGACTTCTCTGCTTTCTTTTTGCAGGAAAATTCCATCATATCAACAGCAAGCCTTATATTACACACCTGATTTATCTGATTCCATGGATTCACGGTTTCGGACGCATCGGCTGTTTTCTTGCCGGCTGCTGTTATGGTACTCCATATGACGGTCCTTTTGCTGTACAGTTTCCGGAAGGCTCTCTGGCACCATCGGATACAACACTGTTTCCGGTTCAGTTAGTAGAAGCAATCTGTCTTCTGATTCTTGCGATTGTACTTGCTGTGCTGGATTTAAAGAAATCTTATCCCCATACCATTGCCATTTATTTCATCGTCTATGGTATTCTCCGGTTCCTGTTAGAATATGTGCGTTACGATGCCGTCCGCGGCCATCTTTTAGCACTCTCCACTTCCCAGTGGATTAGTCTTGGATTCGTAGCGGGAACCATATGCTATCTTATCCGGGCGGCACATAAGCAAAAGAAAGATATGGTTCCATAACGGGAAACAAAAAATCCTGCAATATGGAAGTTTGTTCTTACATGCTTTCCATACTGCAGGATTTTTTATTCTAATGTGCTTTCGAAACACATTCTGTCATGCTCTTTTCAAAGCTTTATCACAACTCTTATAACAGTTCTTTTAAGATTTTATTTACCATTCCTGGATTTGCTTTGCCCTTCATAGCTTTCATGGTCTGACCTACTAAGAAGCCAATTGCCTTTTCTTTCCCATTGCGGTAATCTTCTACCGACTGTGGATTCTCTTCGATGACTTTGGCAATGGTATCACGCAATGCACCTTCGTCATTTACAGTCTTTAATCCATGCTCTTCTACATATTTATCCGGGTCGATATCCTCTGCAAAAATCTGCTCAAATACTTCTTTTGCCACATTGCCATTGATGGTTCCGGCATCAGTAAGCTCGATTAATTTTGCCAGATTTTCCGGTGAAAATGCGATATCCTCCGGGTCTTTATTCTGCTCCTTTAAGATTCGCATGGTCTCACCCATCAGCCAGTTGGATACTTTCTTTGGCTTATTGCAGATTGCAGTTGTTGCCTCAAAAACATCTGCCATTTTCTTTGCAGATGTTAAAATGTTGGCATCATATTCCGGCAGGCCGAATTCATCCTGATAACGCTGACGTTTTGCTTCCCGAAGCTCCGGCTGGCTGGCTTTTATGCGCTGTAACCATTCATCACTGATAACGATTGGAACCAAATCCGGTTCCGGGAAATAACGGTAATCCTGTGCATCCTCTTTGGAACGCATGGCATAGGAATATCCCTGGTCATCATTCCAGCGTCTGGTCTCCTGAACCACCTTTTCGCCAGACTCAATCAAATCAATCTGTCTTGCTGTCTCTGCTTCAATGGCTCTTGCAATTGCTTTAAAGGAACCGATATTTTTCATCTCGGTACGGGTACCAAATTCTTTTGCTCCTACTTCACGGACAGATAAGTTGACATCTGCACGCATGGAGCCTTCCTGCATCTTACAGTCGGATGCACCTAGATACTGCACAATCATTCTTAATTTATCAAGATAAGCAATGACTTCCTCTGCAGAACGCATATCCGGCTCAGATACAATCTCAATCAGTGGCACACCGGAACGGTTATAGTCCACCAGGGAAACATCTTCCCAGTCATCATGGACTAATTTTCCCGCATCCTCTTCCATATGAATCTCATGGATTCCAATGGTTTTCTTTCCTTCGGAAGTCTCAATCTCAATGCCGCCATCGTGGCAGATTGGAAGATAAAGCTGGGAAATCTGATAGTTCTGAGGATTATCCGGGTAGAAATAGTTCTTCCGGTCAAATTTACAATACTGGTTGATTTCACAATTCATGGCAACACCTACTGCCATGGCATATTCTACCACCTGTTTATTTAAAACCGGAAGAGAGCCCGGCATACCGGTACAGACCGGACAGGTGTGTGTATTTGGTGCACTTCCGAATGCAGTAGAACAGCCACAGAAGATTTTTGTCCTGGTTGCCAGTTCCACATGGACTTCCAGTCCGATGACGGTTTCATACTGTTTACTCATAATCTTCTTTCCTCCTATTCTGCTGCTAACGGGCTGTGCTGATATGGTCTTGTCTGTTCAAAGGCATAAGCGGCACGGATGATATTCTTCTCCTTGAAGCAGTCTCCAATCAACTGCATGCCAATCGGAAGCCCCTTGCTGTCGATACCGCATGGCAGGCTGATTCCCGGAAGTCCTGCCAAGTTCACCGATACGGTATAAATATCGCCTAAATACATTTTCAGCGGGTCGCTTAAGGACTCTCCCAACTTCGGAGCGGTGGTCGGTGCTGCCGGTCCTAAGATAACATCATATTTTGCAAATGCTTTATCAAATGCCTGCTTAATCAATGCTTTCGTACGCAGTGCTTTCAGATAATATGCATCATAATAACCGGAACTTAAAACAAAGGATCCTAACATGATACGACGTTTTACTTCTGCTCCGAAGCCTTCGGAACGGGATTTCTTATACATGTTGTGAAGTCCTTCGTAGTCTTTCGTACGATAGCCATATTTTACGCCATCAAAACGGGCAAGGTTGGAGCTTGCTTCTGCATCTGCAATTACATAGTAAGCAGGGATTGCATATTCCACCAGGCTCAAATCGAACTCTTCTACGATAGCACCTTTTTCTTCTAATTTCTTAGCGGCTGCTAAAATAGCATCCTTTACTTCTGCATCCAGTCCTTCTCCAAAATAATCTCTTGGAATACCGATTTTCATTCCTTTCACATCATCGACTAATGCACTGGTAAAATCGGTCTCTTCTCTCTGAATGGAAGTAGAATCCTTTTTATCATAGGAAGTAATTGTCTCTAAAATGGTTGCGCAGTCTGTCACATCTTTGGCAACCGGTCCTATCTGATCCAAAGAAGAACCATAGGCAATCAGCCCATATCGGGATACGGTTCCATAGGTTGGCTTAATTCCTGTGACACCACAAAATGCACTCGGCTGACGGATGGATCCACCGGTATCAGAACCCAATGCATAGAAGCACTCTTCTGCTGCTACTGCAGCACAGCTTCCACCGGATGAACCGCCCGGTACATGCTCGGTATTCCATGGATTTTTGGTTTCTCCAAAAGCAGAGGTCTCTGTGGTACTTCCCATGGCAAACTCATCCATATTGGTCTTTCCAAGAATCACTGCTCCGGCTTTTTCCAGATTTAATACTGCTTCTGCGGTATAAGTCGGAATAAAGTTATATAAAATTTTAGAACTGCAGGTGGTCAGCATTCCTTTTGTGCACATATTATCTTTGATTGCAACCGGAACTCCTGCCAGCGGTCCTGTCAATGTGCCGTCATCAATGAGCTTCTGCACTTCTGCCGCACGCTTCATTGCACCTTCTTCATCTACGGTAACAAAACTGTGTACCGCATCCTCTTTTGCTGCAATGGCATCTAAGGCGGCTCTTGTAGCTTCTTCTACTGATACTTCATGGGCTTTGATTTTTTTTCCAAGCTCTACTGCTGTCAGTGATAATAAATTCATCTTCTGCCGCCTCCTTTACTGATCTACGGTCTTTGGTACAACAAATGCCCGATCTCTGCGCTCCGGCGCGTTGGCAAGGGTATCCTCGCCGCCGTCACCATTGGTTACTACATCTTCCCGGAATACATTATGCACCGGAAATACATGGGACATCGGTTCTACACCGGATGTATCCAGTTCGTTTAATTTATCAATATAATCTAACATGCTTTCCATGTCTTTTTTTGCTGCTGCTTTTTCCTCTTCGGAAAGCTCAAGCTTTGCAAGGATTCCAACGTATTCCATGGTTTCATCTGAAATCACATTTGCCATTGTTTTTCCTCCTTAATCACGTACTTTGATATGAACTTCTCTTAACTGCTGCTCGGTTACTTCGTTTGGTGCTCCGCACATCAAATCCTGTGCATTTCCGTTCATCGGATAAGCAATGACTTCACGGATATTATCCTCGTTACGCAGTAACATAATCATACGGTCAATGCCAGGAGCCATTCCTGCGTGTGGCGGTGCTCCAAACTGAAATGCATTGTATAATGCTCCGAATTTATTTTTCAGCACTTCTTTATCATAACCTGCGATTTCAAAGACTTTCTCCATAATCTGCATATCATGGTTACGGACTGCACCGGAGGAAAGTTCCACACCGTTGCAGACGATATCGTACTGGTATGCTAAGATGTCCAGCGGATTCATGGTATTGAGTGCCTCTAAGCCGCCCTGAGGCATGGAGAATGGGTTATGGGTAAATCCGATTTTCTTGGTCTCCGGGTCACGTTCGAACATTGGGAAATCATTGACATAACAGAAACGGTATGCATCTTTCTCAATTAAATCCAGCTTCTCGCCTAATTCATTTCGAATCATGCCTGCATAATATGCGGCACGCTCTTCTTTATCTGCCATGAAGAAAATGGTATCTCCTACTTCAAGGCCTGCCAGCTTTCTGAATTCTTCTTTCATGTCATCCGGGATAAATTTATCAATCGGTCCCTTATAGCTTCCATCTTCTAATACTTCCAGATATCCTAAGCCGCCCATACCGATTCCGGTTGCAAATTTCAAAAGTTTCTCATGGAAACCTTTGGACATCTCTGCATGTACACGGATGGCTCTTACGGTCTTTCCGATAAATGGCTTAAAGGTACATCTCTGGAAGAACTCTGTCACATCGATGATACGAAGTGGGTTCCGAAGGTCCGGTTTGTCACTTCCGAACTCTAACATTGCCTGTTTATAGCTGATGATTGGATATGGTGCTTTCGTTACTTTGCTGCCTTCCGGTGCGAATTTCTCAAAGGTGGCAGAAAGTACTTCTTCACCAATCTTAAATACATCTTCCTGGGTTGCAAAACTCATTTCAAAGTCAAGCTGATAGAACTCTCCCGGTGAACGGTCTGCTCTTGCATCCTCATCACGGAAGCATGGTGCAACCTGGAAATATTTATCAAATCCGGATACCATCAGAAGCTGTTTGTACTGCTGTGGTGCCTGTGGCAATGCATAAAATTTCCCTTTGTATTTTCTGGATGGCACGATGTAATCTCTTGCGCCCTCCGGAGAAGATGCACAAAGAATCGGAGTCTGAATCTCTAAGAATCCCATCTCTGTCATTTTCTCTCTTAAGAATGAAATTACCTTGGAACGGAAAATAATATTGTCTTTTACTTTCTGGTTTCTCAAATCCAGATAACGGTATTTCAACCGGACATCCTCGCGGACTTCCTTACTGGTCATTACTTCAAATGGAAGTTGTGTATAAACCTCTCCTAAAATATCTACACTCTTTGCCTCTAATTCAATGGTTCCGGTCGGAATCTTTGGATTGTAGGTCTCTTCATCTCTTTTTTCAATCAGACCTTCTATGGAAACTGCCTGCTCCTTGCGGATTCCCTCTAACAGTTTTCCATCCCGGATTACAATCTGCATTACTGCATACATATCTCTTAAATCAATAAAGGATACGCCGCCATGGTCCCGGATATTCTCTACCCAGCCTGCTACCCGAAGTGTCTTTCCAATGTCGTTTTCGCTTACCTGATTTAAGGTTACGTCTCTGTAAATGTTGCTCATCTTATCTACTCCTTTTCTGATATGATTGTCAGCCCGGAGGATAAAAATAACCCCGGAATACTGACTCGTATTCCGGGGCGAATAATCTTCTTATCCGCGGTACCACCCGCATTGGAAAATGAATGCTTCATCTTCCCTCTCTTCGTGCGTAACGTGCACTACGTACTGACCTACTGTAATTCAGCCAGTCGGCTCCAGAGTGTTCCCTTTGCTTTCTCTTCCAAACAGCGCTCTCAGTCGGTGACGCTGTATTCCTGTCGGCCTCTAAAAGTAAGAGTCTCTTTCCCAGCTTTTGCAACTATATCTCCTAGTTGTTGACTATGATAGCACTGCTTTTTTTGTTTTGCAAGTATTTTTTACAAATCTGATGCTATTTTTTCACTATGTCCTTTATATTATCCAATTTTATTTTATATAATGAACATAATCTGTTTTTCTCGGAGCGGCGTCTTTTGCCGGTTCTTTTGCATAGCCGATGACACAGTTTCCAATGCCTTCGTAATCTCCTTCAATGCCAAGTTCCTTTAAAATTGCTTTTCCCTCTTCCCGCTCAAAAGTTTCTTTTGCACGGTGAATCCAGCAGCTTCCAAGGCCTAAGGAATGTGCTGCCAGCATCAGATTGCCCATAACGAGGCTTCCATCATAAAGATAGGTAGGACGGCTCTTATCTGCTAACACCACCAGTACCACCGGTGCTCCATAAAACGGATCGCCGGTTGTTCCCATAATCTCAGCATTTACCTTGGAAAGTCTGTCTCTTACTTCCTTATTGGTAACTGCAAGTATAATCGGAGACTGCCTGCCCATTCCGGTAGCCGCATAGGTTCCGGCTTCAACCACTTCTGCAATCAGCTCTTCCGGCACCATATCTTCCTTATAACCTCTGATACTTCTTCTTGTCTCCATTGCTTTTATAATATCGTTCATTTCTTACTGCTCCTTTCTGATGCTCCGGCGGAAAATTTCATCCGCCTCTTTCACTACTTTTATTTCTCCGGTCTCAATCATATGTTTAATGCGGTTCATATACCAACTGTCACTGATTCCAAGGGGATATTTTAACAACAGATTTCCAATGAGTCTTGCCTGTATGATTTCGCCCTCCGGCAGTTCTCTTCGAATCAAGAAATCATAAAAATCCTCTTTTACGCCCACCAGACAGCCATTTATCAGAACCCGAAGAGGTGCATCCTCTTCTTTAAGTTCGTCCCATCTGGATGCAAATACTTTCTGCTCATGCTCTGAAAGTTCCTTTTCCAATGGGAGGAATCGATAAAACTGTCCGGCATCTACTTCTCCCCAGGAAGAATAACGTACCGTCGTATTTTCCTCTTCTCTTACATAATCCGGCAGACGTACCACGGATATCGCGCATTCATATTTCCGCAGCACACTGACTGCATGGCAGAGTCCGCACAGGGAATAAGGCTTGTTACTGTACCAGATACGGAAAGATTCTCCCTGTTTTGCAAACTGCTCCATCCGCTGCAGCTCTTTCCCATAGGTTTCCACTGCCTGCTCTAATTCTTCCCGCTCCTCTTTCTCATCCTCATTCCAATAGACACCATACTGCTCTAAGATTATCTTCTTCCGATATGTACCATCCAGCGGTTCCCTCAGGCTGCCAATGTCCAACATAAATGGCAGTATAATGACCTCCGCAGAAGTTCCGCCAACTGCTTCTCCTGCAAACATGTCTTCAAAGGTGGCTTTGTCCGGCTTTTCCCCAAGCCATGCGGTTGGTCCATCCTCATAATCCGGCTCCTGATAGTTCTTCGCAAGCTTCATGGCTCCGCCTTCGCTCTCGCCAAATAAGATTTCTATCATCTACACTTCTCCCTGCTCTATGAGATATTCTAAGAATGCTTCGCATCCGCGTGTTACATCCGCATAAGTCTTATCGAACCTGCCGCTGTACCATGGGTCGGATATTGCTACCTGCTCTCCGGCAAAGGAAAGCAGCATGGATATTTTACCGCCACGATGCCCGGTTATCCGCTCGATTCCACGGATGTTGCTTTCGTCCATCCCTATGAGGTAATCATAAATCTCATAATCGGATTTTGTCAACTGTCTCGCCCGCTTGTCCCGAAAATCGGTCTCCGGCGTATTCCCGATTCCATGCTTCTTAAGCTCCGTCTGCGCCGGCGGATAAATCGGATTCCCGATGCCATTCCAGATTTCTTCGGTGCTGGTGGCAGCCGAGGCTATCTCGAATCGGTCGGTGAGGCCTCGTCTGGCGACGAGGTCCTTTAGGATGAATTCTGCCATGGGGGAACGGCAGATGTTGCCTAAACAAATGAAGAGAACTTTTATCATGGTTTTATTTACTCCTTGTTTTGTCTCTGGATGCTCTGTTTTGCAAGGTTTTCTAGGATTCGTGTAGTTTGCTCTGAAATTACGGATTGTGGTAAATCAGAGCAGAATTGAGCAAGATGCTACCCTCTGTTAGTAGTAAAGTTGGTAGTAAAACGGGTTTGGGTTACTACTAAGGATTTTCTATAACTCTATTGATGCATTTAATATCGCATGATCTGGATATCCATATTTTACCTTATTTCCTTTTTTGTACCGATTACTATAAAGCATATCTTCATACATCGATTCATTATCACGCACATATCCCCAATCGTAATATGAGTCCTTTAGGCATACATTTTTTGTAATTATTTGATCATTTTTTATTTGACCATATGATAGCATATCATTATATAGCGATAACCCCCAAGAACTTTCTTCTCCTATTATTTCTTTCAAAATATAAGTCTCTCCCAGAATGTGTTTCATTAAATGAAAATTATAAAGTCGTAGAGGATTTTTAACGTATTTCTTTTTTCCCTTATCCCATCTTAATTCATATTCACTCTTAATACTATCATAATCTTTACCAGAATCAGCTTTAATCATTCCGTTGTTAAAATCTCCCAGTACAATTACATTTTCTAACTCTCCTATGTACTTGACCAAATTTTCAAACTGTATACGGCGTTCCTTATAATCTGCATCTGATTCATTACCAATTTTCACACGAATTCCAATAACATTTTTCAATTTGCCCTCACTAGTTATTATTTCTAAATGACATATATCAGGCAAATTGTTTATGTCCCATTTCTTCTCATCAATATCAACCCGACGTATTTTCAAACATCGTATTAATTCTTTTTTTATGGCAATTACTATTTGATTATATTGCTCAATCTCACGAATCTTTGACACATATTTTTTATAATCTGAATCTAAATTATCTAGTAAATGTTTAATACTATCATTATCAATAACTTCTGTAAATACAATAATATCAGTACCATCAATATACTCTTTTGCAAAGTCACATATTTCTGCATCTTTATCAGAACCAAAATTCTCGTTCCATTCCTTAATAGTTATCTCCATAAATACACCCCATTTTCTTAACCACTCTTCATTGAATCTATCTCTAAACTTCTCAAATACATCTTCTAATCCTGATAAACCCTCATCTTCTTCGAAAAAGTAATAGCATTAGGGTCTTCGGATTCATCCCTGATTTTGCTATATTGGAACAATAGGTATGTTTACATACAATACCCCAATCTTCTTTAATAAACTATGAGTAATTGAATAGTCTACAAAAACGGAGTTTTAGCAATGGTCATCATTATTTTCCCAGCAAAAACAAAATCACTTAAAATAGCATTTAATATATCTTCAATAAAATTTGTTAAGACTTTTTGTTTTTCTCCACTCGATATAAGTTTTTTTGATTTGTTC
>OFMA01001237.1_pt1 | contig 17039 bp, 12 predicted proteins | sample 1541011 | NCBI WGS metagenome assembly OFMA01 (sample SAMN04209225, study PRJEB22552) | human gut metagenome | biome: gut; material: feces | host: Homo sapiens | place: USA: Oklahoma
GATCCTCATCGTCTACATCTTCGCCCAGAAGTGGGTCGTCGGTGGAGTCATGCGAGGCGCTGTGAAGTAGTGCAGCTCCACCCAAGCCTCCTTCGGTTTTCCGCCGAGGGGGGCTTTTCCCATATCGCCTATTCCCGCACTGGCCCACTGGTCGCGCCGGGCTCGACCGCCACAGGTACAGTCGTATGAGGGTCGTCCAAGGTCTTCCCCTCAACCAAATTCAGTGCCTTGCGCGCGGCAATCTGTCCGATTTCGCGCGGGGGAGTTGGCACCATGGTGCTTAATCCAATGGATTCCGCCACGTCGGACCCATCAAAGCCAAAGACCGAAACGTCTTCGGGGATTCGTACTCCGATTGCCTGCAACTCATGTACCACGCGCAATGCGTAGTAGTCAGACCACACGCAGATAGCGGTCGGCCGCTCAGGCTGCGCGAGCATGGTGGCGATGACTTGTTTGGCCGAGCGTGGTGATTCCGAGTCGATGAAGTGGATGCCGCAGTCGGTGAGGCCAAGCGAGACTATCTCATCTTTGTATCCGCGTGCGCGTGCATCGAATCCCCATTCCTTGCCGGTCAGCGGATCGGTGCGCCCCACATAGCAGAAACGACGATGCCCGAGGGCCGCAAGATAACGCACTGCCATGGCTTCGGCCGCCTCGTCATCAATGGCCACGGAGGCTTGGCAGCAGCTGATATACGGCGAATTCACCGAGACGATGGGCATACCCATGCTGGCCAACGTGTCGGCTTCCTCATCGGTGGCGGAAAATCCGGATACGATGAGGGCGTCGGCGTTACGATTGGCTGGCAGCCGAGTAAAGAATTCCGCACGCTCCTCGACGCTGCCGGCTCGGTATACGGTCAAGTCATAGCGTGCGCGGCTCAGTTCGTCATACAGCCCGTCGAATAATTCGCCCATGAACCAGCCGGCCAGCCGTTCGCGAGCCAGCATGGCAATGCGATTGGTGCGTCCGCTTGCCAGCGCCGCCGCCGAGCGAGACGCGGTGTAATTCAGCTCTTTGGCCGCTTTCAGCACCTTATCCCGCGTAGCTGCTGCCACGTGATCCTTACCTCGCAAAGCGCGGGATGCGGTAAAAGTTGAGACTCCGGCCGTGAGAGCTACGTCGTTGATGGTCGCGCGTTTCATGGTGAATGGGTGGCCGCCTTGTGGCTGTTACCCGGTCGTCCTTCCTCTGGCTGGTACCTGTTGTTTCGCTGTTGCAATAATGATATGCCCATCATCAAATGCGGACGTTGTCGATGTTTAATCTCGAGGTGCTGGGCCTGTGGTGCCGCGCAACATGAGCGTCGTGGGAACAACGATGCAACTTTCTGCCAGAATTTCGCCTCGTGATAATCGGATTGCGGCATCTGCCGCTAATGCTCCGTAGGACCGAGGGTCGTGCCGAACGGTTGATATATTGAGCGCTTGTGCCATTGGCCAGTCATCGAATCCGATGACGGATATGTCCTCAGGTACGCGGAATCCGTATGAGCGAAGCGCATGGACTAGAGGAATGGCATTCTCGTCGCTGATGCAGCATACGGCGGTTGGGCGAGGGGAGAGTGCGAGCAGGCTACTGAGTGCCTCTGCTCCGGCAAATTCGTTGTCCTGTACTGCGATGATGTATCCGTCGGGCAAGTTGAGTCCCTCAGCCGCCATGCCAAGACGGAACCCTTCTATACGTTGGTCAGCTTCCCATATGAATCCGTTACTGTCTTGCTGCTTGCAGATAAAGGCGATATTGCGATGTCCCAGTCCTGCGAGCTGATGAACGGTTTGTCGCATTGCTATAATTTCGTCTACGCCGATGGAAATCATATCTCGCTGTTCCGTAAGCCCGATGGTGTTGACACCGATGACTGGCATACCGAGTTGTTCTAAGGTTCGCCTCTCTGTCTCGCTGATGTCGAAGGAGGAGATGATGACCGCGTCTGCGTTGCGCTTCACTGGCATTGAGGAAAAGAAATCGCGTCTTTGATCGGCGTTTGCAAGTCGGTATGATAGCAAGTCATATCCTTGGGATGCGAGCACGGAATATACGCCTTCGGCTAGTTGTGAACTGAACCAGCCAGCCAGTGAGTTACCTACGGTAAGTGCTATACGATTTGTCTTTCCCGTTCGCAGCATGGAGGCTGTTTTCGATGCTGAAAACCCCAACTTTGCACATGCATCAAATACCTTTTGCCTAGTAGTTTCCGATATGCGGTCACGTCCGTTGATTGCACGAGATACGGTCGCCGCAGAGACTCCAGCCTCCTTGGCTACTTCATAGATTGTTGGTTCGCTCATGGGATCTCCTGCATTGCGTAATCGATTGTATTGTATCTGGATTTTGAAGTTAAGGCCACCATTGGTGTGATGCAAGGTTGACGGGTTCCGCAAAAAGATGTACGATGTGCGTAATCGATATCGCAAATATATTTTATTGCCGCCGAAAAATGGTGACAGTAAAGAGAAATATCGATTGCATATGATGAGGATGCAAGGAGGTAACCGATGAATAGGATTATGCGTAACAGCGGCGCGGCGCTTGCTGCGATATTTATCGCTGGAAGTCTGACTGCATGTGGTCCCGGCTCGGCAAGTAGCTCACGAAGTGATACAAATCCTACTGAGGTCAGCACTGATTTAGGTAATAAAAAATATGAGCTGACTTTGTGGGATGGAGCGGGTCTGAAGGCTGTAGATGAGGCGCTGATTGCCGGGTTCGAAGCGAAATACCCAAACATCACCATCACGGGACAATATGATCCGGATAATGTCTCTGGACAAAATGGCCCGCGTGTGATTTCAGCAAAAGATGCGCCGGATATCGCCCGCGTCACCGACATGAATTCAGCGGTTCGTGGCAACCATTTGGTGTCTTTAGAGGCATATGTGGATGCGTACGGCTGGGATGTTCCCGATTCGCAGACTGAATTGTATCGAGTGGATTCAAATGGCAAGCTCGGCAGCGGTGATTTGTACGCATTGCCGAACTCCTATTCGGTGACTGGCATTTATTTCAATACCAAGCTTGCCGAGCAGCTAGGTATTGATGCAGCTCCTACCTCTGTCGAGGAGTTTGAGGCGGATATGCAGACAGCCAAGGATGCCGGCATACTGCCGATGATGACATATGCCAAGGATGGCGGTACCTCTTTTGTCTTTCAGGCGTTAATGGCTAATAACAGTTCTGCGGAAGATGTGCAGAATTGGATTTTGCAGAAATCTGGTACCTTCGACAATCAGGCGGCGCAGGACGCTGCGTCCACCTTGCAGGATTGGAATAACAAGGGATATATGCCTGAAGGTGTTAACGCAGTGGATGCCTCTACTGCTCTGAGCAGGTTCTGCAATGGTGAAGGACTATTTTTCCCGAGCGGTAATTGGAATCTGGATACTGTGGCCAAAGCGCTGGGTGATGATGTTCAGTTCTTTGCTTTCCCGGGTGCCACCAGTGAAGATGAGCCGAACGTTGCTGCTAATGCAGGTGCATTTTATGGTATTCCGGTGAATGCTAAGAACCGTGATGCTGCTGCGGCGTTCCTCGATTATACGCAAAGTGCCGAAGCGCAACAGATTATTGTTGACAATTCTGGCTATTTGCCAAAATCATCTACTTTGGATCTCAAGGCGAATAGCGCATTGCAGCAGAGTATGTTTGATGCCTATGCCGACGTGCTGACGAGCGGTCATACTAGCGATTTCATTAATAATGCTACTGCGGGAATGCAGTCAAGTGGGCTAATCCCTAACTTCCAGTTACTGCTGGATAACAGCATCACGCCTCAGGAATTCACAAAGAATGTGCAGGCGCAATATGACAAAGAAGCGAAGCGGTAGAAACAGCTTCAACTTATATGCCGCTTTCGCTAGCGACGCTTGATTTGAGGAGAGTCAACCTATGATGATGGCAGGACCGTACGCGGGAACTTTATCGGATTTGCCGACTGTCCGCGACGAAGTAACATGTTCGATTAATGCGGAGAACCCAACGGGAGCCAAGGGTTTTGGTTGCCGTGAAACTGGTCCGTTGGGGCCGTCGCGCAAGGGAAAGCCGTGTTTGAATGACATTGCTCCCGGGCAGTCTGTGACATTGGCAGATATTGAAGGCCCCGGTTGTATTCGGCACATGTGGTTTACCGTTACGGATCGCACCAGTGACGCTGATCGATACGTTCTGCGCGATGCGGTGCTTGCCATCTATTGGGATGATGAAAAGCGACCTTCTGTGGAATGTCCCCTAGGAGACTTCTTCTGTTGCGGCTTTGGACAAAGTTGCGATGTGTTCTCAGAGCCTATTGTGGTGGCACCTACACGAGGTATGAATTGTTATTTCACGATGCCGTTTCGTAAACGGGCACGTATCGTAGTGCGCAATGACCACGCTCATGCTATTCCGGCTTTGTTTTATCAGATTGATTATGCATTGGGTAATGCGTATTCCTCCCGTGAAATGGCTTATTTCCATGCGCAATGGCGCAGACAGCCAATCACTACTTTAGGCGAGGACTATGTAATCCTCGATGGAGTCAGCGGACGGGGCCATTACGTCGGCACATATCTTGCTATTTCTACGTTGCAACGATATTGGTGGGGTGAGGGAGAGATTAAGTTTTTCCTAGATGGCGATAACGATTATCCCACAGTGTGTAGTACCGGCACCGAAGATTATTTTGGCGGTGCATGGAGCTTCGCTGAGCAGCGAGATGGTCATACGCGCGAGCGTACTTTTTGTGCCCCATATGTAGGATATCCATTTTATTCTGTGCGCGATGGGGCTATAGCAAACCAATATCATGACGATTATTGTCCACCTATGCGTGGCTTGTACCGATGGCATATTCCTGATCCCATCAGGTTTGATAGTGAGCTTAGAGTCACGCTTCAACAAATTGGTTCAGGATATGAAGGTGCATTTGAGCGTCAGGATGATGTGTCTAGCGTGGCGTACTGGTATCAAATTGAGCCACATTCAATTTTTCCCGAGCTGCCCGAGCCTTCGAAACGTCATCCTAGGTGAATGAATAAGCGCTTAGGTATTTAAGGGACCGATGTTGCAATTTCGCGAGAAGGAAGTGCTTGCCTATGGGGAACGTCAAGCCTTCCTCATTTCTTCGGGAATCGGCCATTTGTTTGCGTGTTGCGGATTTGACGAACCGGTTCGACATCTGTTATCCTCATGCATAAGCGCTTAGCAAATACGCTAAGCCGAGATAGCCAAGGAAGACATAGCCGGGATCGCCCGGAAGGAAGAAAGGAATGATCAATGAGGATCGAACGAACCGCCAAAACCGTTATTGCCGGTCTGATGTCTGTGGCATGCCTGGCATCCGTCGCCGCTTGCGGCCCGGGCTCGTCCAGCAACAAAGCCAACACCGAAACCGAAGCGGTGAGCACTGATCTTGGCGATACCAAGTATGAGCTCAAGCTGTGGGACGGCGCTGGCCTGAAGACCTTTGATGACCAGCTGATCGAAGCCTTCCAGAAGAAGTACCCGAACATCACCATCAAGGCCACCTACGATCCGGACAACACCTCCCAGCAGAATGGCCCGCGCATCATCTCCGCCGCCGACACCCCGGACATTGCCCGTATCACCGACATCAACTCCGCTGTGCGTGGCAACCATGTCGTCAATCTTGACGCTTACGCCGATGCTTACGGTTGGAAGCTGCCGGATTCCCAGACTCAGGTCTACCGCGTGGGCTCCGACGGTAAGATCGGTTCCGGCAGCCTCTACGCAGTGCCGGACGGTGTCTCGATGACCGGCCTGTACTGGAACAAGAAAGTCGCCAAGGAACTCGGCATCACCGAGGCTCCGGCCACTGTCGAAGAGCTCGAGGCCGATATGAAGAAGGCCTCCGACGCTGGCAAGCTCGCCATGATGATGCCGGCCAAGGAAGGCGGCACTTCCTACATCTACCAGGCATTGCTCACCAACTATGAGGGTCGCGATACCGTGCAGGATTGGATTATCCAGAAGGATGGCGCCACCTTCAACACCGACGGTGCCGTGAAGGCTGCACAGAAGATCAAGGACTGGCAGGATGCCGGTTACTTCTCCTCCGACGCGCTCGCCCTTGACGGTTCCACTGCACTGAGCCGCTTCTGCAACGGCGAAGCCCTGTTCTTCCCCTCCGGCAGCTGGTACTCCGCCTCCATCAACGATGCACTTGGCGATGACGCCGGCTGGATCGCCTTCCCCGGCGAAAAGGCCGATTCCGGTTCTGCCGCAGCCAACGCCGTGACCGCTTTCGGTATCCCGGCCAACGCCAAGAACAAGAACGCTGCAGCCGCCTTCCTCGACTTCCTCCAGTCCGACGAAGCCCGCCAGATCGCAGTTGACAACGGCTACCCGCCGGTCGGCGAAGGCGAGACTCCGAGCACCGATAACCAGCTTCTCGGCCAGGTCCTTACCGCCTACGAAGGTCTGGTGAAGACCGGTAACACCACCGACTACATCAACAACGCCACCGCAGGTATGCAGGCCAGCGCCATTATCCCCGGCTTCCAGTCCCTGATTGACGGCACGATGACCCCCAAGGCATTCGTCGAATCCATTCAGGCTCAGTACGAGAAGGAGGTCAAGTAACCCTTGCACTTACCGGGCGGAGTGTTCTTCCCTTTTTCCCGCTCCGCCTGGTTCCTTCCCATCGCGCGCACGACGTTGTGTGCGATGTTCGATTCCCAGTTCACACCAAACCAGCAAAGCGTGGTGACAATCATGGATTCCCATAAGGCAGCCAAGGCGGTCAAGCCCAAGCGCAATATGTCCCTCGGTCTGGTCAGCCTGCTTTTCCTCGCTCCGGCGCTTGTGTTCTACATCGCCTTCGAGTTGTGGCCGATCATTCAGACCATCTGGTACTCGTTCTACGAGTGGAACGGTATCGATGCTAGCACCTTCATCGGTGTCGAAAACTACATCACCGTGTTCACCGACCCCGATCTGTACGGATCGATTCTGCACTCCTTCTACCTGATCATCTTCTTCTCCATCATCCCGATTGTGCTCGGCCTGATCATTGCCGTGCTCATCAAAGACATGAAGTCCAAGGTCGGTCGTTCCTTCGCGCAGGTTTGCCTGTTCCTGCCGCGCGTTATCCCAGGCGCTGCAGCCGGTGTGGCCTGGACCTGGATGCTGGCCGACAAGGGCACCGCCAATCAGCTGCTGCGCGCAGTAGGCCTCGGCGACTTCGCCCACGTGTGGCTCGGCGACCAATCCACCTCCCTGAACGCGGTAGGCGTGATTGGTTTCTGGCTGCAGCTCGGCTTCTGTGTGGTGCTCTTGCTCTCGGGCATCGGCGGCATCGACCAGTCCCTGTACGAGGCAGCAAGTCTTGACGGTGCCGGCTGGTGGCGTCAGCTCTTCTCCATCACGTTGCCCGGTCTGCGCGGCCAAATCGGCGTATGCCTGACCATGACCATCATCTCCGCGCTCGCCAGCTTCGACGTGGTGTACATGTCCACTCAGGGCGGCCCCGGCACCTCCACCATGGTGCCCGGCGTGCAGGTCTACCGCTTGGCCTTCACCCAGCAGAGCGTTGGCTTGGCCTCCGCGCTCGCCGTCACCCTGATGATTCTCGTGCTGCTGGTCGTCGGACCTCTGCAGCGTCTGGTCAACGGAAAGGAGCAGTGACCATGCAGCAATCCAAAGCCGTTCGCATCACCGGCACGGCGATGCTCGCTCTGACCGTCCTCTTCTGCGTACTGCCGTTCCTGAGCATGCTCTCCGCGGCATTGCAGCCGCAAGGTTCCATGCCCGAAGGTATCCAGTTCACTGCCCACCCGCACTGGGAGAACTTCATCGACGCCTGGAACATGGCAAACATCACCCCGCTGCTGCTCAACAGCTGCATTCTGGTGATCGTGGTCGTGCCCTGCGTGGTGATCTTCTGCTCGCTCGGCGGTTATGCCTTCGCTCAGCTCAAGGTGCCGTGCAAGGGCCTGATCTACGTGCTGTTCCTCGTCGGTCTGACCATTCCGTTCGAAACCTTGGTCACTCCGCTGTACTACGAGATCAGTGGCATGGGCTTGCTGAATACCCGTCTTGCCCTGATCCTGCCGCTCATCGGCCTGAATATTCCGTTCGGTATTGTGTGGATGCGCTCCTGCTTCGAGCAGATGCCGCGTGATCTGATCGAAGCCGCATCCATCGATGGTGCAGGCCATCTGCGCACGTTCCGTTCCATTCAGCTGCCGTTGGCACTGCCAGCCATCTCCTCGCTCGGTATTCTGACCTTCCTGGCCACCTGGAACCAGTTCCTGTTGGCTGTGGTGTTGGAGAACGACCCGAACAAGCGCACGATGGCAGGTGCCCTACAGTCGTTCGTTGGCCAGTATCAGACCGACGTGGTGCTGCTCAACGCGGGCGCACTGCTCATCATGGCACCGACGATGATCCTGTTCATCTTCCTCCAGCGCTACTTCATCCGCGCCATGCTTGCCGGCTCGGTTAAGGGCTGATCCGAAGGCAAGAGGATGTAGGGTATGGCCGCCGGAACAGTGTTTCGTGCGGCCATACTGGTAAAACCATACGTACCGAGCAATCGGACAGGGGAACGATATGACTTTCACCAACAATGACTGGTGGCGCGACGCCGTCATCTACCAGATTTACCCCCGCTCATTCAGCGATGCCAATGGAGACGGCAACGGTGATCTCCAAGGCGTGATCGATCGTCTCGACTATCTGCAGGCGCTCGGGGTGGACGCGCTCTGGCTTTCTCCATTCTATCCATCGCCGCTGGCGGATGGAGGTTATGATGTTGCCGACTATTGCGATGTGGATCCCCGCCTTGGCACACTCGATCAGTTCGACGAATTAGTGGCCAAAGCGCACGAACGCGGTATCGGCATCATCGTGGACATCGTGCCGAACCACACGTCCGATCAGCACCGTTGGTTCCAAGAGGCCCTGGCTCAAGGTCCGGAATCGGAAGCGGCACAACGGTATGTGTTCCGGCAGGGCAAGGGGGAGCACGGCGAATTGCCGCCTACCAACTGGCTGAGTAACTTCGGCGGTTCCGCATGGGAGTCGTGTGGAGACGGCTGGTACTACCTGCATCTGTTCGCCAAGGAGCAGCCGGACCTCAATTGGGACAATCCCGAGGTGCGGCATGAGTTCCTGCGTGTACTCACATTCTGGTGCGATCGCGGTGTGGACGGTTTCCGCATCGATGTCTCGCACGGTCTGGCCAAAGACCTGCGTGAGCCGCTGCGCGACCGTATCGACCCGACACTGATGTCTCCACAGGCTACCGATGGCTCCGATCCGCTCTGGGACCGCGACGCCGTGCATGATATCTACCGTGAATGGCGCGACCTGTTCAATCAGTACACGCCAGCCAAGTATGCGGTCGGCGAATCGTGGTCGCCATTCACCACCCGTATTTTCCAATACGCCAAGCCTGATGAACTTGGTGCCGTATTCGACTTCTCCATGTCAAAGGCCGCCTGGAATCGCGAAGAATACCGCACCACGATTGAGCGCACGCATCGCTATGCTCTCGCTGCCGAAACCGCCCCCACCTGGGTGCTCGGCAACCACGATGTGCCACGTATCGCCTCGCGTCTCGGACTGCCGAGCGGTGCAAACATCGAGCAGTGGGTGACGTCCAACGGCACGAATCCGCCGATTGACCCCGCGCTCGCCGCTCGTCGTGCCCGTGCAGCAGCGCTGGTGATGCTCGGCCTGCCAGGTACCGCCTTTGTGTATCAGGGTGAAGAGCTTGGTTTGCCGGAGGACTTTGATTTGACCGAAGATGAAATTCAGGATCCCAATTGGGAACGTTCCGGTCATTATTTCAAGGGGCGCGACGGTTGCCGCGTACCGCTGCCGTGGCAGTCAGACGGCCCGGCGTTCGGCTTCAATGCCACCGGTGCTTCGTGGCTGCCCCAGCCGGCATGGTTTGCGCAGTATGCCACTAATCGTCAGATTGGTGACGGGGCTTCCGTCCTGCACCTGTATTGTGCTGCTGTCGCATTGCGCAAACAGTGGGTGGCCAACGGCACGGACTTCCAGTTCTCGTGGCTTACCAACGAAGAGTGTCCGGCGCCGCTGCTTGGTTGGCGCTTGCCGTCCGGCATGGTTGTGATGGCGAACTTCTCTGACAGTCAACCAGTCGCCTTGCCGCAGCCGATGACCGTGCTACTTGTGTCTGACGCGACTGTGCAGGCGAACACTCAGGTCGAGAGCGTTCCTCCAGCTGCTACCGTCTGGGCCTTGCCAGCATAATCTCATTGAAGAACACCAAGGAGTTACGCCAATGATTGCCGAAACCTGTCCAATAACCGTTCGCACGGTAACGGCCCATCTTGATACCGGTCGTGCCGTCTATGGCGAACAGGCTTCGGCAATCTGTGAACTGCCGGTAGAAGCCGTCACAATCGTTCCCGAATCATGCGAAGACGAGTGCACGTCCAGTGCGGGTATCCAGGGTGATGCTCAGGTGCGACTCTGGCGTATCGATGTGAACGCGCATGCACCCCAGCCCAAGGACCGCGCCGCTGCCTTTCAGGAACAACAAGCGTTTGAGCCCCACCATGCGATTGACGTGTCGCTCACCATGGCCGGCGTCGACAGCGGCAACGATGACACCATGCTGGCGCTATACCAGCACAAGGAGTGGTGGATGCGCCCGACCTGGGTGCGTACACCATCTGAACTGCCTGAACGCACGCAGTTATTGTTACGCCGCAACAACGATGCCGAAGATGCCGAGTGGCTAGTGTTGGTCGCTATCTGCGGCACGGATATTCGGGCTGATTTCAGTGGGCAGCCCGCAACAGAATCTGATGACACGGCTTTGCGGCTCGTGCTGTCTTCCAACCGGGTTGGTCGCACGACTCTATGTGACACTGCCGCATATATCGCTTGCGCATCCGACCCGTATATGGCCATTCGAGCTGCCACACAAACGGCAGCACGCCAGCTGGGTATTCGCACCCGTAAGGAGCGTCCATTCCCGGATGCGCTCACCGGGTTGGGATGGTGTACTTGGGATTCATTGGGGCGAGATGTCAACGAGCAGGCTATCGTCAACAAGATGGAGGAGTTCCAAGCCAAGCATGTGCCCATTTCCTGGGTGCTTATCGATGACGGTTGGTCCAACACGGATCGCACAAAGGAAACCCTGATCGACTTTGGCGCGGATCGCCAACGTTTCCCCCACGGGCTTGCCCACACCATTGCGCTGCTCAAAACGCACTATGGCGTGCGCAGCGTAGGCGTGTGGCAGGCGTTCCAAGGCTATTGGAATGGTTTGGACGAATCGGGTGTAGCCGCGGCCAGCTGCCCGACCGCAATAACCACCACGGCGAATGGTTGCCTGATTCCTGGAAGTCGTGCTGAACAACCCGCACAGTTCTGGGATGCCTGGGACGGCGAACTCGCCGAAGCCGGCGTCGATTTCGTCAAAGTGGATTCGCAAAGTTCCACGTCAGTAATGGTTCGTGGCACCGAAAGTTACGGTGAAGCCACCTGGGGACGCCATCAGGCGCTTGATGAAGTGACCTCACGACGATTCGGCGGCGCATTGATTAACTGCATGGGCATGGCACCGGAGGATTATTGGCATCGTCCTTCATCGCCAATCACCCGTAGTAGCGACGACTATCTACCGCACAATCCTGATTCGCTGGGCGAACACCTTATCCAGAACGCATACTGTGCACTGCTGATGGGGGAGCTGTACCACTGTGATTGGGACATGTTCTGGACGGAGCATCCCCATGCGCGAGTCCATGCCGTGCTCCGATTGCTTAGCGGCGGACCAGTGTATTGTTCCGATGCCTGCGGTCACACTGATGCGGCTGTCTTGCGTGATTTACTTGCCGAAGATGGTACATTACCGCGTCCTGATGAGCCGGCCCGACCAGTCATTGCGTCACTGCTCAATGACCCCGAACATACGGACTATGCGCTCGGTGTCACAGCAAGATTCGGCGCAGAACAGGTCATCGCTTTCGTCGGATTGCGCCGGCAGCCACAAATCGGCATTATTACGGCTAGCGGTCGCTCTTGCCGCATCATCGATGACCATGGTGCGACGATTGATATGAATCCGGGAGAAACCCATACTTGCGAGATCGAGTACGGCCGACTGCGTGTTTTCCGGGTGCAATCATGAAAGCGCATATGCCGATTGAAATTTATTTTCCGGCACACCAACGCAGTTCTCCAATGGGAATGTAATTCGCCAATTTTTAGACTGTGAGCAACGAGCAATATAGATATCAATAAGGAGCCAATGATGACTACTTTCAACCGCGCAATAATCCCCGACGCCATCCGCACCAACGGCGCCACCCCCAATCCGTGGTGGTCCAACGCGGTGGTCTATCAGATTTACCCGCGCTCTTTCCAAGACACGAACGGCGATGGATTCGGCGATCTTAAGGGCATCACGTCGCGTCTTGATTACTTAGCTGATCTTGGCGTGGATGTGCTGTGGCTATCCCCGGTCTATAAGTCTCCGCAAGACGACAACGGCTATGACATTTCCGACTATCAGGACATTGATCCTCTGTTCGGCACGCTCGACGATATGGACGAGCTGCTGGCCGAGGCCCACAAGCGTGGGCTCAAGATCGTGATGGATCTTGTTGTCAATCACACTTCCGATGAACACGCCTGGTTTGAAGCATCCAAGAACAAAGACGACGAACACGCCGACTGGTATTGGTGGCGTCCGGCTCGTCCCGGCACCACGCCCGGCGAGCCCGGCGCCGAGCCCAATCAGTGGGGCTCCTACTTTGGCGGCTCCGCATGGGAATACTGCCCCGAGCGTGGCGAATACTTCCTGCATCAGTTCTCGAAGAAGCAGCCGGACCTCAACTGGGAGAACCCTGCCGTGCGCCGCGCTGTGTACGACATGATGAACTGGTGGCTTGACCGAGGCGTCGACGGCTTCCGCATGGACGTCATCACCCTGATCTCCAAGCGCACCGATTCGAACGGCAAGCTGCCGGGCGAGTACGGCTCGGAGCTTGAGGATCTTCCTGTGGGCGAGGAGGGCTATTCCAACCCGAATCCGTTCTGTGCGGACGGCCCCCGTCAGGATGAATTCCTGGCTGAAATGCGACGTGAGGTATTCGAGGGGCGTGAAGGCTTCCTGACTGTGGGCGAGGCGCCAGGCGTCACGGCTCAGCGTAACGAGCACATCACTGATCCGGGCAACGGTGAATTGGACATGCTCTTCCTGTTCGAGCATGTTGATTTTGATTGCGAAGGTACCAAGTGGAAGCCGCTGCCGCTTGACCTGCCGAAATTCAAGAGCATTATGGCCGGTTACCAGACTGCCGTGCAGAACGCAGGATGGGCCAGCTTGTTCACCGGCAATCATGATCAGCCGCGCGTGGTCTCCCGCTGGGGCGACGACTCCGCGGAGGAATCCCGCGTCCGTTCGGCCAAGGCACTTGGCCTGATGCTGCACATGCACCGCGGCACCCCGTACATCTATCAGGGTGAGGAACTGGGCATGACCGACGCCCACTTCACGCGTCTCGACCAGTACCGTGACCTTGAATCCTTGAATGCCTACCGGCAGAGGGTCGAGGAGGCCAAGGTGCAGTCGTCTGAGTCAATGATGGCCGGTCTGGCCGCGCGCAGCCGTGACAACGCGCGTACTCCGATGCAATGGGACGGTTCCGGCTACGCCGGTTTCACCGCTCCGGACGCCGACACTGAGCCATGGATTTCCGTGAATCCGAATCATGCCGAGATCAACGCCGCCGGTGAATTCGATGATCCGGATTCGGTGTACTCCTTCTACAAGCAACTCGTTGCGCTGCGTCACAACAGCCCGGTCGTGGCCGCCGGCGACTGGCGACTGATTGACGCCGCTGATCCGCACGTCTATGCCTTTACCCGTGAGCTCGACGCTGAGAAGTTGTTGGTCGTAGTCAATATGTCCAGTCGAACCGTTGACCTGCCACGTGAGGCTGCCGAACTAACCGCCGTCGGAATCGCCGAGCCGAATGTGGTGATCAGCACGTATGACGCTCCGCACACCGTGGCCTCCCTTGCCAACCGCGAGCTCGACCCGTGGGAGGCAGCCGTCATCCAGTTGTAGTGCATTGAGTGCCTTTCTCCGCTCAAAGAGGTACTTCGGGGCTATCCCGAAATGCTATCTGTCTTGAGAGAGGTACCGTAACGTCGAAACCCCAGGTATAAGCATTGAAAATCAAGGCTTATACCCGGGGTTTTTGCTTCTCGGTACCCCTATGAAAACAGATAGCTGTCTGCAAAAGGCCGAATGTACCTCTGTGAAGCGAGATAGCTGGTGTCTCTCGGCATTGTGGTGCTTACAATGGAAAGCTATGGAACAAAAGGATGTTTTGAAGGCGCTGCAACGTGATCATGCAGCCGAACTGAAGCTGGCCGCCGAACGACTCAAAGGCACTGCCCGCCACACGGAGATCATTCCTTCTCCGGTGCTGAGCGAGATGACCGGCCATGAGATTCTCCTGAAGCCGGAAAACCTGCAGGTCACCGGATCCTTCAAGATCCGCGGTGCCTATAACAAGATTGCTTCGCTCACCGAAGAGCAGATCGCTCACGGCATCGTCACCGCGTCTGCCGGCAACCATGCCCAGGGTGTGGCCTATGCGGCCCGCGAGCGTGGAGCCAAGGCCACCATCTGCATGCCGCAGATCACCCCGCCGCTGAAGGTCGATGCCACCAAGGCCTACGGTGCCGACGTGGTGCTGTACGGCGATGTGTTCGATGAATCCGCCGCCCACGCTGCTGAGCTCGCCGACAAGGAAGGCATGATTTACGTGCCGCCATTCGACGATTACGAAGTCATCTGCGGCCAAGGCACCATCGGTCTGGAGATCCTTGAAGACGTGCCGAACGTCACTGACGTGGTCGTGCCGCTCGGTGGTGGTGGCCTGGGTGCCGGCGTGGCGCTCGCCATCAAGACATTCAAGCCTGAAGTGCGCGTAATCGGTGCGATTCCGGAGGGCTCACCGGCCTGGAAGGACTCGCTGGCCGCGGGTCGTGTGTCTCCGGCTGACCATGTGGTTACCTCCGCCGAAGGTGTTGCGGTCAAGCACCCCGGCGACCTGCCCTTCGCTCTGATTAACGAGTTCCTGGACGATCTGGTCACCGTCACCGAGCGCGACATCAACGAAATGATTCTGCTCATGCTCGAGAAGCATAAGCTGGTGGTCGAGGCGGCCGGCGCCGTTTCGCTGGCTGCGCTGGAACACCTGAACCTGCGTTCGCGCAAGTTCGCCGCCGCCACCGGCCCGCACGTGGTGGTTCCGATTATGTCCGGCGGCAATATCGACACCGTGACCATGGGTGCGGTGATTCAGAAAGGTATGATCGCCCGCGGCCGCATCATGAACTTCGAGGTCGAGCTGCCGGATACTCCGGGCCAGCTCGTCAAGGTGGCCACCCTGCTTGCCGAGCAGCGCGCCAACGTCATTCAGCTTGATCACGACCAGTTCAAGGCATCCGGCCACTACACCAACGCGGTGTCTCTCGGCGTCACGGTCGAGACCAACGGCCCCGAGCACATCGACCGCATCCTCGCGGCACTCAGGGAAGCCGGATTCCAGCCCAAGCGCATCTACTGATTCCAATACCGCTGGCGGGAAGCCGCGCAGAAGTGTGCTCCAATACCTCCCGCTGGCGGGAGGTGGCGCAAAAGCGCCGGTGGGTGGTTAACCGACAATCATCAGTTGCTTAACCCACCCACCGGCGCTTTCGTTATGCTGAGGGCTACTTGTTCTCCGCAATCGTCTCGTCCACCAACTTCGGCAGGGCAACGGCGATATCCTCATGAATCAAGCGGCTCGCAAGATGGTCATATTGCGTGTGACCCATATTCATAATGGTGATGGGCACGCCCGCCTGCGCGGCCACCGGCACAATGCTCGCCGCCGGGTACACCTCAAGGGTCGATCCGATTACCCATAGTTCGTCGGCTTTGGTGGCCAGACTGTACGACTTCTCCATCGCGCCGTCCGGCAACGCCTCACCGAAATACACCACATCGGTTTTGATAATGCCATTGCACGGCATATCGCCACGATACTTCAGTTTGCGATGGCAATGTGGGTCGGGCTCTTCATCCAAACGGGCCATGATGTCCGCCGTGGCATATTCCTGATGGCACTTCATGCAATGCGAGGTGCCGATAGTGCCGTGCAGGTTCACGATGACGTTGTCGCTGTTGCCGGCCTTCTCATGCAGCGCATCGAAGTTCTGCGTGGCCAGCAGCGTCAGCATGCCGGCTTGTTCCAGCTTGACCAGCGCCTTATGCGCAGTGCCGGGCTGCGCATTCCATACTGGCGATTCCTTTTGCCAGCGCCAGGAATACTCGCGGTCTTCCTCATTGGCGAGGAATGCGTCGATGTCATACACTTTCGTTTGTTCAGGGTGCTTGGTCCAGACGCCGTCCGGTCCGCGGAAGTCGGGAATACCTGCGGACGTGGAAATCCCCGCCCCCGTCAATACTGCGATCTTTTTGCTCATATCTTAGGTATAGCCGTTTTTCGTGAACGTCCCAAGTCGGCGAAGTCCCAAGTTGGTGAAAACGCAAGTTGGCAGCGGCGCAAGTCAATAATCGATCCACCAATCATCAATCTCTCATCATCATTCTCTCATCATCATTCTGTCAGTAATCGATCTGTCGGCAATCCTGTGGAGGCGTTGCCTCAATCTGGACCTCGCAGACATATGCTCAAGGTGGCTGTCTTGTCGCTATCTCTGCTGGTGTGCTTCTTTGGTGGATTCCTGCCAATGTTTGTGCCTTCGCTCACGTTGGAGATTGTGCTGCGCGTGATATGTGGCTTTGGCGTCGGATTGATTCAGCCGCTTTCCGCGTCGCTGATTGTGGACTGCTTTAAGAAGGGCAGCGAGGCTGACGCCCTGATGGGTATCCGGTCGACCATGGTCGGCTTGGGTGCCACGATCTTCTCTTCGGCGATTACCGGCATGACAAGCACGTGGAAGTCGCTAAATTTTGCAGCCGTGCTCATGATTGTCTGCATTATGATCGTTGCTTTCAATGCATTCGATAAGAAACGCAATTAAGT
>OFMA01001261.1_pt1 | contig 16856 bp, 15 predicted proteins | sample 1541011 | NCBI WGS metagenome assembly OFMA01 (sample SAMN04209225, study PRJEB22552) | human gut metagenome | biome: gut; material: feces | host: Homo sapiens | place: USA: Oklahoma
GTGGTTGTCTTCCCGCACCATTTAGGTCCTTCGATGAGAACGGCACCGAATATCCCTAGCATCTGGTCGAGCTCAGTTTCGATAATTCTAGTGTAGTACTTTTTTGGCATATTTTTCACCATTGTTTACCAGCGCGTTTAACTAAATTTACTGTTTTCATTTAACCAGATTTTGCTTTTTCGATTAACCAGATTTTCGTATTTCAGTTAACGAAACAGATTAAACATGACGAGTCAAGCCACGACAGGCTCGCGTCGTACTGCGGCCTGGCGCCGCGCAACTGCCAGGCGGGGACCTCGATCTCCTCGGTGACGGCATCGCGCCAAGGCAACAAAAGGCTGAAGAACCTGCTCATATTCTCGTGCAACGACCTTACCCGGACAGAGGGAAGATGGAGCGACTACTACGCCAGGTGCCGAGAACGGGGCATGCCGCACGGCAAGGCGCTCAAAACGCTGGCGCGAAAGAGGTTGAAGGTCACCTACGCGATCATGCGGGACAGGGTGCCCTAAGCCGCCTAGTCGAAACGCAGCACTCCGAACAGACTGGAGTCCGCCGGTCGAAAGGCCTGGCGTCAGCATTTCGCGATTCAATCTCGCGAACGGCATTCCCCGGTTGACAAAACTATAGGAACACCTGTGCTGTTACTCCTGCTATGCGCGTGATTGAGTATCCGCTAGCTTAAACACTGCTGAATATCGCGTAACAGCACCGCCGTTATCATGTGTTGGCATCTGGGCAGACGCTGGTCCTTGTGCCCTTTTATTGCTAGCGCTCCATCTGCAGCACTGCCGCATGATGGCCTCTCCCATGTCGGCCCAGATCGCGTCTATGTGAAACCTCCTCGTTCAGTCGACCGCATGGCGGCGCGAGTGTAACGGGATGCCTGGAGATGCATTTAATAGCGGTGCCTGACGGCAATATTCGGTCAGGAAGACAGCGGTGCTGATTCGCAATACAGGTGGTGTCGAAAGGGCCTAGGACTCATGTGATTGCATAAGCCGCAACAGTGCTGAAAAGGCTAACTGCTTTTGTTCGTGCATTGGCATCATATTCATAAAAACAACCGGTCCCGACGTTGAATCTAAAATCATCGTTTAGCATTGATCCTGGCTGTTTCCAGAAAGCCACTAGTTTTTTTAACTCATACATGAAAAGGAGGTGACGAAAATGGAGAAAGAGGAAATCGAGCTGGCCAGCGATAAATCGGCTTCCGACATCGAGATCACTGTTGAAGAACTTCTGGACTTCGGCATTGATGTTGATCAGGTTATACAGCGCCGCTGCTAAGGTCTGATAACACAATCGCCTCCGTTTAATGTGACGGAGGCGATTCCTATTCGCCCGAAAGAAAGGAGCTCAAGTTGAAGGTTGATTTCACTCTGATCAATCCGGTGAATCACTACAGGAAGACCCTTGTTGATAATCTGGCCATCTTGAATCTAAGGGCCGTTTCTGAAGCAGCGGGATTTTCAACTCACGTTATTGACTTTCAGCGTAAGTTCCTCGAAGAAGAAAAGACTTTTTCAAAAGAAATCTATCGGTGGTTCTCCGACGAAATAAAAGCAATCGACTCCCATGTTTTTGGTGTTTCGATCATGAACGCCTCTTATATCTGGGGCATCATGATAGCGAAGATTATTAAACGGGCGCATCCCGAATCGGTTATCATATTTGGTGGTCCCCAGATCACTTCACTTCGAGAAATGGTTTTTCAGGATTGTCCCGAGGTTGACTTTCTATCGATCTTTGATGGGGAAGAAACCCTCCCGCTTCTACTCGAATATATTGCTTGCGGCGCTCAGGGCGATTTACCTAAAAATTCGATTTCTAAAACCGGGGATTCTGGATTATGCGAGTTGATTGAATACGACATTAACAACCTTCCGGAACTCGACTACTCCAATTCATACGGCATGAACGTGGTCAACATTGAGGCAGGTAGAGGTTGCCCGTTTAATTGCTACTATTGCTCATCCAGAGTGCTTCTCGGTCAGAAAGCGCGATTTCTTAATGTCGACAAACTGCTCGAAACCTCGCAGCGTGTCTACGATTGCATGGCAAAAACCGGCACTCTTTCTTCAATTAACTATAATCATGATAACTTTTTAGCATCGCACAAGTACTTCTTTGAATTTGCAGTCAAAAAATATGCAATGAATTATGATTTCAAATACAACTGTGAGGGACGAATCGATACGATAACTCCCGAGATCATTGGCCTACTTAAGGCAACCGGATGTATCTCCGTATTTGTTGGCTTGGAAACTGGCTCGCAAAGAATACAGCGAATCTGCCGGAAAAACTTGAATCTTAAAAAAGTAATTCCTACCGTAAAATCCATCATTTCCTCTGGCATGAGATTCGAAACCAATTTTATCATCGGTTTTCCAGAAGAAACATATTCCGAAGTACTCGACACCCTTGCCCTTGCTCAAGAAGTCGCGTCGACCAGTTTTATGTCAAACGTTGACTTTTCCTATATGAGCCCAGAGCCTCTTACTGATGTTGCTCAAGGGGTGAATAAAGAGGATTATATCATCGTAAAAGAATCTCAGTATTACTTAGATTTACTTGCTGCCGGAATTGACCCAAACAGCCTGTCACCTCTTCATTTCAATCATCTGTACACAGTCAGAAATGAAAATTACGACATTCTTGACGTGCTCGCGCGTGCCGATACGTATTTTGATTTGATAAACCATTTTAAATTCGCAACCTACCTTATGATTCATCGAGATGGTAGAAGCATTGAAGATATTTTTGAAATGTGTCGCGATCGTGATGCATTTGCCGTTGCAGAAAGCTATACGGCAACTCTAGATCAAGCTGGTGTGTATTATGCGGTTTCTTGTTTCGAAATCGACCGGCTGGCAATAGTTCGTCGAGAAGAGAGAGCGCAGGATGTCCTATTCTATCGATACCCTGTTCAAAAGCTTTATCAGCTCTTCATTGAGACTATGAACATTTCAGGCTTCGAATCAGTGGCGAGCACCCCGACAAAAATAGTCGTTAGGAGTGCCAAATGAATAAGAATGCCACTGCGCAGCTGCACATCTATTCCGCCTTTTTCGTTCTCGCGGGATTTGTTTTAAATCGGGGAGTGTTTCTACTTTTCCTTGCGGAGAAAGGAATGTCTGTCACGGAAATCGCGCTTTATCAAGCCCTGTTTAACATTGCAACGGTCGTCCTCGAGCTGCCAACAGGGCTGATAGGCGATTTCTTTGGAAAGAAGTTCTCGATTCAAGTGGGCGTGCTGCTGCTTTTCTTCCATACGGCTGGCATGCTGTTGATCTCAGGCCCCTTTCTCGTCGCGCTTTCCCTTGTTGAGGCACTCGCCTACTCCCTTCAATCGGGATCCGAACAAGCACTTTTATATGAAATTGCCCGAAATGCCGGTCAAGGAGAGCGCTTCCTCACCATCAACGCTCGGCTGCTTGCCGCGCAATCAATCGCGACGGGAGTGGCAATCGTACTTGGATCATTCATTGCCCAAGTATCTTGGAGTGCCCTCTACGTATGCGTTTCCGTTTTCTATCTCCTGCAGCTTTTCCTTCTGTATCCCATTGAGAGGATGGAAACGACCCATTCCAAAAACTCTGGGGAGGAAAGGTTTGACGTAGCCAAGGTCTTCAGACGCGAAACCTGGTGCATTGGAGAATCCGCTTTTGCGGTGTTGCTTCTTCTAATCGGCACAAGCATGCTCGATGGATTCTATGGGAGTTATTACAACTTGAATCAGTTGGTATTCGACGCATTTGATGCTCCCGTCTCCATAATAGGAATCTTTTTCGGTGCATCCTATGCAGTAAATGCGACGGCCTACATTGCAGCAGATTTCTTCTCATCGCGTTTCGGGAAAAGAAATACCATGCTCGGCTCGATGCTAATCGAGGCCGGTCTTTTCATGATTCTTCCGTGGTTCGCTTCAAATCCGCTGTGTTTGTTTGGCCTTAGCATGGTGCTTTGTTTTCTCCCAGAAGTGGTGTACATCACTTCGGAAAACTTAATCCAAGACGCGATAGCGGACGATCTCCGCGCGACGATCCTTTCCGTCGCGTCTCTGGTAAGGGCTCTCTTTTCTGCAATGTTTTTCTCCATATTTGGATATGTGTTGGGGTTATATCCCATTCAGATAGCGCTCGGTGTTATTGGCGCAATCGCGATAGCGATTACCGCCGTTGTTTCTTTAAAAATGGTAGGAATACATGTCTCCAAGAATTGATATATCGATTGACGAGCTGCCCGAAGCGTCGAGCCTTCTTGATGGACATGACTATTCGTCACAAATCATTCAGCGTATCGCCAGGGTTCCAGTAATACTCGATGCATCGGGATGCCCTCATTCCCCTTTTTTCGAAGTTGAATATGATGACAGGACGATTAGGTTTACAAGTCGACATGATAATGAGCATATTGTCGAGTTGGGGAGGAAGCTTGACTACGTCCATCACAATTGCAGCGGCTTTCTAAAGACTTTCTTTTTGAGAATAGATGTAATTGATGGTCACTGCTATTCGCTAAGCAATCATGCAAAGTCGCTGTCCATTGCATTCCGGACCGGAGGAAGGGTGGGACCATTTTTACATCTCCTCTCTTCTCACTATTTTTGTGTCAATGATTTTTCTGTTACGCAAATCGGAAGGCAGGAAGTCAAACTGAGCAGCGCTGCGTGCACTCAGACTATGACGATAAAGCGCATCGAGAATAGATGGATTGACGTCTTGTGTTTTCTTCTCGGAAGAACCATGGCAAGCTGCAATACAAACATGCCCTTATTAATTGAGCGCTATTGCAAGAGCGCGCGACTGCACCATGGATTATCTGGCATAGAGGCTGTTATCGTTTTTTCAAACAAGCACTCTCCCTATTTCGCCGACGAAGAAGGACGTAGGAACATCCTCTCTCTCGTTGACACAGAGGCAATCAGAAGACTTCTGTCGCCGAAACTGAAAGATCCTTCCTTCGATTACGGCGTGAATAAATCCGATGAACAAAGAGAGATAACTGCGAAATTATCAATTTCATACGACAAATACTACCCCAATAAAAAGATTGTAAAACTTATAGCGCTTCAATTAGCATCGTCAGGCAGGTATCATCCAAAACTCATGTCGAGTGATTATTTCTCTCCTCAATCGGATTGGGCGGATGTACACCTGCTTTTAATTCCGAATACTTTCAATGACCCTATTTTTATCTACTATCAACTCGCACTACTGACGGGCTTGGGCAACCGAATGCGTCTCCAAAAGTATTTATCGGTTTTGAGCAGGTATTTTTCTGGCATGATTTCGCGCCAGGCGTTTAACGAGAGAGCCGTCGAACTGTTTGGCGAGGCTGCGTGTTTTCTGCCGATCGGACGACTCTCCAGCGCCTTCTTCATGCGAAACACTTTTCCAGAAGAAGGCTTGAGGGAAAGGATATTAAATGTTCTATTGGAACGATAGTGCTTATATCAGGAGAGATTCCAACGAACTTATATTGCAAGGATTAAAATCGCGAGTGAGGGTCAAAATCTCTGATTTGAGTACAAATCTTTTTGAGCAGCTCGCCAAACAAAATATGATAGATGAGACGAACCTTGAAGCTCGCGAGCAACGATTCTTGCTAAGGCTCAACGAACTTGGTTTTCTAGAGACTGAAGAATACGAGCTGGAATCACCCCACTCGAGGACAGCTCGCTTTTTGTCTTATTATTCCGACGCTCCGCTGACGTTACTTAAGCAAATCGGCGCCGTTCATCTTGCCATCGTTGGTATGGGCGGCATAGGGCAGGTGGTGGCGGAGCATTTGGCTGCTGCTGGAGTTCGGCATTTTACATTAATCGACGGGGATCGAGTTGAGAGGTCAAACGTAAATCGTCAGTTTCTTGTTGGTCCCGACAAAATAGGAGAAGCAAAAGTAGAGGCAGTTTCCAAAACACTTGTCAATCGCTATCCGGATCTTTCGCTTAATCCAGTTGCGTCTTACGTCCGCTCTGCCGAAGAACTCATGCGTTGCGTTCCTTCGAGGACTTCAATGCTTGTTTGCGCTGCAGACAGTGGGGAGGGGGTCAATCCCAGGTCAATAGTTCTTGAAGCATGTATAGAAAAGGACATCCCCTGTGCATTTTGTGCTGTTGGAGTAGCTGATGGGGAAATTGGTCCTATTCTCGAAAAGCAGAGCGATATGAAATCCTATCTCTCTTTCCTCCAGCGAGCCGAAGAGAACATAGTCCGCATGCCCGTGCCAAAGGGATCAATTTGTTTTACGAACACTCTTGTGGGAACTGCGCTAGCAATGGAGATATACCGATATCTTTGTACAGGATCGAGCCCCATGCATCAACATACATGCTTCTGCTCCTTCATGAACTTTAAGGGTTTAATGTACAAGAGGGTAGGCAGCGAGAATGATACGAATTCTGTAAAGAAATCCCTGTGAAGCATTGGCTTGACAATGTCTGACGGCACTGTCGGACATCTACGCGTGGGACAAGCGAGTAACGCGAGCGATTTCAGGCCACTAGTAGCCCCAGCTGCGGCTTTGCCGCAGGTTCAATGTCAGACATTTTCAATGTCTGACATTGAACGAAGCTGGCGTGCAAAATGGCCTCACAAGGCCATTTTGCACCGTCTCAGGGGCGCGATTCAGGGTTTGCCGCTACGTCCGTTATCGTAATAATCTCCCGCAGGCACCACCGCGCACGCCGCCGTACCCGTGTCTTTTATCGTAATAACAAGGCGCGCGAGTGTCCTTCCCCCGGTCCAAGGGCGGAGCCCTGGCAAGCGCCGAACCGCCCGGGTCGGCGGCAGATTTGTACACACATTTACGATGGGGGTACAAGTATGCGTCTCTTGCGGGATTTCTCGTTTATCGGCAGAAAATCGAGTTCAGAAGATGGATGAGTTCTTGAGTATTGAAGATCTGCGGTGGGAGTTCGGCGCGTCGCGAGCATGGCTGTACAAGTATTTGGCGCCGCATATCAAGTCAATCACCGTGAAGTGCTCGACCGACGACGGCGAGCGCCTGTGCAAGCGTTATAGCCTCGATGATGCACGGCGCGTGGTCGCTGAAAAGGCTCGAGCCGAGGTCTATTCCGTGCCCGTTAAAGCGAGCCCCGGGAAAAGCAGCTATACTCCATACCGCCGCCCGCGGCGCGTGCGAATCAAGACGAGCGCGTACATCGCCGAATATATCGTCGGCTTCGGCCATCTCTGGCAGATCGATGAGATTGCAGAGGAATACTGCGGTAAGCGCTCAAGAGAGGCGGCATATCAATTCATCTACCGTAACGCCTGGATCGCAATCGTGTTCGGCAACAAAACTTTCTATATCCCGAGGCGCACCACACCGCAATTCGTGGCGGCAGCAGTCGAGGTGTTCGGAGACGCTGCCCGCACCGTCGAATACGCACGCGGTGGGCATAAAAGTGACGCCACGGAATAGCGGCACTATGTAACAAATGAATAAGTGAACGGCGTAAAAAGTGAAAAACCGAACTACGTAATATCGACAATGCGACATAACGCAATAACGACAAAGCGGAATAGCCGCACTATGTAACCACGTAATAACAGAACTATTGAACATCGGACTATTCGGTCCTGAAATCTGTCCGCAAGAGTCGTACGCTGCCGTACAAAATGCCCGGCAGCGTACCGCCGCAAGCGGCGCACGCTAGGGCTCTGCCCTAGCACCCGGCACTCGCGGCGTTAGCTCATTGTTCTGCAATTCAACAGTTACGTTTTTCAGTTTTGTCGTTATCACGTAGTTCAATAATTACACAGTTACGTAGTGTCGTAATTGCTTTGTTCGGTTGTGTCGCAGTTCAGATATGAACAACCGCCGCAGGCGCCGGGTACTAGGGCAGAGCCTTGGCAGTACGCGGACGACCGAAACGCAGTTTTGTACGGCAGCGTACGACACTTGCGGGCGAGTTCCGGCTATGTCATTGCTGAATTACGACAAAACGCAACAACAGAGCTGTGTAACCGCGGCATAACTGATTTACAGACGATACGAAGAACGTAATGAATGAACTAGTGAACTGCGACACAACCGAAAAAGCGAACAGTTATAAACCCAAAAAACGCATTGAAACAGGCGAGATGTTTTAAATCTCAGCCCACAAATCGAGAACAGTAGCGTCCCGACGAACTGTGGCAAAATAGTCGCAGTAGTCATAGGCATCATCGGGACTGCGCATCACGGCAACAAGATCTCCGTTGTGCGCATCAACAACTGCATGTCGAAATCCCATCGTCTGACGCATCATCCGGTTGCGCTGCCGCTCGATCTCGATCGCATCCAGCAGGAGGTTGCCATTTGTATGGCCATGAAGGGCGAGCCCCATATTCTTCGGGTGACAGTCGTTAATCGCGATATGGATCAGCTCGCGCAGATTGTTTTTGTAACTGTAAGAAGAAGAGCAAGAAGAAGCGCTAGGGCCGAGCGCCACTGCGAAGGGAATCTCATCCCGCTTCAGCGTAGGATGAGGCTCCCCCAACAGGACCTTCGAGTTACTTCACTTCAAACCTTAAGAGCCTTCTCTCTGGCAGATCGGTCATCTTCATCGTATAAGTCCCAGGAAAAGCCTTCTCAAAACGGACGGTCTCGTAACCTTCGAAATAGTCGTTGGTGTTTTGCATCATGAATGGGACGAGCAACTCGTTCTCCGCCCCAACCTGTACAGCAAACGCAGCAGAACCGCCCAGAGCCGGCATTGCCTGCGTTATCAGATCGGTATTGACCACAAAGTCATAGTTTGGCGCAGACTCCGGCACCAAATGCCAAACATACGTTTTGATTCCGCCTTCGACATTGTCCTTATTCCTGACACGCATCTTTACGGCGATAACACACGTGATATCGGCGTCCTTCAATTTCGTTTTCGTATCCACGGTGCCATATTTTGAATAATCATCATGCGCACGCTTGAGATACTCGCGCGGCGTGAGCAGCTCTGCCCCGTCTATGCAAAACGAATACCCGTCAGTCGCCACATCCTTCGACCCCAGAAACGCCCCATCCATCGAGAGCCATTCGCCCTCCGCATAATATTTCTCAGGAATGACCGTCCGGTTCCCGTTAACGACGCTCACCCTCATGCCCGCAAGGCCGGTAGCAGCACAGCCGAAAAGAGCAAGCACCGCCCTTCTTGTCCACAGGGTCTTCTTCATCGCGCTCACGACCTTTCCCGAACTTTCACAACGGCACCGTCGCGCATGCAGTAAACCCGATCGGCCAGCTCCTCGAGCACCTCTCCGTCATGGCTGGACAGAATAACCTCGCGACCCGCTGAGGCCGCCATCGCCACAACGCGCTTGAGCATTTCAACGCCCGCTTCGTCGAGGGCATTTGTTGGCTCATCGAGAACAAGTAGCTTCGGCTTTTCCATAATTGCCGCAGCTATCCCCAGACGTTGCTTCATCCCAAGCGAATATGCTCGGAACTTCTTTTTTTCGTCTGCATCGAGCCCCACGAGCCGCAGGGCAGAGCGAATGTCCTCGGGAGTGGCAACGCCCTTGATCTGAGCGATGAGCTCCAGATTGTCGTAGCCAGACAGATATCCCAAAAAGGAAGGCGCCTCGATCAACATCCCCAGACTCGGCGGGAACGAGATGTCCGCCCCAAGCCTTTGGCCATCGATAGAGATTTCGCCTTCGGTAGGCTTGATCAATCCGCAGACCGCTCGCATAAGCATGGTCTTACCCGAACCGTTTATCCCCTGAAGCCCAACCACAGTCCCAGGGTCAACCTCGATGGACACGTTGCGCAGAACATCGTTTTTGCCCATGCGCTTCGATACGTCCCTAACGATCACGCTCATATCTTGTCCCCCTTTTCTATAAGGTCGGCCCTTCGAAACCACAGTCCACCCAACGATAGGCATAACGACATAATCACAATTGAAAACAAGACGCTCGAGCCCGTCGCGATTCCCTCTTTGACAATTCCGCCCCAGCGCAACAGCATTAGGGCGTTGCCTAACAGCACCCAATGCCGCGCAAATGCCGAACAGATCAGGTAGCTCATTAAAACCACAAACGAGACCGACGGCCCAAGTACAAAGCCAATCACTGCCTGCGCAAACGCAAGCGCCTCGAAAACAAAAAAGAGACCTGTGAAAAACGGCAGCGCATCCGCCTCGCCAGCTTTGAGAAACCACGGCGCCAAATTAGCCAGCTGAAGCGACTCATCATGAATGACCGCGCTGAACGAGGCGCTCACCATCAAGCTCCAAATCACAACAGAGCAAACCACCACGAGCAGTGAAAATGCCGTTACCGCCGCCACTGAGATAAAACGCGAGGCCCACCAAAGGGTTCTTACCCGGCATCGAACAAGTGCTTGTAAACCAAGCCCGTGCAACGATTCGGTCGGATAATCGAGTGTTGTATAGAGAATAAGCAGAATGAGGAATAGCCACCCTAACGGAGGCACAAACATGACCCCGGGCCTAGGCTCAAACGGAGCAGATCCGGCAAACACGAGCGCAAGATTATCCGCAAACCCCAAGGTATCCGTCCTGACCCCATACACAGAAGACAATCCGTAGGCGTACACCAAGTTCGCAACGGTCACTGCCGCAATCGCAATAAAAGCAATGATGTTCTTCTTCAAAACGATCCTCAGGTCCGCGGCGACCAGCCTAAACAGCATCAAACCACCTCGCGTCTTTTTAAGAATCTCGCGGAAACCAAAGAAAAGACGAACAGCAAGATGATTTCCGCAACCCCCGCTCGGATGTCGGGCCAGTTATTTAGTGATTCCGACCTGATGCTGTTAAGAATGTTGCAGTTAAAGCCGACGCATGAAAGGACGCTAAAAATCCAATCGTTAACAAAGTGCCATGCAACCATAATCAGATATGGAACGACCATCGCCTTGATTCTGCTGCGAAACACAACCGACAGACCGGTCACGACCATAGATAAAACCCCCAGCGTCATCGCATCGAACAGCGTATAAACCAGCACGTATAACAGAGGCCGGGAATAAAACAAACCAGAAAAATAGCTATGCAGATAGAGCCCGACGTAAGTCGATTCGTCGACTCGGGGGAGATACGCTGGAAACAGTATGGAGACAATCAGAAAGTTCACAAGTAGCGGAATAGCCGTGACCGCAAACGCAGAGAGGAAAGCAGACAGCATCTTCACGTTCACGTATGCATTTCTAGAAACACGCGTGCAGATCTGTGCCTCGTAACCGCTCAAACGCTCGGACAGGCATGACCACGACCCGGCCAACATGGCAAGCAACGGCAGCGAATAGAAAAACACCGACGCTAACAACGGCGCGTTCGCGCTCACAACAATCCAGTTACCAAAGCTACTTTCACGCGTTTGGCCGAGGTATGTCTGAGACTGCAGACCAATGCCGTAGCCAAAAGATAACAGCTGCTTGCGCTCAATTTCGAGCGTCCACCACGCCTCGATAGCAGCTGCCATCGAAATGGCAGTCGCCAAAATAAGAGCCAACGCAAATATATGGTTTCCAAATATCTTGGATAACTCATGTCGTAATAGATTTCCATTCAAGCAACATCGCCCTCCCATTGGGCGGGCCGAGCGTTGCTGCTCGGCCCGGCCCTAATCACAACAAGAAGCTGCGGATTGGCTAGGAGGGAAGTTTGTTAAAATGGCCTAAGCAATCGGGGCTCCACTTTCCATAGACCGTGCCGTATCCGGACTCGGCCCATGCAGTCAGACGAGCATGACTGCGCTTGTTCTCACGGACGAGGTTGTATATCTCCCATTTATCCGCATGGTTGGAGCGATACACGCCTTGCGTGCAATTCATGTTGCCCGTTCCTTTAGTGTCATAGGCACCGTCCACGTACAGGCGCAATGGCTTTCCCGAATAGCCTTGAATCCAAATGTAGACTGAGGATGAATCTTCTTTCTGGCGATAGCCAGTTGCGCTCGTGCCAGAACATTGAAAAGCGAATTTTCTATCTTCGTTGTTCTTGCATGTGGCAATTCCGGCATCCGCGCTCTGCGAAATGCTAGAAACCTGGGAAGTGTCAAACTCCTCTTGAGCAAATGATGCGGCAGGTGCACCCATCGACAAGCCCGCAACAATCGCCAAGCCGACTCCGATTCGAGCAATAGCGCTCCTTGGCTTAATCATGGCCTTCTCCAATCAAAAGCGGTTAACAATGCGTCGACGCACGGCAACCTTTGCATGAATGGAGAAAGATGTCTGTAAACACTCGCTATTGAGTTGATAATCCAGGCGTTTACACGTTATCCACCTGCGATAACAATGAAATAAGCTCCGCTTTGTTCTTGATCTTCAACTGGCGATAAGATGCGGATCGCAACGCTTGCACCGTAGATGCAGCATAACCTACGTCCTCCGCAATGGTCTTTGTCGTTGCGCCCTCTGCCGTCATCAGCAAAATTTGCGACTGAACATCAGAAAGGGAGCGTGATGTAAGCAAAGCCAGCTGGCGCGCGCGAGCCGTTTCGGTGAACCCATTCGCACGGTACTCCAAGACGGCCCTCTCGTTCTCAACCGAGTGGGCGAGCGCGATGTGCGTGACGAACATGGGCACAGACCAGCAGACGACCACCGTTGCCACGACGACATTGACAGCCGAACTATGCCCCAACAGCGACGCAAGGAACAGCGGCTCGAAAACCATCAGATCCTGCGCCATGTTGAGCAAGACGACCCAGACAGGAGCCGTCGCCCCAAAGCAAAGCATCCATACCCCAAGCATTTTGCGCTGCGGACAGCTTCGCAGCACTACATATGTGAGCAGCATCCCCGCCAGCACCACGAACCCATGAATTCGCCCCCTACTGGCAGCATAGATTGAAGCAGCGACACCTATTGACACCAATGGCACGATAGCCCGAGCACGGGCATGCACCTTAAACGGACGCAGCCCAACAGCGAGCGAAGCCGTAGACGCCACGCCGCAAAACAGGACCGGCACAGCCATCAACGGAACGCGTATGCACATCAATGCCGTGATATAGATAAAAGACCATTCCGCAGCAGACAGTATCGCCCACATGCACGGACCTCCAAGCTCAATCGCCCCATCCACCCTATCCAAATCAGCGTCATGATTTATCTTTACAACCGCGCAATACGGCGAAAGAAACAGTCCGAGGCCCAATGTATAGCTTGCAAGAGAAAAGGCGACTGCCCGCGTAACGCTGGATCCCCAATCACTATTCGCCATTACCAAGGGACCTGCCGCAAGGAAAATAAAAAAAGATGTGGGCAGATATCGAAGCAGCCGGTGCGTCCGAGCTAATGCCAACATATCGCCGGCATGCCGCTGCGACAGCTCAGACTCTACAGCTTCGCCCCCACCCGCAAACAGCTCCACCAGCTCACGCGAGCCCGCAACCGACGCCTTCCCGTATGCTCGGTGAAGCGTGGTCCGCACCGTCGATGGCTTCGTATCCGTCTCCCTGGCAATTTCCGCCGGCGTTTTCCCTTTGAGCAACAATCGAACAAACTGCTCTTCTCGAGGCGACAGAGAGGGAGAAAACGCTCCCGCATCGAATGGGTCGGACGTGCGGGGGATATCCGAATCGTTGTTCCGCTTCTTCCTGAGCAACGTACATACGAAGGCAGCAATAGCGGACCCTATCGTCAGCGACGCAATGATCGCGGCATCGTTTGCGAAGTATGCCACCTCAACAGCGGGAACAAGGCCAATGGGAACTGCTACGAGCACAGAACGGGCGAACACGTCGCTCTGTCCACGACCAAAGGCGCGGGGACAGCAAAGCAAAGGGACCGCAGCCAATACGAGATAGACCAGAGGAATTAAAAGCATAAGGCCAATTGATGCGGCCATTACAGAGGGCATCCCCCATGGCTCGGGAACGACTCTCCATGAAACTCGACAGCAAAACAGCAGGCAAGACAGGACAACTATTGTTTCTGCAAAAAGCGCGCTCTGCGGTCGGCGGGTCCCCCTTTCGCCGTCCCGCGCTGCCCCCCGTATCAAAGGAGAGCCCGCCGTATTCCAAATTACATATGAGAGGAGCAGCGACCCAGTGAAGCACAAGGCACACGAAACGCCATGCAACAGCCAGATTGGTGCAAACGCGATTGGAATAGAATCTCCGCGAGCATAGAAGGCCAAGTCGACCCATTCGGGAACCACCGCAATAGCAGCAAGGAAAACACCGAAGACGCCAAGGCGACCCGGCCGTCTTATTTCTCTCCCCTTGCGGAGCGCAACACCATGACCAAACGCCGCGAGGCATGCGCCAAGGATAACGAGCCAGGTCATTGCACCTGATGCCAAGCCGATCGAAGATGAAAACCGGTGATAAGGGGTAACTGCCATTACGACAAGCGCAATGGTAAAAGCAGATGTGGCAGAGCAGCGGGAAAAGAGCATATGACCTCCATAGAGCGGCATTATACAGCTCGTTTTGTTCATCCCTCTCCGCTCCCACACCGGCCAGCATCAACGATTCACGCATACTCCAATCAGAACCAGATAACGGTCCAATTTTTCCGCAGTCCCGCTCCAAAGCGGGATACGGTTTCCTTTTGAGGGCCGATTGGGAAAACGCACCCCGTTTTAGGCCGAAAACTGGGACGCGCGGGCAGGAGCTATGCAAAGATAGCGGCTGTTGGCCTTGCGATCGGTCTTGCACTGGCGCTGTGCGCATCATTCGCGACGTATAGGTCCGAGCAGTCGTTTATCGATGGCGCTGAGAACGGTTTTGGCATAGACGTAATCCTGTCCTGGGTTCAGGAGCACCTTGACGGATGCGAGGACCCGCGGCGCGCATCGAATGGAAAACAGCTTCAGGGCACCGATTCCGGTTGGCGCGTTGGTGTCTACCGCATCCTGGCAAGGATCGAGGACGGGAAAGCCGTCATCGAGGTCGTAAGGGTCGGCCACCGCCAGGGTGTCTACAAGAGCATGCCGCGGCTATGAGCACCCCAAAGTGCCGCCACGCAGGTCAAGGCCGAAAAAACGACCTCACCAGATGCGTTTTAAGGCGCCTGAAAGCAGATGCCCCTAACGGGTATCCAGGCATTCCTTTTCTGGGCTGTATTTGCGATTACATCAAGCCGTCTACCTGCGGCTTCGTGGAGTTTGCCGCCGCCCGAAAAAATCGTGTCTGCGCGGTGCGATACAGTAGGTTAAACGCCCCGCGAGGAAAGGAACAGCCATGAGCGACACACAGGAAATCGTTCAACGACTCGAACGCGAGATGGCGGACCGAGCCGCCGCAGTTGAGAAGGTTGATGCTTTTAAGAACCAGCTCGCACAGGCCATCAAGGCCTTCATGGCCGCCGACGAGGCAGTTCGCGGCCTCAACGACCGCGACAGCATCGTTGATGCCCAAATCGCAACCGTCATCGACGAGCATCTTCGTGCCATCGATAGGCTGTGCCGTTTCGGCATCGACGGTGGTTTCGGTGAGAAACATCCGGTCAGAGAGGTTTAAATCTCCGCATGGCCATGGAGTAAAATAAAGAGGGTCGAATCCGAAGCAGTTCCCAGACAATTGGCGTCCGGCCAGACACTTCGGTTCGGCCCTTTCTTTCCAGGACTCTATAACAGAAAAGCCCCTGCTAGAGGGGATTTTTCGAGAGTGGATATTATAACAGCTGATTGAACTGCAACGCGCTAGGGCCACTAGGGCGAGACAAACTAGCGAGGCGTGTCGCCGCGAGTGTAATCGCCGCGGTCGACGACGCGGTCGTCCAGCTGCCTCGACACGGCGCCACCGCTGTGCGTCTGGCCCGCGGCACGACAGAAGGAGACACTGTTGGGGCCGATGGGCTAAGACCGTTGCTGACCAAGTGCCATTAGCGGCCATTGGCACATGTCAAGCCAGGCTGATTCTGTGGGTATAGGGTGGCATTTCGCTGAGGTTGGAAACTCCCGCAGCCATTGATTAATTTCGATATGTCCGAAATTAATATTACGTACATGGGTAACAAGCATATATGGGAACTCTCAAGTAACCGAAGTAACCGATCCGGGGCAAAAAATTGGCAAGAAGGACCCCGGTGAGAAGTTTGGAGGCGAAGATGAGTACGATGAAAAAACCGTTTATTACTCGCAGGTCAATCCTGACGGCAGCCGCATTGGGCGGACTGTCACTAATCACCCCAAATGGTGCATTTGCTGATGGTTACAATTCTGAAACCGTAGAATTCCTAGCATTCCCGGATCTGAGTGAATCTGATGTCGAGGCGATTGTGCGTCAACGTGCAGAGCAAGAAGCGGCCCTTATCATAGAAGAGGCGATGTCATCTGATGATGTTGAGCTCTATGCGACACGCGGTCGCCCAAGCTACAGCACCGTATACGGGAGCGTGCAAACGAAAGCCAGCGGATGGCACGACGTTGCTGGGCAGCCCCCGGGGGGCATTCACATCGACGGGAGCGGTTCTGTAAACGTCCAGCGGTATGGCGGCGGTTCGGTGAGTGTATCGGTGCCGCTCCCGAATGGTGTCGGAAGCATAGGCGTATCGATACCGCTGGCAAAGCGCGAGGCGATGGCGACTGGGTTTTCCATTGATATCGGCGGCGCTGGCTTTTGGAAAGTAACGGCGAACGTTGAACACAAGGTCCAGCCGTTTGTTGTTTATGAGACCGTCAATGGCGTCAAGAAGGTGTACAAAAAAGCAGCGACGAATGACTTCTTCCGTCTTGCCTTAGGCAAGCGAAAAGTAGGATGACATGATAGGCAAGAGCTATGCAAAGATAGCGATTGTTGGCCTTGTAATCGGTCTTGCAATGGCACTATGCGCATCATTCGCGAAGTATAGGGCCGAGCAATCGTTTATTGATGGCGCTGAAAACGGTTTTGGCATAGACGGGATGTATGTCAACGATGGCGCGACCAGGCCGTCTATGGCGA
>OFMA01001271.1_pt1 | contig 16762 bp, 19 predicted proteins | sample 1541011 | NCBI WGS metagenome assembly OFMA01 (sample SAMN04209225, study PRJEB22552) | human gut metagenome | biome: gut; material: feces | host: Homo sapiens | place: USA: Oklahoma
CTGTTTCCGCGATCGACAAGGCTCGCGCTAAGGGTGTCATCAAGAAGAACACCGCCAGCCGCAAGATCAGCCGTATGGCAAAGCGTGCTAACAAGAACGCTTGATCGCGCAGTTTGATTGACGAACAAAACCTCTGTGCCGGGTAACCGGCACAGGGGTTTTTGTTTTTTTCGCTGTTATGTCCCGCACAGCGCGGCAAGGCTTTGCCGCTGCACCGGTTCCAGCAGCTGCTCCGGCGGCAACGGCTGCGGCGGCACCGCCACCCACCACACCGCCCACGCTGCGGGAACCACCGCCGCCAGCGAAAGTCCCGGGTACAAAAGTGCCGGCTCGTGCAGCCACGGGCTGCCCGGCGGCAGCACCAGCGCCGTGCACAGACACAGCGCCGCCCACAGCTCCCACAATACGGTCTGTCCGCTGTGTTTCATGCGCCTCACCTCCGTTTTGCCCCCAGTTTACCAGCCGCCGGGCGCAAAATGTGGCGAAGCAGCGCAGACAAGCAGCACTTTCCCGCAAGCCGCAAACGCATTCCATTATTCAGTTCTGGTCGTGGCTTTTGCCCACAAGGCTGCACACCACGCCGCAGACAAGGCTTGCGGTGATGCCCGCAGAAGCCGCGGTCAGCCCGCCGGTCAGTATGCCGATGGCACCCTTTTCCGCCACGGCGGTGCGCACCCCCTTTGCCAGCAGATGCCCAAAGCCCAGCAGGGGCACGCTCGCCCCCGCACCGGCAAACTCTGCCAGCGGCGCATACAGCCCCACCGCCGAGAGCACTACCCCCGCCACCACATAGCCGGTGAGGATGCGTGCCGGGGTCAGCTTTGTCAGGTCGATGAACAGCTGCCCCACCGCGCAGATAGCGCCGCCTATTAAAAATGCCCACAGATAGTTCATTTCAGCTCTCCTTTTCCGGCGCGGTCAGCTCTACCAAGTGCGCCACCGCCGGGATGCTCTCCTTCTGCAAAAAGGTAGTCTGACTCATCAGTGCCCCAGTGGCGATGAACAGCACCCGGCGGCTGCCGCGGCGCAGCAGCTTTGGCAGGATATGCCCACAGAGCACGGCGGCGCAGCAGCCCGCGCCCGAGCCGCCGCTTTTTACCCGCTGCTCCCCGGCATCGTAGAGCAGACAGCCGCAGTCCGCGTGGTTTTTCAGCAGCAGACCCTCTGCCGCCAACAGCTCCCGCAGCATCTGACTGCCCACCAGCCCAAGGTCGCCGGTGTAGATGCAGTCAAAATCCCGCAGTTCTGCATGGGTATCGGCAAGATAGTGCAGCAGGGTGGCAGCTGCTGCCGGTGCCATGGCTGCACCCATGTTGTTGATATCCTTGATGTTATAATCCTGCACCCGGCCAAGGGTTGCGGCGGCAATGCCAACCCCCTGCCCTGCCGGACGCAGCAGGCAGCACCCGGCGGCGGTGGCTGTCCACTGCGCGGTAGGAGTGCGCACCGCGCCATAGCTCAGCGGGGTGCGGAACTGACGCTCTGCCGCGCAGAAATGGCTGGAGGTCATGGCCAACAGGTTCTGCGCCGCCCCGCTGCTGCACAGCGCCGCGCCCAGCGCCAGTGCCTCCGCCATGGTGCTGCACGCCCCGAACAGCCCCGCAAAGGGCACGCCCAGCTCCCGCAGCGCATAGCCGGAAGCGGTGCACTGCGCCTGCAAGTCCCCCGCCAGCGCAAGGTCCACCCGCTCTGCGGGCAGAGACGCTTTTTGCAGGCAGAGCCGTGCCGCCCGCAGCTGCAGCTGCTTTTCGGCGGCCTCCCAGCTGCGCTGTCCCAGCCAGTTGTCGGTGGTCAGTTCGTCAAAGCCCGCCGCCAGCGGGCCCTCGCTCTCTTTTTTGCCGCCCACCGCCGCCTGTGCGGCGATGACCGGCGGGGTATGGAACAACAGGGTATCGCCCCGGCGCTCTGTCATAAAATTTTCTCCTTTTCTGCAAAAAATGCCCCGGAACGTGCTATACTGGTGCTGTGGCACTGCAATATCCGGCGGGGCTGTTCCGTATTATAAAGCAGAGGCCCCCAGCAGCCAGAGCACCGCGCCGTACACCACCGCCGCCAGCGTGCCGTACACGATGACCGGCCCGGCGATGAGGAACATCTTGGCGCCTGTGCCCGTCACCCGTCCCTCGGCCTTGAACTCGATGGCCGCGCTGACCACCGCGTTGGCAAAGCCGGTGATGGGTACCAGCGACCCCGCCCCGGCCTTTGCCGCCAGCTTCTGATACCAGCCCAGTGTGGTCAGCACCGCCGAGAGCAAGATCAAGGTGCAGCTGGTCAGGGTACCCGCCGCTTCGGCGTCCGCGCCCTGCCGCAGAAACAGCTGGCGCAGCCCTTCGCCCAGCAGGCAGATGCCGCCGCCTACACAGAACGCCCACAGGCAGTCTGCCAGAAGCGGCGAATGCGGCCCCGCCTTCTGCACCCGGCGTGCGTATTCCTGCGCTGTCATCTTCATCTTCCCGCGCCCCCTTTTGCGGATAGTCTGCCCGGGGCGGCGGGTGCTTATCCTTTTTTGTGAAAGAAGGTAGGTTCTATGCGTTCTTCCCATCACCGTAACCATCACGCCCGGCGTCTGCTCTGCCTGACGGCGCTGGCCTGCTTTGTGGCAGGCGGCACCGCCTACGCCTGCACCCGCAAGGCTGCGGTGCCGCAGCTGCCCGAGCTGCCTGCCGAGAGCCTTGCGCTGCCCGCCGAGAACGGCGCGCAGCAGAGCCTCCTTACCGCCGCACAGGCGCAGGCGCTGCTGGACGACCCCCGTATGATCCTTGTCAACCGCACCCACCCGATAACGGAGGACTACCCTGTCGAGACCAAGGAGTGCGGCTCGGCCACTGCCATCAACAAGACTTTGCAGACCGAAGCCGCCGAGGCTTTTCTCTCCATGCAGGCCGCTGCCGCCAAGGACGGCGTGGATGTGCGGATGCAGAGCGGCTACCGCAGCGTCAGCTACCAGAAAAAGCTGTACGATAACAAGACCCAGTACTACCGTGATAAGGGTCTGAGCGAAGCCGCCGCCCGGGAAAAGGCGGCTGCCATCGTGAACCCGCCGGGCTGCTCGGAGCACAACTGCGGCCTTGCCGCCGACCTGAACAGCCCGGAGCACACCACCCTTGACACCGGCTTTGCCGACACCGCCGCCTTCCGCTGGCTGTGCGAGAACGCGGAGCAGTACGGCTTTATCCTGCGCTACCCCAAGGAGGCGGAAAGCGTGACCGGCATCACCTACGAGCCGTGGCATTGGCGCTATGTGGGCCCGGAAAACGCAGCCCTGCTCAACCGGAGCGGCCTGTGTCTGGAGGACGCAGTAGCCGTTTTGCAGCGCATTGCCGCCGGGGAGACCGTGACCGGTTAAAATCCGATGAAAACTGCCGGAAAACCCTGTGGGGTACGTTGCAATTTACCTGCTGTTATGGTAAGATAAATACAATCTGCCCCGGCGCGCGATACCGCCCCGGGCTGTGACAGATGAATTCAACAAAAGAAGGAATATTTTATGATAAACCGCACAAAACTCTCTGTGATCGCCGTCAGCGCCGTGCTGGCTGTTGCCCTGACCGGCTGCGGCGGCAGCGCTTCTTCCGCGCCGTCCTCCGTGTCCAGCGCCTCCGCCTCTGCACCGGCTTCCAGCACTGCCTCTTCGGCGGCGGATACCGCTGAAAACGGCACTATCGATTTGGACAGTATCGTTAGCAGTCTGCTGAAAACTAACACAATCTCAAATCAATTCGAGATTGACCCTATTAGTATCGAATATGATTTTCAGTTAAAGGCTGAAGATATCGTTAGTTACAAGGGCGTAAAGAGCAACGACAATGGCGATGCCGGTTTAGTTATCGCCGTTGAAGCTGCTGACGGTAAGGTTCAAAATGTTATTGACGGCATGAACGCCTACAAGCAGCAGTTGATTGACACTTGCAGCAATTATCCCGCTGAATTTGCACAGGCTTTGGAGAATGCCAACAATGCAATCATTGCCAGCAAGGGAAATCTTGTCATCATGGTTGTCAATTCCAACGAGTGCACCGCAGACCTGAACAGTGCTGTGGACAGCGCCCTGAACAGCTGAATCTGATCTTCTGAGCCGGTGCCATCTGCGGCATCGGCTTTTTTCAGTAGAAAGCCCCTGATGAGGGGTATTTCTGCTGAAGCTGCGCCCGCATCCGTCATGCCACCTTCCCCCGGCCGGGGGAAGGCTGAGTCTGTAATTCCGTGTAAAAAAGGAGGCTGACCCCTTGGTTTTCAGCACCATCATCTTCCTGTTTCGTTTTCTGCCCATCACGCTGGCGCTGTACTATCTTGCCCCCGCAAAACTGAAAAACACCGTGCTGTTTTTGTGCAGTCTGGTGTTCTACTGCTGGGGCGAGGTGCGCTTTTTCCCGGTCATGGTGGCGCTTATCCTCATCAACTATCTCAGCGGCCTTGCCATCGAACATTTTGATGCAAAGCCCGCGCTGCGCCGCTTTTTTCTGCTGGTGGCGCTCATTGGCAGCTTAGGGATGCTGTTCTACTTCAAGTACGCAAACTTTGTGCTGCGCAGCGCCAACGCCCTGCTGGGCACCGCTTTTGCCGAAATTCAAGGCATCGGCACCCTGCCGCTGGGCATCAGCTTCTACACCTTCCAGACCCTTTCCTACTCCATCGACGTCTACCGCCGGGATGTAAAAGCCGAGCGCAACATCGTCGATTTCGGCGCTTATGTGGTCATGTTCCCGCAGCTCATCGCGGGGCCCATCGTCAAGTACCGGGACGTCTCCGACCAGCTGCACGTCTACAAGCACCGCTATAATTTAAAGCAGATTGAAGAGGGCATGACCCTGTTCACCTTCGGTCTTGCCAAAAAGGTGCTGCTGGCGGACGCCGTGGGCGCGCTGTGGACAGACATTATCGGGGTAGCCGACAGCCCCTCCACCACCTTTGTGGGTCTGGCAAACGCTTCCACCCCGCTGGTGTGGCTGGGCATCATCGCATACAGCTTACAGCTGTACTTCGATTTCTCCGGCTACTCCCTCATGGGCATCGGCATGGGCAAGATGCTGGGCTTCGATTTCCCCGCAAACTTCAACTACCCCTATATCTCCGCCTCCATCACCGAGTTCTGGCGGCGCTGGCACATGACCCTGTCCGGCTGGTTCCGGGAGTATGTGTATATCCCGCTGGGCGGCAACCGCAAGGGGCTCAAGCGGCAGATCTTGAACCTGTTCATCGTGGAGCTGCTCACCGGCATCTGGCACGGCGCGAACTGGAACTTTATCTGCTGGGGTCTTTACTACTTTGTGCTGCTGGCAGCTGAAAAGCTGTTCTTGCTGCCCTACCTGAAAAAGGGTAAGGTGTGGCCGCATTTCTACACCCTGTTCCTCGTGGTGGTAGGCTGGGCAATGTTCGTGGGCAACGACACCGGCGTGTCCTTCGGGCTGCTGTTCCAGAAGCTCTTTATCCCCTCCGGCGGGGTGTCGCCGCTGTATTTCCTGCGGAATTACGGCGTGCTGCTGGCGGTAAGCGTGGTGTGCTGCACCCCGCTGATCGAAAAGCTGTGGGATGTGCTGCGCAAGAACGTGGTCACCCGCTGCGCCGCCATCCTGACGCTGCTGGTGGTCTCCACCGCCTATGTGGTGGGCAGCACCAACAGCCCGTTCCTGTATTTTAACTTTTAAGGAGGCGGGAAGATGTCCAAACACGAGAAAAAGACCTCCTCCCTTTTGCACTACCCGGTGCTGGTGGTGTTCAGCCTGTTTTTCATCGGGCTGTTCGCGCTGGATATGGTCACCCCGGATCGCAGTTACAGCGAGCTGGAAAACACCACCCTGAGCCAGCGCCCGGCGCTGACCCAGTTCACCGCCAAGGGGCTGAACAGCTACTTTACCGCCTACACCAAATACGTCAAGGATCAGGTGGCGGGGCGTGACCAGTGGATCAGCCTGCAGAGCGTGGTGGAGACCACCCTGCTGCAAAAGCAGCAGAACGGCGGCATTCTGCTGGGCAAGGAGCACATGATGTTCCCCCGCACCTACGGGCTGCTTTCCAGCGAGGAGCGCACCCTGCCCAAAAACACCGCAGCGCTCACCAGCCTGTGCCAGCGCTACCCGGGCAAGGTGAATGTGCTGCTGGCACCCGCTGCCAGCGATATCTATAAAGAAAATGTGCCCGCAAACGCCCCCCTGCTGGACGAGGACGGCTACCTTGACCAGCTTTCCGCTGCGGTGCAGGCGGCCGGCGGCAGCTTTGTGGACGTGCGTCCCACCCTTACCGCCCACAAGAGCGAGTATATCTACTACCGCACCGACCACCACTGGACGAGCCTTGGTGCCTACTACGCTTACAGCCAGCTGTGCCAGACCCTTGGCCTTACCCCCTTTGATACCGCCGCCCACACTGCGCTGACTGCCGACGGCTTTTACGGCACCCACTACGCCAAGGCGCGCACATGGAACGCCGTGCCGGACGTGATCACCTACTACGACCTTGCCAACACCCTGACGGTATGGAACGTAACGGCGGCAGGCCAGCCCACCGAGGGGCAGACCACCGGCCTGTACGACACAGAGAAGCTCTCCGTTTATGATAAATACGCCATGTTCCTGCACGGCAACAACGGTTTAAGCCGGGTGCAGGGCAACGGCAGCGGGCGCATCCTTGTCATCAAGGACAGCTACGCCAACTGCTTTGTACCCTACCTGACCGCCAACTACGCCGACATTGACGTGGTGGATTTCCGCAACTACAACTACGGCTTGGACAAGCTGATCGCCGATAACGGCTACGACCAGATCCTTGTGCTGTACAACTTTGACAGCTTCAAGAGCGACCCCTACCTCTACCGCGCCGGAGTACAGGGGTAAACAGCCAAAAGCCTAAATTATTGCAGTCTATTTTCACAAATTTATAGCCGCAATTTCATGCGTCCCGCCAGTTTTTGCACAGATGTGCCAAAACCCCTTGATAAAATCCGACCACTGTTGTAGAATGGCCATATAGAGAACAATGCTCTATCAGCCTTTGGGTATAGACGCCGGGGGATCGGGATGCAATGCGGCATTTCCCTTTGACAAAGGAGTATTGATGATGAAAAAGATGAATTATCCCGCAGATTATGCGGTACTTTCCAACGAAGAAATGACCTATACCACCGGCGGCGGCGCAGTGGATGATGCTGCCAGTCTCGCCACTACTGCCGCAACGGTCGTAGGTGCTGTGGTGCTGGCCTCCAGCTACATCTGGGGCATCAAGCAGGCACGCACATGGCTGCAGCAGGACGGCAACAAGGACGGCAACTTCTTTACCGTGATGGGCCGCGCCACCGATGCCCTTGCCGCCGATATGGGCAAATCCGCCGGCAACTTTGTGCGGGATGCCGTTTCCACCACCATGGTGGTGGCACTGGCTCCCCTGAGCGCCATTCTGCTGGTCGTGCGCTGAGACCCTTTATTCAGAAAAAGCGGTGCGTTTTTGGGTGCACCGTTTTGGATAGCTTTGTTTCAAAAGGAGTGTTATTATGGAAAAAATGATGATGCCCGCGTATTACAACGTCCTGTCCACTGAGGAAATGACCTACACCGAAGGCGGCGCTACTGCTACCATGTCTGAGGCTCTGCTGTGCTGGCTGATTCCTCCGTACGGCTGGTTCAAAGGCGTGACCGCTGTCCGCGACTACCGCCGTAAGAACCCCAACACTTGGATGGAGAAGGGTCTGGATGCTCTGGCTACTGATATGGAGAAGAGCACTGCCAACACCATCCGCGACCTCGCCTGCGCTGCATGGTTCGTCACTTCAACCGCTTCTGGTGTCGGTCTGGTCATCAACGCAGCGATCATCCTGCTCTGATCCATCTTATCTCATAAGACCGGCTCGGAGTACACCAAAGAACAAAGCAGGCGGAGGCGCTGCCCGAAAGGGCAGCGCCTCCGCTGTTTTTGTAGGGCTCACACGCAAAAAAACGGCGGCACGCTCCGATGGAACGCGCCGCCGTTTGGTTTTTTTATAATACAATCAACCCGGGTATCGTGCCTGTTTTTCAGCAAGCGGTATCTCCAAAAAATGGTTTTACTGTATTGGGCGAAAGCCCGCTGCGCTGTGCTTTCTCCTGTTCGTAGGTCACACGGGTCGCTTCCTCCACAAAGGCTCTGACCTCCGGCGTTGCCGTAGACCATGTAACATTGAAACGGCGACAAATCTGATAAAACGTGCGATAAAACGCCTCTCGTTCCGGGTCACGCTGGAAATACTCTTTTGCATCCATCGAAAACACCTCACTTCAAATACGTCACAAAGATATTCATAGCCGCCTCGCCAGACAGTTCATAACGCGGCGCTCCGCCAAAACTCGGCAGTGGGCACGCGCCATAATCCCGGATATAGTGTTCTGCCAATTCCGGAACCTTTGCTTCAAATGTGACCGTCCCGCCACATCCATGATCGATCGACAGCTTGATACCGTAGGCAATCAAAACCCGTCCGATTCCCTGATATCTTTTGGAATGACCAACAATTGTCGGGTTGCTTTCCGGCTGGCTTTCAATATAGGTGATGTGCACCATCACATCATTTTCCAGTATTTCATACGCTGCCAGTGCAACCAATTCGCCATCCGTTGTTTTTAACGCATACTTTTCAAAAGCATCCTTCTGGATATAGGCAGACATCCAACTCGTCTGCCATACAGGCTCTTTTTCCGTCTGTGCCGCATCTGCTTTTTTCATGCGTGTGATCCTCACACCTATTTTCTGTTCATCATCCGTTTTCAGAATAAACGGTATAAACCTTGCCATATAAACCTCTTTCCCAAATGCGACGTCCCGAATCATCAGTTATATTATACTCGATTCTGTGTAGCTTTTCAACAAAAACAAAAATCCCCTGAACTGCTGTTCCCGGCAGCTCAGGGGATTTCATACCTTATGCGTTGAACATATCCTTCAGCTTTTTGAAGAAGCCCTTACGCTTTTCGTAGTTTTCTTCTTTCAGCGTACCCTCAAATTTTTTCAGGGCATCGCGCTGCGCCTTGTTCAGCTTTTTGGGGATCTCCACCTCGCACTTGACGTACATATCGCCGCGGCCACGGCCGTTCAGGTACTGGATACCCTTGCCGCGCAGGCGGAAGGTGGTGCCGCTCTGGGTGCCCTCGGGCACGGTGTACTCCACCTTGCCGTCAATGGAGGGCACGGTGACGCTGTCGCCCAGCACCGCCTGACTGTAAGTGATGGGCACGGTGACCCATACATCGTAGCCGTCGCGCTGGAACACCTCGCTGGGGCGCACGCTGACCATGACGATGACGTCACCGGCGGGGCCGCCGTTGGTACCGGCATCGCCCATGCCGCGCAGTGCAAAGCTCTGGTCGTCGTCGATGCCCATGGGGATGGACACCTCCAGCGTCTTTTTGGTAGCCACCTTGCCGCTGCCGTGGCAGACCTTGCAGGGGTTCTTTACCAGCTTGCCCTTGCCGCCGCAGCGGGAGCAGGGCTGCTGGGTCTGCATCACGCCAAAGGGGGTGCGCTGCTGGCGGATGACAAAGCCGCGTCCGCCGCAGTCCGGGCAGGTCTCGGGGCTGGTACCGGCGGCGCAGCCGGAGCCGTGGCACTCAGTACACTCCTGCTGGCGGGTGATGGTAATGTTCTTCTTGCAGCCGTGCACGGCCTCGTCAAAACTCAGGGTGATGCGCACCCGGATGTCCTGACCCTTGCGGGGGGCGTTGGGGTTTGCCTGACGGGACGAGCCGCCGAAGCCGCCAAAGCCGCCGCCGAAGATATCGCCAAAAATGTCGCCCAAGTCCACACCGTCGCCGCCAAAACCGCTAAAGCCGCCGGGGCCGCCGCCGTTCTGTGCTGCATAAGTGGGGTCAACACCGGCAAAGCCGTACTTGTCGTACAGCTGGCGCTTTTTCGGGTCCGAAAGCACCTCGTTTGCCTCGTTGATCTCCTTGAACTTTGCCTCGGCGTCCTTATCGCCGGGGTTATAGTCCGGGTGGTACTTCATGGCAAGCTTGCGGTATGCCTTTTTGATCTCGGCATCGCTTGCGCCCTTGGATACCCCCAGCACTTCGTAATAATCACGCTTTTCCTGTGCCATATCCACTCACCTCTCCAACCTCTCCCGTCACGGTCTGTCTCCGCCGAAACCCTCTCAGGCGCTGACGCGCCAGCTCCCCCGAGGGGGGAGCTTAGACCGAGAAGGGAAACTTGTCCTCACCGCCAAAAGCTCGCCCATCGGGAGAGCTGGCATTGCGAAGCAATGACTGAGAGGGTTTACATTCTATAAACCAGCAAGAGCCGCTCCGGCCTAAACCGGAGCGGCTTTTGCTCTATTGCGCGTGTGCCCGCCGGTTTGGCCGGACACAGCGCTTTGTGTCAAACTTAGACTTCCTTGAAGTCGGCATCCACAACGCCATCATCGTTGGGCTTTTCGTTGGTTGCGCCTGCGTCAGCACCGGGCTGTGCACCGGCGGCCTGCTGTGCGGCAGCGGCTGCCTGATACATCTTCTCGAACACCTGGCTCAGGGCTTCCTGCTTTGCCTTGATGTCGTCCACGTTGCCGGACTGGACAGCGGTCTTCAGGTCAGCAAGCTTTGCCTCGGCATCGCTCTTCACGTCTGCGGGCAGCTTGTCGCCGTTCTCCTTCAGCATCTTCTCGGTCTGGAACACCATCTGGTCGGCACCGTTGCGGATATCGACCTCTTCACGCTTCTTCTTATCGTCGGCAGCAAACTGCTCAGCTTCCTTCACAGCCTTGTCGATGTCCTCCTTGGACATATTGGTGGAAGCGGTGATGGTGATGTTCTGCTCCTTGCCGGTGCCCAGATCCTTAGCGCTGACCTTCACAATGCCGTTGGCATCGATATCGAAGGTAACTTCGATCTGAGGCACGCCACGGGGAGCCGGAGCAATGCCGTCCAGATGGAACACACCCAGACTCTTGTTGTCGCGGGCAAACTCACGCTCGCCCTGCAGCACGTTGACCTCAACAGAGGGCTGGTTATCGGCTGCGGTGGAGAACACCTGGCTCTTGTGGGTGGGGATGGTGGTGTTGCGGTCGATGATCTTGGTGCACACGCCGCCCAGAGTCTCAATGCCGAGGCTCAGCGGGGTGACATCCAGCAGCAGCAGACCCTTCTTCTCGCCGTTCAGAACGCCGCCCTGAATAGCAGCACCGACAGCCACGCACTCATCGGGGTTGATGCCCTTGAAGGGCTCGCAGTTCAGTTCCTTCTTCACGGCATCGTAGACAGCGGGGATACGAGTGGAACCACCGACCATCAGGACCTTCTTCAGGTCGGAAGCGCGCAGACCTGCATCCTGCAGAGCCTTGCGCACGGGGGTCATGGTGCGATCGACCAGATCAGCGGTCAGCTCGTTGAACTTTGCGCGGGTCAGGGTCATATCCAAGTGCTTGGGGCCGGTAGCATCAGCGGTGATGAAGGGCAGGTTGATCTGGCTGCTCATTGCGCTGGACAGCTCGATCTTAGCCTTCTCGGCAGCTTCCTTCAAGCGCTGTGCAGCCATCTTGTCCTTGCGCAGGTCGATGCCGTTCTCGGTCTGGAAAGCGTCTGCCATCCAGTCGATGATGCGCTGGTCGAAGTCATCGCCGCCCAGATGGGTATCGCCGTTGGTGGCCAGAACCTCGGTAACGCCATCGCCCATCTCGATGATGGACACATCGAAGGTGCCGCCGCCCAGATCGTAGACCATGATCTTCTGGTCGTCCTCTTTATCCACACCGTAAGCCAGAGCAGCTGCGGTGGGCTCGTTGATGATACGGCGGACGTTCAGACCTGCAATGGTGCCTGCGTCCTTGGTGGCCTGACGCTGGCTGTCGTTGAAGTAGGCAGGCACAGTGATGACGGCCTCGGTGACGGTCTCGCCCAGATAAGCCTCGGCGTCAGCCTTCAGCTTCTGCAGGATCATAGCGCTGACCTGCTGGGGAGTGTACTCCTTGCCGTTCAGGGTCACCTTGTGGTCGGTGCCCATCTGACGCTTGATGGAAGAAACGGTGTTGTCGGGGTTGGTGATAGCCTGACGCTTTGCAACCTGACCTACCAGACGGTCGCCGGTCTTGGTGAAGCCGACAACGGACGGGGTGGTGCGGGCGCCCTCAGAGTTGGCGATGACAACGGGCTCGCCGCCCTCCATAACAGCTACGCAGCTGTTGGTAGTACCAAGGTCGATACCAATAATCTTACTCATAATGATGTCTCCTCTCGAAAGAACAAATCTTGTTTATATGATGCTTATGATGATGTCAAGCGGATGTTATTGCAAACTCCCTTGCGGGAGGTTCGGCTTGTTTATTCGGCCACCACAACGGTTGCATGGCGGATGATCTTGTCACCCAGCTTGTAACCCTTCTGGAAAACGGTGACCACCGTGCCGCTCTCCTGCCCGTCCGGGGCGGGGATCTGCTGCACAGCATTCATAAAGTTGGGGTCAAAGGGCTTGCCCAGCACCTCGATCTCCTCCACATGGAGGGCTTCCAGTGCCTTTGCCGCCTTATCCAGCGTCATGACCACGCCCTTTTTGTAGTTCTCGTCAGTGGTGGGGGCGTTGGCAGCCATATCCAGCGTATCCAGAATGGGGATGATCTTTTCCACTGCATGGGAAACACCGTCGCCAAACTTCTGATCGGCCTCGCGGGTGGAGCGCTTGCGGTAGTTGTCGTACTCGGCAGCCATGCGCAGCAGCTGATCCTTGGCCTGTGCAGCGTTCTTTTCCGCTGCATCCAGCTTTGCCTTAACGGCTTCCATCTCCCGGGCCTTCTTGTTGAACCAGCCGCCGTCCTTCTTCTTGTCCTCTTCGGTGGCAGCTTCGGCAGCAGCCTGTTCGGGCGCTGCGGCAGCGGTCTTTTCCTCGGGGGCAGTTTCCGGCTGCTCGGTCCCGGGCACCGTGTTCTTTGCTTCTTCGCTCATTCCAGATCCTCCTTATAGATCACAGTCCGCCGTGGTACGGCAGTCTGCGGGGTGTCTTTTCGTTTGCCGCTCATGCCCTCGCCCAGCTGGTCTGCAAACTCGTGCAGCAGGGGCATCAGCTTCTGGAAGGGCATCCGGGTGGGGCCGATCAGGGCAATGGAGCCCCACAGCCCGCCGCCTACCAGATACCGGTCGCTCACGATGCACAGCCCGGGGATCTGCGGTTCCAGATCCTCGCCCAGCAGCACGCTTTCGCTGCGGTTTTCCGGGGGTGCGATCAGGCTTGCGGCCTGTTCCTCGTCGTTCAGCAGGGTAAGGATATCACCCACCCGGCCGTCCAGCTGCGGCCAGTCCAGCAGGTACTGCTCGCCGCCCAGAAATACATGGGGCTTTACGCTGTCCTGCAAAATTGCGGCTGCGGCGCTGACCACCGGCACAAGCTCCGGTGCGATCTGGCCACACAGCTCGCTGAGCATCCGGGTGGAAAGATCCACCGGTGCCACAAAGGTAAGGTTGCGGTTGAGCAGCGCCGCAAGGGCAGCTGCATTTTCCCGGGAAAGCCCGGTGCGTACCCGCGCCACCCGGGTGCGGACGTAACCGGCAGTGGTCACAGCCAGCACAGCGGCTGCGCTGCGGCCCACCTGCACCACCTCGTAATGGGCAATGCACAGATCCTCGGCGCAGGGGGTGCTGACGGCGGCGGTGCAGCCGCTGATGGCGGCCAGCGCCTTGGCAGCGCCCTGTGCCAGCTTTTCCGGCTCATGGTCTAGGCTGGCGAACACCGCATCCACCCGGGCGCGGGTAACGCGGTCCAGCGGCTGATCATCGGTCAGCAGGTTGTCCAGATAATACCGGTAGCCCTTGGCGCTGGGCACACGGCCTGCGCTGGTGTGGGGCTGCTCCAGCAGACCCAGCTTTGTCAGCGCCGCCATCTCGTTGCGCAGCGTTGCGCTGGACACTGCCATATCAAAGTAGTTTGCCAGCACGCTGCTGCCCACCGGCTCGCCCTCAAGGCCATACAGCGCCACGATTGCCTGCAAGACCCGTTGCTTGCGTGCATCCATCGTCATAGCGCCTGCCTCCTTTTTGTATTGCTTTTGTTTGTTTAGCACTCCTTGTTCCTGAGTGCTAAGACCATTATAACCGTTTTTGCCCTGCTGTCAAGCCCTTTGCAAAAATGTTTATAAAGATTCATAATTCTGTCATAAAGGGGGTGTGAACTCCCTCAGTCAAAGCCTGCGGCTTTGCCAGCTCCCTCTGGGAGGGAGCCTTTGGCATGGTGGCACAGTTTCCGGCTCAAGCGCAAAGTTTGCGGGCGTGCCCGCTCCCCCTTGGGGGAGCTGTCGCGCAGCGACTGAGGGGCTTTGAAACGGCGGAGCCGGAAAAAACGGTTAAAAGATCTTCACGCCGAACAGGCGTGAATCTTCAGTTTTTTCCGGTGCAGCCCACCCCTTTGGGGTTAAAAGGGGCGAGCAGCCCCTTTTTCGTGGCTCCAGCGCGTCGAAATCGCTGGCACTTTTCTGGTTCTCTTTTGGTGTCAAAAGAGAACGTCCCCGGGCAGCAGTGTTTTAGTTTTCCCTCCTTTTTCAGCCATTCGCGCAGTTTTAACCCCCATTCGCGCAGAATTTCTTTTGTTTTTGCCCAGTTTATGGTATATTTATAGTAACGAGACCCCCGTATAAAAACCACACGAAAGGAGCGAACCCCTATGAAAGCCAAACGCATTGTAAGCATCCTGCTGACCGGCAGTATGCTGCTGTCCCTGCTGCCGGTGTCTGCACTGGCAGCCGCCCCGGTGTTCGATGCACCTGCCCAGACCACGACCAAAAAGGCGGCCCCCCCTTGTGCAGGAGGCCGACGCCTCCCGCAGCACCGAGGAGGAAGCCGCCACCCGCAGCAGCCGTGATCTGGACGCAGAAAACGGCACCGCCGAAAGCTTTACCATCCAGCTGAATGCCGAAGGCAAGCCCGCAGACAGCGGCGACGATGGCAATTGGTACTACGATCCAAGTTCCGGCGGTCGGCTGTACCTGTACAATGGCGGCTGTACCCTGAAGCCCTCTTCGGAATCCGGGGCTGAAAGCGCCCTGCAAGGGGTAGAGCTGATCATCAACCAAGACGCCGACTTTGCCGACGGCACCGTTGGCTGTTGGACTAACAATGCCGGCACTATCTCCGGTGGCACCTTCCAAAAAGCGGTGCACAACGATGCCACCCCCAACAATCAGGGGTTCATCCTTGACGGCATCTTCAAAGAACAGGTACACAACTGGGGCACCATCTCCGGTGGCATCTTCCAAGGGGAGGTGCACAACTGGGGCACCATCTCCGGCGGCACCTTTGAGGAAGTTGTCGAGATGAACGAGTCCCCCGAAGGGGCCAAAATTGAGGGTGGAACCTTTAAAAAGGGTATAGAGCTCAATGCGTACTTCCCCACCATCACCATCAAAGACGGCCTGTTTGACGGCGAGGTTTCTGCCGCAGAAGGTTACTCCGGCACGCTTAGCATCAGCGGCGGCTACTTTGTGAACAAACCCTCTCTGCCGGTAGGCAGCGACACCCGCTTTACCACGGTGAGCGATCAGTCATACAGAACCTTCCAAGTGCCTGTAAATGGAGACTGGTCTGAAAGCGGCTACAACAAACTTTATGTTCCCAACGGATCACCTGCGCAGCCCAACACCATTACCGTAAAGACTCATACCAAACTACTCTATTACCTTGCAGACGGTGAACAGTTCCCCGTACCTGACAGCGACAGTGACAGCTATGTTTACAAGATTCCTGTGCAGAACTATGAAAAGATCGTTCTGGTGACCGAGGAGCCTTCGGCACCCCCAACGGACGACCCCGGCGAGCTTGACCCGGCGTTCTCCTCCGGCGCAGCCGCACTTGGCATCGTGCTGGGCACTGCGGGTCTGGGTTATATCACCTATGCTCACATCTCTTCCCTGTACCTGTACTATACCCTGCCGGGCGGCTTTATCCCCTCCACCCGGCAGGAGCTGGCAAACGTCCTGTGGACGACTGCCGGCAAGCCCGACCCTGTAAGCACCGCACTGTATACCGATATCCCCGCTGACGCTATCGAGCAGCAGAAGGCCGCCCGCTGGTGCGTGGAGCAGGGTCTGCTCTCCGACTACGGCGCAACCTTCGGCCCGGACACCAAGGTGACCAATGCCCGCATCATCCGCGCATGGAACAGCCTGAAAAAGGTGCCTGTGACCATCACCAAATAATCATCCTCACATTCATCCTTTCATGTACACCGCCGCCCGGCTTGCTTCCACAGGCCGGGCGGCGGTGTTTTCACTCCTCCATCTGCTTTGCCAGAAAGGCCGCTGCCACTGCAACCGCCTTGCACTGGGCGTCCTCCGGGCAGGCGGCGCGGTCCTCGGTCAACAGACCCACCGCGCCGGTCACGTCCCCGCCCGCCAGTACCGGCGCGGCGCATAGCAGCACCCGGGGTGCGCCCTCGCAGGGCAGCAAGGTCTTTTCCGGTGTGCCGGGGCTCTGGTAGGGCTTGCGGGCTTCCATGAGCTTTTCCAGCGGCTGGCTGATGCTGCGGTCGGTCAGCTCCCGCCGCCCGCTGCCGCTGACCGCCAGAATGCGGTCCCTGTCGCACACAAAGGCGGTCAGTGCAAACTGGCGGCTGAGCACCTCTGCCAGCTGGGCGGCAAGGGTGTTCACCTCGCCCATGGGCGAGTACTTTTTAAAGATCACTTCCCCGTCGCCGGTGGTAAAGATCTCCAGCGGGTCGCCCCGCCGGATGCGCTGGGTGCGGCGGATCTCCTTGGGGATCACCACCCTGCCAAGCTCGTCTGATTGTGTCAATCAGGTGCAAAAAATTTTTGTGAAGCCCCGAAAAGCATTGA
>OFMA01001282.1_pt1 | contig 16714 bp, 11 predicted proteins | sample 1541011 | NCBI WGS metagenome assembly OFMA01 (sample SAMN04209225, study PRJEB22552) | human gut metagenome | biome: gut; material: feces | host: Homo sapiens | place: USA: Oklahoma
GCCGGACATGACGCGTGCCTTGTTGGGACAGACCTCGGTACAGGCGCCGCAGTGGGTGCATTTTTCCGTATCGCGGCCCATCTTGCCGTTCTCCAGCGGCACCACGGCGCCGTTGGGACAGACCTGCATGCAGGCGCCGCAGCTCACGCACAGATTGTCGAACAGCAGCATCTGCGGCGTGAACTGCTGCGATTCGGGATTGCTGCACCACAGGCAGCGCAGAGGACAGCCTTTCAGAAAGACCGTGGTCCGCAGGCCGGGACCGTCCTGCACGGACATCCTCTGGATATTGTAGATCATTCCCTGGCTCATGGCGTCCTCCCCCGCACTACAACCGGAGGGACCGCGCCCTTGCGGACGCGGTCCCCAGGCCGGAGGTTATATAAGGATTGGCTGTTGGTTAGGAAGCGTACTCGGTACGCTTGACGATCTCGTTCTGCACGCCCTTGTCCAGACGGGTGAAGTAGGCGCTGAAGCCGGCCACGCGGACCACCAGGTCGGTGTAGTCCTGCGGGTTCTTCTGGGCGTCACGCAGGGTGTCGGAGCTCACGCAGTTGAACTGGATGTGAGAGCCGCCGAAGTCGCAGTAGGTCTTGATGAGCGAGATCAGCGTGCGGGCACCGTTGGGACCTTCCAGGGCGGAGGGCACGAACTTGACGTTGAAGTGGTTGGCGCCGTAGCGCACGGTGTCGATGGCTTCGGCGCCGGACTTGATGAGGGCGGTGATGCCTTCATGGTCGGTGCCGGGCATGGCGGACACGCTGCCGTCGGTCAGGGCCACACCGGCCTTGCGGCCCGTGGGCAGGGCACCCATGAGGGAGCCGAAGTAGTTGTGGTAGGACAGCGAGTAGGCGTCCAGAGGCGTACGGTGGCCGAAGCAGTCCGGACCCACGGAGTGGTGGATCTCGTCCACGTCACGGTAGTACTGCTGCACGAAGCCTTCCACTTCGGGGTAGTCGTTGCCGTGCTTGGGAGCTTCGAAGCACATCTTGCGGATGTCTTCGTAGCCTTCGAAGTTGGCCTTGATGGCTTCCATCAGCTGGGCCATGGTGATCTTCTTGGTGTCGAACACCAGGTGCTTGATGGCCAGCAGGGAGTTGGCGGCGTCGATACCGGCGGTCATGATGGGGTTGACCTGAGGATAACGGGTGCCGCCGGCTTCTTCGCACATGCCCTTTTCGATGCAGCCGTCGTACATGACCGAGCGGAAGATGCTGGGCACCACCTGCAGGCGGGCCATCTGGCTCAGGTCGGAGTGCTTGCGGGAGATGCCGAAGATGTGGCGCAGCTGCTTCTTGTAGGCGTCGTACACTTCGTCGAAGCTCTGGAACTGGGTCGGATCACCGGTCTCGATGCCCAGCTGCTTCTTGGTCAGCGGGTCCTTGCCGTTGTAGAGCATCAGTTCCACGATCTTGGCCAGGCAGGGCTGGTCTTCCTGGGTGATGAAGCTGCCCTTGCCGCAGATGCCGGTGGACACGCAGCCGTAGTTGCCGCAGTTGCGGGCGTCTTCCAGGGTGATGCCGCCTTCGTACTGGGAGAAGCGGGCCAGGTTGCGCTGGATGACCACGTTGTTGTTGAGGATCTGGGGCTGGCCGGAACCGCCGCGGATGCATTCCACCACCTTCTGCATGTAGGATTCCTTCAGCTTGGGATGGTAGAGCAGGGTCAGCGTGGGCTGGATGTTCTTCATCTGGATCTGGGTCTCCAGCAGCAATTCTTCCAGCTCGGTGCTGGCGTCGTTGCCGTTGGCGTCCACGCCGCCGATGGTGATGCTCTGGCCGGTGTGGCCGGACAGGGTCATGGCGTAGGAGCCGCCCTGGTATTCGGCCAGCTCAAGATGCTTGATCCACTGGAACTTCAGCAGGGTCAGCACCTGTTCGCGGGTCAGATTGCCCTCTTCGATGTCCTTCTTGTAGAAGGGGTACATGTACTGGCCGTAGCGGCCCGGGGAGCAGGCGCAGGCCATCTGTTCCACTTCGATGGCCAGATGGATGAACCAGAAGGACTGGATGGCTTCGCGGAAGTTGCGGGCCGGGAATTCGGGCACGCGGCGGCAGATCTCGGCGATCTCCAGCAGTTCGGCCTTGGCCTTGGGATCGGTCTCGGTCTCGGCGGTCTTTTCGGCCAGGTCGGCGTAGCGGTGGGAGTGGGCGATGACGGCTTCCGTGGCCACGATCATGGCGCGGTACAGGTCATGCTTTTCCTTGTTGGCCAGGGTGGTGGGGCATTCCAGCAGGCGCTTCTTGATGTCGTCGATGACCCAGCGCAGGCCCTTGTTCAGGGCCAGGGGGTAGTCGGCGATACCGGAGCCGCTGGCCACGCTGACGTTGTCATAGTACACGCCGGCCTTGGAGTACGGAGCGGGGTTGAAGCCGTACTTGTCCTTGAACATCTTGTTGTTCAGGTCGATGCAGGTGCGGCCCTTCCACTTCTTGTAGGTCTTTTCCAGCAGCTCGGTGGTCTCCTGGGGGATCTTCATCTCGCCCAGAGAGGCCATCTTGGCCATCTGCATCTCTTCCTTGATCCAGGCCACGTTCCATTCAGGATAGGCGTACACGCCGGCGCGGGTACCGGTCAGGGTGCCCACGATGGGGTTGCCGTCCAGGAAGATCTTTTTCTTGGTCAGCACGCGCTCAAGCAGCTTGGCGCGGATGTAGAAAACGGGTTCGCCCTGGAACTCCTCATACACCTCGTTCAGGAACTGCAGCCGCTCGGGGTCCATAACCTGAGGGGCGTTCATGAGATAGGCCTTGAGGTCTTTCACGCGGGCTTCGGCGGTGTCCCAGTTGATGGCGTAACCCTGGGCGCCCTTGGCGGCGTTGTCTTCGAACTGATGTACGGTCATGACGATCTCCTGAAAGGCGATGTTGTTTGCATGTCGGGGCAGGGACGCGCCGGGCGCATCCCGTGCCGATACGCAATGTAAAGCATAGGCTGTGCCAAAATGGACAAATTGCCGTTTTTGATATTTAACTATTTGTTTTTATTAAGATAAATAAACAGCTTGACCGCAAGAAAAAAATAAAGAAATTTTAATGAAAATCAAAAAAACTTTCTCTTTGTAAAAGTCCCTTATCCGGGGGGAAAAGCATGTTCAACAGCCGCCAGTTCTACAACGTCAACCGGGCCTCGGTACTGACGCCGCAGATCCGGGCCATCTGGGACAATATGTGCATCGGTGTGGCCGTGGTCGATGCCGACGGCATCTGCGAGTACATGAACCCCATCCAGCGCCGTGCCGACGGTTTCACCCGCATCCCCGTGGAAGGACAGCACATCACCAGCCTCTACGTCCCCCACGAGCTGGAGGTCATCCCCACCATAGAATGCCTCCAGACCGGCAAGCCCCTGCTCAAAAAAGCCTACTGGTACGCCACCTCCACCAATTTCCTGGCCAGCACGGTGACGGACTTCTTTCCCCTGTTCGACCACGGGCGCAAGGACGGCGTCATCGCCTTCACCATCTGGACGGGCAACACCGCCCACGTCTCGGAGTCGCGCCGCCCCCTCAAGCCCTGCAACGCGGACGCGCCCTACAACTACTATACTTTCTCCAGCATCGTGGGCCGGGACGAGGCCCTGCAGGAATGCATCCACGAGGCCCGCTCCGCGGCCACCAGCTCCTCGCCGGTCATGATCTGGGGCGAGAGCGGTACCGGCAAGGAACTGTTCGCCCAGGCCATCCACTCGGCCAGCAGCCGGGCCGGGCATCCCTTCATCCCGGTCAACTGCGCCGCCATCCCCGAGAACCTGCTGGAAGGCATCCTGTTCGGTACCGTCAAGGGCGCCTACACCGACGCCCCGGACAAGCCCGGCCTGTTCGAAAAGGCCAACTGCGGCACCCTGCTCTTCGACGAACTCAACTCCATGCCCCTGGGCCTGCAGGCCAAGCTGCTGCGCGTCATCCAGGAAAAGCGCGTGCGCCGTCTGGGCTCCCATACGGAGATCCCCATCAACGTGCGCATCATCAGCATCCTCAACGAACATCCCCTGCGGGCCGTGGACCAGGGCCTGCTGCGCCGCGACCTCTTCTATCGCCTGGCCGTGGTGGGCATCGCCGTACCGCCCCTGCGCAAGCGCCAGAACGACATCCCCCTGCTGGTCCGGCATATCATAAACCGCTCGGAACTGGCCATGAAGACCGCCGGCGTCACCCTGGACGACGAGGTCATGGGCATCTTCCGCCGCTACCCCTGGCCCGGCAACATCCGGGAACTGGCCCACGTCATCGAGGGCAGCCTGGCCCTGCTGGACGGCAGCGACGTCATCACCGTCCACAACCTGCCGCGCCACTTCCGCGAGGCCTGCAACCTCCAGCCCGCGGACGACGACCTGCGCCCGCCCCTGCCGGTCATGCGGCATGCGGAGGCCCAGCTCCAGGCCCCTGCGGGCACGACGCCGGACTACTTCGACTACCGCGGCATCCGGCGCGGCGACAGCGTCTCCATCAAGACCTGCCTGCACGAATACGAGTCCAGCTGCATCCGCAACGTGCTGCGCGTGACCGGCGGCAACGTGGCCAAGGCGGCCCGGATCATGGAGCTGACCCCGGCGGGCCTGCACTACCGCATGAAGGTCCTGCACATCGAGAACGAAGACTGATCCCGCCCTCTGTGAAGGGGGCGGCAAACGACGAGAACGGCCGGCGGACACACGTCCGTCGGCCGTTCCGCATCTCATGCTCCGGAAACGGGCGTTACAGGAAGGCGCGCACCAGGCAGACCGCCCCGGCCACGCCGATGATGACCAGCAACACCTTGCGGAAGGTCTCCTGCGGGATGCGCTTGGCCACGGGGAAGGCCAGCAGGGTGCCCAGGATGACGCCGGGCGCCCCGTACAAGGCATAGCCCAAAACTTCCGGGGTGTAGAAACCGGCCGTGGCCTGCAGGATCACGGTGAGGGAACCGCGGATCACGAAAAAGACCCCCAGCGTGCCCAGGAAGACGCGCGGCTCCCAGCCCATGCACAGGCCATAGGCGCCGATGGGCGGACCGTCGAAGGAGATGGCCGTGCCCAGCAGACCGGCCCCGAAGCCCGCCGCGGCCCCCAGCATCTGCGGATGGGAAACGGGTCCCTGCGCGGCGCGGTAGGTCATCTGCCAGTACACATAGTAGAGCAGCAGCAGGCCCACGGCGCCCTGCAGGACGGCGCCGGAGCAGATCTGCAGGATGTAGAGCCCGGCGAAGGAGCCGGGCACGGAGCCCGCCAGCATGGGCCAGAGGGAAGAAAGCCGGCAATGCCGGAAGTGCATGCTGGCCAGACAGCCGTCCATGACCACGTTGATAATGCACGTCAGCGCGATGAGCTGATGGACGGGGATGACCAGCGCCAGCAGAGGAAAGGCCACCATGGCCCCGCCGATACCGCTCACGCCGGAGACGAAACCGCCCAGGATCCAGGCAAAGAAAACAAAAAGGTCCGTAGCTTCGGGCATACCCTTCCCTCCTGTGGACGCGGCCCCGCCGCCCTTTCCGGGAACGGGGCCGCATGATCTGTGGTGCTGCTCCTGCATAGGGGCGCCGCGCCGTTTTGGCAAGGGGCCCGGGAGCCGATAAAAAAGCCGCCCCGGGGGGCAGGGCGGCTTCCATGAAAGGCGGTCCGGCGAACGGACAGCCAGTGTCCGGCTCCCCTTGCGGGGAGCCGCCGGAGGTTACTTCTTGAAGAAGACCGCGATGTCCTTGCGGCCCAGCACGTTCTCACGGACCTTTTCTTCAGGCAGGGAGATCCAGTGCTTCTTGTTGGAGAAGTAGAAGATGAAGCCCAGCACGACCCACACGGCCAGGCAGATGAAGGGGGCGGTACCGATGCGGGCGGGGGAACCGGGCACCAGCAGGAGCAGGATGCACATGACGGCGGTGATGGTGCCCACGGCGCAGCAGAACAGCTTGAGGCCCTTCTTGTCCACGCCTTCGCTGCCCATGATCACGCGGCGGGCGGCCAGGCAGGTGAACAGGTAGCCGATACCGGTACCCACGGAGCTCATGTCCACGGTCCAGGCCACGGCGGAGCGGCCGGCGAATGGAGTCAGCAGCACGACGATGATGGTGAACAGGATGGCCTTGTAGGGGGTGCGGTACTTGGGATGGATCTCACCGAACCAGGCGGGCAGGATGCCGCTGCGGGACATGCTGAGCAGCAGGCGGCTGGTGGCGATGAAGAAACCGTTGGTACCGGTGCACACGGCGCCGAACACGGCCACGGCCAGCACGATGGAGCCGAACTTGCCGAAGGCCATGGTGGCCACTTCACCGGTGCCCCAGGCGGCGCCGCCGGTGGCGCGCTGGGCGTCGAGCTTGGCCAGCAGTTCAGGATACGGCACGGCCATGCCCACGGAGAGCATCACCATGGCGTACAGGAGCACGCCGCAGAAGATGGCGACGACCATGATGTTGCGGGCACGGGAAGGATCGAAGGCGAATTCTTCAGCAGCCTGGGGCACGGTATCGAAGCCCACGAACAGGAAGGGAGAGATGGCGAAGACCAGCAGCACGCAGGCCAGCATGCTGCGCTTGTCGGAGAAGGCGGGGCTCAGGTTGGCCACGCTGGCGGTATCCAGGGTCAGCACGCCGCCGAACAGGGCCAGGATGCCGAAGGTCAGCATGAAGGCCAGGATCAGCTGCAGGGCGCCGGCAAAGCCGATACCGCGGTAGTTGATGTAACCGAAGAAGAGGGTACCGGCCGTCATCAATATGACTTCGCCGGAATACACGGTCCAGCCGGCGATGGAATAGAGCTCTCCGAACTCAAACACACCGGGGAAGAGGAAGCGGAAAATGACCGAGAGGGCTGCGATGTCGATAGCAACAATGGCAAGATAGCCGATGACCAGCGCCCAGCCGCACACAAAAGCGGCACGGGGGCCAAAACCGATATACGCATAAGCAAAAGCACCGCCAGCAACAGGGGCGTATTTGACCATGTAGCTGAGGCATACGGCAACGAAGCTGATCAGGCAGGCGCCGACAAAGAAACCAAGCAGGGTACCCACAGGACCGGCCTGGGGCAGGAACATATCACCGGGCAGCACAAAGCAACCCCAACCGACAATGGAGCCCAGTGCCAGTGCGCACACCTGCAACGGCGAAAGGGACTTTTCCAACTTGACCTGTTCCGACATACCATTTTCTCCGTTATGAATTTGATACCGCTGCGGATTGCTTGTTATGGCTGCCATACATGCACATGAAGCCTGGTCGTTGCACCCTTTGGCGAACTTCCGGGCGAAAACTATAGTCCCTCCCTGCTCAGCAATAAGCGTGCCATATGTGAAAAACTTCGCTATGTCGGACAATATCCCGTTTTTTCACGAAAAAAGGAATAATAATCATTATTTTAGTTTAAAAAATAGTAAGAAAAATAAAAAAATTTTGATTTTTATATTAAAATTTATATTACATTATGTAAAAAAAGGGATGCTTGTGATTATTTGTCTAACCTTCCCTTTCTCAAAGGCCTCCAGTCGCCCCTCTCTCCAGTAGCTTGATTTATCAGCCTTATGCAGCCCAGCCTGTCAGGGGGCCCACCGGCAAGGCCATCCATCACGCACCATGGCTCCCCTGTTCCAGGCCACTCTGCCCGCCGCCGACGACCAAACAAACGCTATTCGATCAATATGATTGCATATTCCATAAATACCCCTGATGCGGCATGGAAATTGCTGACCACAGACAAGCTTGTGACACTCGGCACAGCTTTGTGATCCCCATCACCGGCCTGCACATGCGGACTGGCGAACGTCCTTATCTATGGAGTTGACGAACCATGAGCATCACAGCGAGCCTCGGGCGGCTCTCCTGCGGCTCCTCCCTGCTGGCTGGCGGTCCTTTGTGCATCATCCTCGGCGCCCTGTGCTTCAGCACCACCGGCACCGTGCAGGCCCTGGCCCCGGATAGCAGCCACCCCCTGGGCATCGGGGCCCTGCGCATGCAGATCGGGGCGCTGGCCCTCTGGGCCTGGTGCGCCTGCCGCCATTCCCTGCCCGCAGGCCTGCGGCACTGGCAGTTGCGCTGGCTCATCCCCGCCACGCTGGGCCTGCTGGGCTTCCAGGTGTTCTTCTTCTGGGGCGTCCAGCAGGCGGGCGTCGCTGTGGGCACGGTGACGGCCATCGGCTTCTCTCCCGTCATGGCGGCCATCCTGGCGCGCATCATCCTGGGCGAAAGGCCTGCCCGCATCTGGTACCCCGCCACGGCCCTGGCCCTGGCGGGACTCGTGCTGCTCAATCTGGGCGGCAGCCAGGGCGCCAGCACGGCCGCCCTGATCCTGCCCTTGCTGGCGGGGGCCTGCTACGGCGCCTACTTCGTCTTCAGCAAGCCTCTGGGCCGGGTCCACGCGCCGGAACACATCATGCTCCTGCTCTGTGCAGGCAGCGGGATCCTGCTGCTGCCCGTCCATTTCTGCACGCCGCCGCTCTGGCTGCTGCAGCCCCAGGGGCTGGGGATGGCCTTGTATCTGGGCGTCGTGACCGCGGCCCTGGCCTTCAGCCTCACGCTGGCCGGGCTGCGCCGCACCCCCACGGCCATGGCCGCCACGCTGGCCCTGGTGGAACCGCTGGGCGCTGCCTGCTGGGGCATCTTTTTGCTGCATGAGCCCGTCGGCGGCCAGGAGCTGGCCGGTATGGGCCTGCTTTTCGGCGGTGTGGCCCTGCTGGCCCTGGGCAAGAAAACGGAAGGGACGGAGCCAACGGAAGAGCGGGAACATTCCCGCCCCCTGACCGGGAAAGGCGCCCCCCAGCATTGAGCATGCAGACAAGATCATGGAGCCTGTCGGCTGCAGACGACGGCTCCCAAGGGTCCGGGAAGGATGTTCTCCGTGTCCTTCCCGGGCCCTTGCTTTTTCCGCCGTTTCCCGCTCCACCGTGCACCGGCCTGCGCCGAAAACACCAACGGGCCGCCCCTTTCGGGACGGCCCGTCTTCATCATCTGCGGACACTCCGGCCCCACAGACACAAAAAGCCCCTGACGCTCTCGCATCAGGGGCTTGCATGCCATGGTGGGTCGTGCGGGGTTCGAACCTGCGACTCTCTGCTTAAAAGGCAGATACTCTACCTACTGAGTTAACGACCCGTTGAGACGTTTCAGATATACAAATCCCCACATGAAGTCAAGGATTATTTTCCACAAATCCGTTTTTCCGGCCATTCCATGCCGCAACGGCATGGCCGTGCCCCCGCAGGATGCAGGGACGCCGCCACGGCCGGGCATCCTGAAGCTTCCGCCGGGCTAGGCGTTCTTCTTTTCCTGCTTGGCCCAAGAGTCACGCAGGCCCACGGTGCGGTTGAAGACCGGACGCTCGTCGGTGCTGTCCTTGTCCTTGCAGAAGTAGCCCACGCGCTCGAACTGCACCTTGGCGCCCACTTCCTTGGCGGCCAGGGCCGGTTCCAGCATGGCGGTCACTTCGCGCAGGGAATCGGGATTGATGGCATCCAGGAAGGTCTGGCCTTCGGGCATGGCGTTGGGGTTCTCGGCCGAGAACAGGTGTTCGTACAGGCGCACGGTGGCGGGCACGGCATGGCGGGCGGAGACCCAGTGGATGGTGCCCTTGACCTTGCGGCCGTCGGGGCTCTGGCCGCCGCGGCTCTCGGGATCGTAGGTGCAGCGCAGTTCCACCAGATTGCCGGCATCGTCGTACACGGCTTCGCGGCAGGTGATGAAATAGGCGTAACGCAGGCGCACTTCCGCGCCGGGCGCCAGGCGGTGGTACTTCTTGGGCGGATCCTGGCGGAAGTCGTCGCGCTCGATCCACAGTTCACGCGAGAAGGGCACGGTGCGGCTGCCGTAGGCGGCATCTTCGGGATGCCAGGGCATCTCGAACTCTTCCACCTGGTCTTCGGGATAGTTCTCGATGACCACCTTCACGGGATCCAGCACGGCCATGGCGCGCGGGGTGTTGGCGTTGAGGTATTCGCGGATGCAGAACTCCAGCACCGCGTAATCCACCATGGAATCGGAGCGGGCGATGCCGATGCGGCTGCAGAACTCGCGCAGGGCCTCCGGCGGCACGCCGCGACGGCGCAGGCCGCTCAGGGTAGGCATGCGCGGGTCGTCCCAGCCCTTGACGTAGCCTTCTTTCACCAGCTGGATGAGCTTGCGCTTGGACAGCACCGTGTGGGTGAGGTTGAGGCGCGCGAATTCGATCTGCTGGGGATGGTACACTTCCAGCGCGTCCAGCACCCAGTCATAGAGCTCGCGGTTGTTCTCGAACTCCAGCGTGCAGATGGAGTGGGTGATGCCTTCCAGCGAGTCGGACAGGCAGTGGGTGAAGTCGTACATGGGATAGATGCACCACTTGTTGCCCGTGCGGTGATGTTCGGCATGACGGATGCGGTACAGGGTGGGGTCGCGCATGACCAGGTTGGGCGAGGCCATGTCGATCTTGGCGCGCAGCACATGCTCGCCGTCGGCGAATTCCCCGGCGCGCATGCGGCGGAACAGGTCCAGGTTCTCTTCCACGCTGCGGTTGCGGCAGGGGCTCTCCTTGCCGGGACGGGTCAGGGTGCCGCGGTACTCGCGGATCTCGTCGGCGCTCAGGTCGTCCACATAGGCCTTGCCCTTGAGGATGAGCTGCTCGGCGTATTCGTAGAGCTTGTCGAAATAGTTGGATGCGTAGAATTCGCGGTCGTCCCATTCACCGCCCAGCCACTTCACGTCCTCGCGGATGGAATCCACGTATTCGGTGTCTTCCTTGACGGGGTTGGTGTCGTCGAAGCGCAGGTTGCACATGCCGCCGAACTCGCGCGCCACGCCGAAGTTCAGGCAGATGGACTTGGCATGGCCCAGATGCAGGTAGCCGTTGGGTTCCGGAGGAAAGCGCGTGTGCACCTGACCCCCGAAACGACCCGACGCGTTGTCGTCCATGATGCGGGCGCGGATAAAGTCCACACCGGCTTTGGGATTGTCGTTGCTTTCCGCGGCAGCGGCCACGGTCTCGGCCTTGTTTTCGCTCATGGCGTTGTTCCTCCGTAAGATATTGAACGCAGCAGGATACGCCAAGCCGGTACGGGGGTCAACGTCGCCCGCCGGGCCTTCCCGGCAAAGGCGAAGATTTTTTTGTGCCTTTGCCGGATTTTCCCTTGACACTCGGCCCCTTCCCGACTAATGTACAGCCTCACGCGGGAATGACGAAGTCTTCCCTGAGCGGAGAGGTGTCCGAGTCGGCCGAAGGAGCTCGCCTGCTAAGCGAGTATACGGGCTTAAACCTGTATCGAGGGTTCAAATCCCTCCCTCTCCGCCACTAAGGCAGCAAAGCCGGTAGGTTACAGCATGTAGCTTACCGGCTTTTTTTGTGCCCGAAAAATGGCCTCCCCGACAAAGATGTATACCATTGTGTATACCGGCGTGCCGAAACAGCCGTTTCCAGGGGGGCACGTAAACAGGCTGCCCAGCCTTGCCTATAGCGGCCTTTTTGAACGTGGGAAACGCTTCGGCTAGTAGCATGGTGTGCGAAGCCGACAAAAAAGGCCGAAGATCGTCTCCCCGGCCTTTCGGTTGTCTGGTTGCTAGCTGTTGATATTGTTAATCGAATAACTTTCAACTATACCTATTTTTAGCTATTAAAACATCTTTTCCTACATAAAACGAAAAAAGATTTGGCATCAAAAATGAATAATCCAACGCTGAGAAAAACATATGTAAATATAAATGGGGAAAAATCTTGCTTAAATGATTTTTACAATAGCTATGATGGGAATAAAGTTTCCTATAATGTATTTTGGCAGCGTGTAAGACATCGAGAGTGCACAGAAAGTCTCTTAATAGATGCCATTTCTTTAACAACATCCAAGTGGATCAGTTTCTATGGAGGAGGAAGAAGAAAAAAATTTACATATACTGGAAATATATATCAAAACTATAAAGGAGAAACATTTCCTAGTCTGTCGGCGTTTCTACATAAAATTGGTAAGTACGATAAATACCAACTTATAAAAAGCAGACTTCAACGAGGATGGAGTATAGACAAATCAATACAAGAATATGTACGAGACGATTCATATGGATTAATATATGCAATAAAATGCAAAATAAACAACCTCATATATATTGGGCAAACAATAAAAAGCGCTGAAGAACGCTTTACTGAACATAAAAAAGCCTGGGAAGCATTAAAAGATAGGGATAAAAATAATACAAGACTGTTATTTCAAGCCTTTACCATATTTGGCATAGATAATTTTTATATAGAAGTATTAGAAGATAATATTAAAAATCAAGACCTAACCACGAGAGAGAACTATTGGATAAATAAATACAATACACTTGGTGCAAGTGGTTTAAATATGATTACTGGGGTAAACTCGTCTGCCAGCTTTGGAGTTCCAATTGAGTACTGTGGTACTAAATACAGCTCTATAAAATCTGCAGTACGTTGTATAATGAAAGAGCGCCCTGATTTACCTGAATATATTATCGAAAAACGTATCCGTAGGAATGCCCCTCTACCTAAAAAAGCACGAAGACATAGCAAGCATCCTGAAGCTGGCTCAAATTTATGGAGAAGGTGGCTCAGTCTGGTACGAAAAAATATAGTATGCCCAGAGTGGGCAATTGAAGAAGATGGAAAGGGATATGAAAACTTTAAACATGATATGAATATTCCACCAACATCAAAACATAAATTAGTTCGACTTAACAATAGTTTGCCTTTCTCTGCATCAAACTGCAGATGGATGTTGCCTCAAGAGGAAAGAGAATTTATCTGTGGACAAAAAATAGTAGTTTTCGGAAAAACATTTGACACATTAACAAAAGTTGCAGATGAGTATAAAATATCTCTTTCTACGTTAATATATAGAATAAAATTAGGATTATCGCCAGAAGATGCTGTATCGCGTAAAAAACAAACCGCTCCGCAGAGTATTTATGAAGATGGGAAGATATTTAATTCAAAAAGAGAATATTTTTTATATATTTCAAAAAAGTATAATATTTCCTTTGGCCAAGCAAAAGACAGATATGAAAGAAATCTTCCCTATGACCATGTTCCTAAAAAAGGAAATCCATGTAAAATATTAGGAAAAAATTTTTCTACAGAAAAAGAAGCAGTAGAATATTTTGAACTCTCTTTGAGCTCATATAATAAAAAGAAAAAGGCTGGACTTTCACCTGAAGAAGCCATACTCGCCTTATTAAAAAAGAAATCTTCTATGTAATTTACGTTAGCAGTGTAAATTCGACAAAAAAGGCCGGAGATTGTCTCCCCGGCCTTTCAGTTGTCTGGTTGCTAGCTGGCCTTTAAGGGCTGGTTCATTTCTTCAATCACCACCGCCAAGTGATCTACCGGGGGGCACAAACTGTGCAAGTAGGTGTCCGTAGTAGTGGCGCGCTGGTGGCCCAGCATGTGTTGAATGTCACACAGCGTCACCTTGTTCGTGCTTACGAGCATGGAGGCGAAGTAGTGCCGCAGCGCATGAAAACCGAACTCCCTGACACCAGCTTCACGGCACAGCCGTTTCAGCATGCGGCATATGGAGGGCTGATTCCGTCTGTACGGCCCATGCGTAGCAGGATTGACGAAAACATACGGGCTGCCCTCTGATAGAGGGTGAAGCCGCGTCAACACGTCACGCAGCGTATGGCCGACAGGAACCAGACGGGACGTCTTGGAGCCATTCCGGCTTTTATGCGTCCACAGCCTGATGGAGCCGTCCAAAACGTCTTCCCACTTCAGGTTGAGCACTTCACTGAGGCGTGCCCCAGTGTAGCTGATGAACGTTAATATATCTCTTTCCTGCTGCGTAGCAGCGGCGAAGACTTTCTCAACGTCATCCTTTGAAGGGACGTACTTGACGAACTCCTCTTCTGGGAAGGGCTTGACCGCCTGCCAAGGATTGCCGTTGAGCTCTGATTTGTGCCAGTTCCAAAGGGCCTTGAGCGTACGTATACGCCTGTTGGCCGTTTTGGCACCGCTACGGGCCATGACGCCGTTGCTAAAGGCACGCGCCATGCTCAAAGTAACGTCATCCATAGCGCAGTCCTGCAAGCGGCAGTCTTTCCTGATGTAGCTGGCGAACTCCCGCAGGTGCTTCTTCTTCTCCCTAAGGGTGTTGGAAGCTATGCGCAGCTCGCAGTCAGCTATGTACTGGCTACAAGCCAGCGAATACATCAAATGGGGCTGTCCTGCCATCGCTGGGGCTTGCCTCATCGCCAACTCCCATATTTTTGCTTCTTGGAGCGTCAGAAAGCGTTTCTTGCGTATTACGCCACCTACTTTGACGCTTGCCTCGTACCGACTGCACGTCTTCAACTGTATCCTGTTGATAGCCATAGCGGCTGTACCTTCCTTGTTTTGCGTAGTTCAAGACTTCCACAGGGTCGAAACGGGCACTTTTGAGGTTTCCCCCTTGCGGCCTTGTGCTGGGCGGGGTCACAAAGAAGTGGGGATACTGGCGCCACGTCTTCCTAAACGTATTTGGTGCTATCTGTAAGATCTCGGCTATCTGCTTATATGTCATGCACTGCTGCCCCATCGTGTGCCTCCTTGCAAGCTTCTTTGAGAACCCTCAACAGGATGTCATTATCAATGTGGCTCAACGAGGCACATGCCTTGGGCCTGATACGCATAATGTATTCGGTGTTGAAGCCGGTACCGTCCAGTTCCTCTTTCAGCATATCGAGGAACAGGAAGTAGTCCTTTTCAGTAATCTTTGCCGGTAGTTTCGGCGCAAACGGGATGTTTTTCTTATTGATGTAGTTCCACGTCTGCGCACCGCCAGATTTCTTGATAAAGGCCATATCCTGCCCTGCTTTGCTATCCTTGAGAAGGTAGCCAGTATGCATGGCAAAGCAGCACTCTTTGACAAGGCACGGCTTCACATCAGCTGGAGGCACCGTCCCATGAACTGCCGTTATCGATGCATTCCATAGTTTGGAAACTTTTCTATGGTTTGAGGCTTTCAAGTTCAGCTTTTCCGACTCAAAAAGGTTCCCCATCAAATGGAAGTGGAATCCTGTCTTTTGCGTCCATTCGCGCTTGTACACGAACCAGCAGCCTGGGAACCGGTAGCCCAGCTTCTTCACGAACTTGCTGAACACGTCCTGGCAGTTAGCGAACCGTTGCGTATCGCAGCATGCACCGGGGATCATCAGGGAGATGAACAGATAAGGCGAGGCAGCTAACGAACAAAGGGTACGGCGTAAACCGTTAATCCTCTGCTTCCTTGACTTCCGTAAGGATTGATGCTTGTGCCGTCTTTTACGATGAACATAACGGTGCTGTTTCGTTGAAACCCAGCATTGCATGCCTTGTATCGTAATGAACCTCATAGTAGTTCCTCATAGTTTTATATCTCCTTAACAGTACTTAATATTTGTGAATAATTATACGTATACTATGGCACCTGGCCGAGTTACGATGCTTTTACGGTGGATGCCCACGAAGAAAACCTTTCATTTAAAGATTCCTTTCTTTTTAATCGCATTGACGATGTGTAATCATCGCAGTACCTTTTTTTCATAAGGAGGCTGCCATGAGTGAAAAATCCAAGCCCGTCGCCAAGAAAGACGACGTTCCCGAGAACTTTTTCCTTGCTTCCAAAAAAGACGGGCACCAAATGACCGTCTATTACTCCCAAGCGGCTTGTGCGGTGCTTGAAGAGTGGAAGAAACAAGGCAAGGGCACGAAAAACCAGTTCATCAGCGATGCCATTGTCGAATATGGGATGGCACAGTTTGGGGAAGAACTGGGAGAGGCATTTTCCAAGCGTAAGTTAAAGTGCTTTAGCAAGCCCAAAAACCGGGTTCCCAAAGAAGTAGTCATAGCGCTTGCCTTGGCTCTTCTTGATGAAAAAACCTTCAAACAGGACTTTGCAGCACTCTGTAATAGCATAACGGCTGAGGACATCGCCGAGCTGGAAGGGAGCACAGCCAAAACGATCTGCTCAACCCTTGCTGAAAAGCACAACCTCTGCGACGCGTTTCCAGAAAAGCCTCTCTGGGCACTTGCTTTTTGGGCTGTCCAAAAAGGATGGTTCAAGAAGGATGGGAAAAACACGACCAAGTGATTTTGGGCGTATCCTTCGGGGTACGCCCTTCTTCTTTTGATGTCTGTAAGATGATGTTTCATCTTCCGATACTCCTTCTAAAAAAGTGAAGCCCTCCGCGTATGCAGAGGGCAAAATGGCTGCTCGCACTATTTCAAGCATGTATTTACTATACGAAAAAATGCAGCAAAAGTCAAGATAGCTTATTTTCACAACAAACACGATGAAACTTCATCGCATATTAATAAAAAACTTGCTTTAAACAGCATCTTTTTTAAAATATACATCTCTTTATAAAGTGCATTTTCAATGCTGCGGTGAATATACACAGCACGAGTAGATGTAACGGTGCTCATGCACGGCTTTGATGGATGTACGATGTGCCAACGATGCCGTGAGCATCTACACCGCCTCAACGATGTCTAAAACATCGCTTTACTGAAAACATTGCCAGAAACGTTTACCATGCGATGAAGACACAAAAGGGGGCGTACCAAACGACACGCCCCCTTTTTCCTCTACTACTGCTTCGGCGGGTAAACGGCCTTCACGAGCTTGTCAAACTCCGGTTTCAGCTCGAACAGCTTCTCAAGCACGGCTTTCATGGGAGCCAGCGACATTTTGAGGTCGGGGAACTCCTTTTTGACTTCACCGGGAACCAGCGTGAACGGCATGAAAATGGATCCTCGTTGGTGCAGCTTGAAGCCAGCCTCCTTGAGCCGGGCGTTCTGCTCGTAGAAC
>OFMA01001324.1_pt1 | contig 16330 bp, 15 predicted proteins | sample 1541011 | NCBI WGS metagenome assembly OFMA01 (sample SAMN04209225, study PRJEB22552) | human gut metagenome | biome: gut; material: feces | host: Homo sapiens | place: USA: Oklahoma
GCTCCGGATGAATATGATGATCTCATATCAGGAACTTGTTCGCACCTTCCCTAATCATTGCCTGTCTGATGAGTTTGTCAGCATGTACAACAGCGCCGCAGTCGGTACCGAACGTGCGTTATCAGGAAAACCTGAAAACTAAATGCGCCACGCAGTTGCCGCGCCTGAATGGTGCCACGGGTAAAGACGCAGCAGAATTACTGACGATTTATCTTGAAATTTATGGCCAGTGTGCTGCGCGTCATAATCAGTTAGTGGACGAAATTAATTTAAGAGAGAGTATTAGAGATGGAACAAATTAAACTGTGTGTTTGTGGTGTTGATATTGTTTTTGAGCCAAATCAGACCGCCTACAACAAATTTATTAATGAAATGGCGATGGATAATAAAATTGCCCCAGCACATAACTATCTGACGCGAATTGTGGCAACGGAAAGTAAAGAAGCATTGGCAGAAGTATTAAAGCGTCCGGGGGCTGCACTTCAACTAGTTGGCAAAGTAAATGATATTTATGCGCCTGAACTGGAAATTGAAGTAAAAAACTGACAAAGCGAGTCCATGAAATTGAAAGAAATGGACTCGAACAATATTTAATTCTTCGACGTCATTATTTACCGCATGGTCAGGATTCCGTTGATGATATCGCCGCCGCTATCTGGCTGGATAATCGTCACTGGGAATATACAGGAATAGCCGTGGCCAATGGTGTGGCAAAAGCATTTAAAGGCACTGAATGAAACAATTAGATTTTACATTAAGCCTGATTGATAAATTATCCCGCCCGTTAAAACAGGCGCAGGGTAATGTCACCGGCTTTGCGGAAAAATCAAAAGCGGCCTTTATGCAGATTGGCGGCGGCGCGATGGCGCTGGCCGGTGTCGGGATGGCGATCAGTGGCGCGTTATCACCGGCAATTGAAATGTATGACGCGCTGAATGATGCCGCCGCAAAAGGTATCGATGATTCCGCGCTTAAGACCGTTCAGCGTGATGCCCTGCGCTTCAGTACAACCTACGGTGCCAGCGCGGTGGAGTTCGTTAAATCCACGGAAAATATTAACGCTTCCATTGCCGGACTGACGGGTAATGAACTGCCGAAGGTGACGAAAGTCGCCAATACCCTGGCTTTTGCGCTCAAGTCCACAGCGGCGGACACGGCGGAATTTATGGGGCAGATGTTTGGTAACTTTTCCGCCGATGCCGCCAGACTGGGCAAGGTTGAATTTGCCGAGCAGCTGGCGGGCAAGATGGTTTATATGCGCAAAACATTTGGCACAGAAATGGCCACTATCAAGGATTTGATGGAAGGTGCGCGCGGCGTAGGGACTAACTACGGCGTGGGACTGGATGAACAGCTGGCCATTCTGGGGCAACTTCAGCGGACACTGGGAACGGAAGCCAGCAGCGCCTATGAAGGATTTATGACTGGTGCGATTGATGGCGCTAAAAAGCTGGGGCTGTCCTTTACTGACTCCACCGGCAAAATGCTGTCCATGCCTGAAATGCTGATCAAGTTGCAGGGCAAATATGGCAAAAGCCTTGAAGGGAACCTGAAAGCCCAGGCGGAACTGGATGCAGCCTTTAGTGACAGTTCTGCAGTGGTTAAACAGCTTTACGGCAATGTCGCGTTACTTCAGCGGAACATCACCGAACTGGGCGGCGCGGACGGTCTGAAGCGTACCCAGGAAATGGCTCAAAAAATGGTTAAGCCGTGGGATCGCTTTGTGCAAATCCTGAAAGCCATTCAGACCGTGATCGGGCTGACGCTGATCCCGGTGCTGTATCCGGTTCTGAATCGCCTGGCTGATATGGGGCAGACCTTTGCCCGCTGGATGCAGTTATTTCCTAACATTGCCCGTGTGATTGGTTATGCGTCGATGGCACTACTGAGCTTTGCCGCCGTGGGGGCGGTGGCCAATATCGTGATGGGAGTATCCAGATTCATCATGATGGGATTGCGCGGGATCTGGGGGGCGTTAACGGCGGTTACGAAAATCTACACGGCCACTGTCTGGCTGGCGCAAATGGCGGTAATCGCCTGGAATACCACGCTGAAGTTTTTGCGCGGTGCGTTACTGGCGGTACGCATGGCCGCAATAATGGCCGGAATTGGTATCAACCTGATGAGCTGGCCGATCCTGCTTGTGATTGGTGCCATTGCGCTGCTGGTTGCCGGTTGTTATCTGCTGGTTAAGCACTGGGACACGATAAAAGCAGCGGTGATGAATACCGAAGCCTTCCAGACATGTGCCGCCGTGGTGAAATGGCTGGCGGGGATCTTTGCTTCAGCCTGGCAATATATCAGTGAAGGATGGAACAGCTTTATTTCTTTGCTGACAGGATTTTCACCGTCTGAGGCATTAAAGGGAATGGCCACCGGCATTATGTCGCTGTTTGATAATGTCTGGAAGTCAATCAAAGGGGGATTTCTTAAATCGTGGAACTGGATTGTTCAGAAACTGAATAAAATTCCCGGCGTGGATATTTCACTGGCCAGTGAAACCACGCAGCCATTAACCGGAAATACACTGTCGACGGGTGGTGATTTAAAAGGTGTGGATAAAGGTGGTATCAGCAAAACAATCAGCAGCAACAGTAAATCCGTAACCGATAACAGCCGGAAAATTGGTGAAGTGCATTTCCATACCAAAGAAGCACTTTCTCCATCCCAGCTTATGGAATGGCAGGAGCTTGGCGCATGAGTAATGTTCTCTATATCGACTTGCTGATTCAGGGCGGTGACTTTGTTCTGAATACCGGTAATGAACCTGAATTATGTAATAACCGAAAAAGTATCGGGCAGGACATTATTCATTCCATTATTGAAAGCGGGTTAGCGACGGAATTAATCGCCGAACGTAGCCCGACAATGAGAGCGGATATTTTTACCCGCATGGAATTACTGATTGAAGATGATGAACGCATTGTGCCGGGTACGGTGGAAATCAGTGAAGAAAGTCAGAAGCGGCTGTGGGTAACCGCGAGTACATACGATTTTGGCGGGATCTCTGCGCAGGTGGATTTATGACGGAAAAACCGCAGGTTGATTTTGAAGAAGTGGTGAAAGACAGCGGTATGCCGGTAACGGAAGCCGAAGTGCGGGAACGCTTCAATGCAATTGCAGCAGATGAGGGAATTATCACCAATACATCCCGAATGTCACCGTTCTGGCGATTAATCACCGCCATTGTGACTGCCCCGGTGATGTGGCTTAAAGACGTTCTGGTGTTAACCGTGCTGGCCAATATGTTTGTGGCCACAGCCAGCGGGAGCATGTTGCGTCTGCTGGCCTGGGCGGTGAACGTCACGGCAAAACCGGCGAGCGCTGCACATGGGGTGATCCGCTTCTTCAAAGAAGATGCAAAAGCTGTGGTGACGGTGAAAGCCGGGACGGTTATCCAGACAGAACGCATTAACGGGCGAGTTTATGAGCTGGCCACCACTGAGGATGTGGTGATCGCTTCCGGTGCGGCCAGCGCATTACTGCCGGTGAAAGCCACCGGCACCGGGGGCGCGTATAACCTTGCGCCTGGATATTACCGCATTCTGCCGGTGGCGGTCAGTGGTATTAGCCATGTGGTCAGTGAGGAAAACTGGCTGACCGTACCGGGGGCTGACGAGGAAAGTGATGATGAACTGCGCGAGCGTTGCCGCAATCAGTTTAATCTTGTGGGGAATTACCACACTGATGCGGTCTATCGCTCAATGATCGCCAGTGTTGCCGGGCTGAGTATAGATCGGATTTTCTTTGAGCATGAAGCACCGAGGGGGCCAGGAACAGCCAACGCCTTTTTATTACTGGACAGTGGGGTGGCATCAGCGCCGTTCGTGGATGCGGTGAATGACTATATCAACACGCTGGGACATCACGGGCACGGTGATGATATGCAGTGTTATCCCATGCCGGAAACGCTTCACGATCTGGCCGTCACTGTTTATGTCAAAAATCTAAACAACTTCAGTGACGAAGAGGTGAAAACGCTGAAGGGCGGCATTGAGAACATGATCCGCTGTGCCTTTCGTGAAAATGCTGATTATGACGTCAGAAAGACGTGGCCATATTCACGGTTTTCCTTTTCGCAACTGGGGCGGGAAATTCATAAAACCTTTGCGCAGACGGAATCACTGACATTTTCGCTGGGAGACATTACCAGTGAACTGAGCGTGCCGCGTCTGAAATCACTGACGGTGAATATTGAGAATGAATGAGTTCATGAAAAAGCTGGCCGGGATGGTCTTGCCTTCCTGGATGAATAAAGGCGAACCGGGGAAATTGCTGAACACGGCGCGGCGGTTCTGGGCTGAGGTTTACGGCTGGGTTACCTGGCCAATGAACCAGTTTGATCCGCTGACGTGTACACCGGCATTACTGAATCTGCTGGCTTATGACCGGGATATCACCCGCTTTGATGGTGAACCGTTGACCCTGTTTCGCAAACGCGTGGCTTTTGCCTTCGTGAATGCGCGGGATGCCGGTTCAGTAGAGGGGTTTATCAATATCTTTGAACGGCTGGGAATTGGTTATGTGGAGCTGTTAGAACGGCAACCGGATATCGACTGGGATGTGATTCTGGTTCGGGTTACAGACAGCCAGATTGCAGACAACACGCAGCTGCTGATCCAGATAATCCGCCAGTACGGGCGAACATGCCGCCGTTATCAGTTTGAGGTGATCACGTCTGAAAGCCTGGTTATCAGGACTGGGTGGGATCAGGGGGAATATGTGGTTTATCCGGCGACGTTAGCAGGGACGGAAGCCCGCAGCGCAACATTCAACGCGAGTTTGTAAGGAGGTTTTTATGTCACAGACAGCCATCACACTGGCGTTTGAAAACTGGAAAGCACAGCAGGGCGCAACGGGTGAACCGGTACTACTGGACGAATTTGTTTTTGCCAGTGTGCCGGATTTAAACCCGGATACACCTGTTGACCGCAATGAAGCGTTGCCCCCGACAGCACAGATTGTTCACCGGCAATCTGTTACCCGCACCGGTGTGGTGAATGAAAACGGGGTGGTCTATTCCGTAGTGCTGGGCGCAGATGTGGGAGATTTCAGTTTTAACTGGATCGGTCTGCTCAATAAGGCAAGCGGTACGCTGGCAATGATTGTCCATGCACCATCACAGCAGAAACTGAAAACAAAAGAAGGGCAACAGGGGAACGTGCTGACCCGTTCGTTTCTGATGGAGTACAACGGCGCACAGACGGAAACCGGGATAAATACGCCCGCTGAGACCTGGCAGATTGATTTCACCGCGCGTATGGCCGGAATGGATGAGCGCCAGCGCCTTGAAAATATGGATATCTATGGTGCGGCTGCGTTTTTTGGTAACGGGTATCTGGTAGCCAAAACCGGCAATCAGTTTTTTGTCACGAAAGGCACGGGTTATGTGGCTGGACTTCGTGCGTCACTGGCTGCGAATCAGAATATTACGGTGACGACAAAGCCGGTAAAAGTCTGGCTGGATGTGTGCTGGACAGGGACGCTGACCAGTGTCTGGAATGTGCAGAGCAAAATCACGGTGGCTGCAAATCTTGCTGATTACGTTCAGAACGGGTGTCAGCATTATGTGTTTGCGGTGGCCAGCATTGATGTGGATGGCAACATCACGGATCTACGGCCAAAAGGTAGCCTGGGAGAACAGCAGGCCAGCAGCGATTTTTTGCGTAAGGAGGCAAACCTTGCTGATGTTAACGACAAAGCGAAAGCCAGAAAAAGTCTGGAACTGGGTGAACTGGCGGTTTTAAGTCGTAGTGATGTTCTGCCGGTTGGTGTGCCGCTTCCGTGGTCAACGAATATCCCGCCTGCAGGGTGGGCAATTATGCAGGGACAATCTTTTGATAAGGTTGCATATCCTTTACTGGCCATCGCGTATCCGTCGGGTGTTATTCCTGACATGCGCCGCCGGACAATCAAAGGGAAACCAGACGGCCGCGAAGTTTTGTCCTATGAAGATGATGGCAATAAATCCCACTCACACACAGCCAGTGCATCCAGTACCGATTTGGGGACGAAATCAACATCCTCATTTGATTACGGTACTAAAACGGCGAGCACATTTGACTATGGCACGAAAACGACAAATACAACGGGGGCGCATGCACATACGCTGCCTGTACTTAATGAAGAAAAAGGTGATGGAAACAACGCTGCGGGGGCTACGGGGTTTACGGTTGGAACCGCAACAACATCGTCTACTGGGGCACATGCCCATACGGTTGGCATTGGCGCACATAATCACACCGTAGGTATTGGCGCTCACTCTCATACCGTAGCCATTGGCGCACACAGTCACACCATTACCATCGCCGCGTCGGGCAACGCAGAAACGACCGTTAAGAATATTGCATTTAACTACATAGTGAGACTCGCATAATGACTTTTAAAATGAGTGAAACCGATCAAACAGTTACTGTTTATAACCTGCGTTCCGACACGAATGAATTTATTGGTTCAGGTGATGCTTTTATTCCTGCGCATACTGGACTGCCAGCCAACTGCACAACAATAAAACCACCGGTAATCAAAGTGGGGTTTGTGGCAATTTTTGATTCAGAGAAGCAAAGATGGATTTCCCGTGAGGATCATCGTGGTGAGGTGGTGTTTGATACAGAAAACGGTAATGAACTGGTGATCACCGAGCCAGGTGTTTACCCGGAAGGGACAACCACGTTAGCACCGGCTAATGCCTGGCAAAAATGGAATGGTAAGGCGTGGGTGGATGATGCGGAGGCCATGCGAATTGTATTAGTCAGCGAGGCAGACGCCGAAAAGAAAAGCCTGCTTAAACAGGCCAATGACGCCATTGCCACATTGCAGGATGCCGTTGATTTAGACATGGCAACCGAAGAAGAAGCACTGCTGCTTACCGCATGGAAAAAATACCGCGTTTTACTGAATCGTATTCAACCGGAAGATGCGCCGGAAATTGTGTGGCCGGAGGTGCCTGGAAATGTGGCGTGAAGCACGTCTGGCCTTTACGGATTCTGTTGCTGCTCTGAACTGTTCGATCGTCCCTGCGCATCCGTGGATTTATGGGCTGGGACAGCAGACAGCGAATGGGGCATATCTCAGTCCGGTTAATGCCGTTCGCTATCTTGCTGAACGCCTGGCCGGAACTGGAGGGAATGCGGACGTGGTGATTATGATGGTCACCGGACAGACGCAGGAAAACTTTATGGTCAGCCTGAATAACCTGGTCGGGATATTCCCCGCCCCGGCATTCACGCAGGTCAAACGGCTGGCGCAATCTGCCGCAGCTCTGGCTATTGAAAAGATGCAGATCCCTGCGAAATCCGGCGCTGCGTTACCTGCGTCCATTCCGCTGTCTGTACCAACCAGCAGGGTTGCTTTATCTGCTGCGGCAATCAGCCAGGCACAAAAGGCGGCGGGTGCCGGGTTTGATATCGAAGGGCTGAAAAAACAGCTGGGCGAGTTCACGCAGCTGCGTGACCAGCTTATCAGTGACGTGGTCAGCGGCCTGAATGATTTACAGGGAAAAAGTGCCAGAGCGTGGGTTTTTACTGCCAGCGGAGACACCGGCACCACGTTACTGGAACTGATGAAGGACATTCCGCAGCAGTCTGCCGTTTACACCGCAGCCATGATGCTGGTTGGTGATAATCTTGATGGAATAAAGGGAATGATTCATGACTTCGATCCCGACACTGGCGCTTAATGGCGAGGCCATCCAGCTGAAAAACATGCGGGTGACCGTTTCACAGCAGTTTCAGGATAAAGATCAGTCCGGCCAGACCAGCGCCACAACAAAATCAGAGCAGGGAGCAAAGGGAAAGGAACTGCGGATCAGCGGTGAAATACCTTTTAAACAGCCTGAAATACTGAAGCGTATTTTTGAGCTGGCCAGTGCTACCGATGCCAGTGGTAATCGTCAGAAGTACCGCGTGGCGCATGAAGTTGCCCGTGCAGTTAATTTTCGTGAAGCAACGTTCAGCGGAATGCTGGATGCGCCCCAGCAGGACGGGAAAATGTCCTGGCTGGTGACATTCACACTGGCGGAACATATCAGCGTGCAGGAAAAGCGAGAGGCCAGGGCAACAGGTAAGACGACCGCAAAAAAACAGACTGCCGGTAGTGCGGGACAGTCCGGTGGCCAGTCTGCCGGAGAGGATGAAGAAAAACTGACGTGGTTTGAACGCAAGGTGCTGAAGCCCGTCAATGATGCTTTGGGTTAATAATGAAACCAGTAAAACGTCTTTACCTTTCAACGGATGAAATTCACCTGGTGGATGCCAGCCTGGTACAGGAGCTGAACAGCTGCGGTCGGGGCTTCATCACCGCAGAGACAACAACCGATTACACCGGAAAACTGGTGCGGCTGGATGTGGGGTATACCGATCTGCTTTTGCGCTGGTTTACGGGGTACGTGGAGCGATCGCAGCCCGCAGAAAACGGTTTTCAGCGTCTGTTCATTCGTGAACTGGTAGGTGTGTTTGAAAGGATGTGGCCATGTTCGTTTCAGCACCCGACTTTGCGTGAAATTGCGGGCTGGCTGGAAGAAAACAGCGGGATCACGGTCAGTGTGCCTGATGCACAGTACAGCGATACCCCTATCCCACATTTTACTCATAACGGTACCGGCTATCAGTTGCTGAACAATCTGGGCAGGGCGTTCAGTATCCAGGATTACATCTGGTACCAGTTGCCTGATGGTTCGCTTTACGTCGGCGGTGCAGAAAAGTCATTGTTTGCCGGTCGTCCCGTAGAAATCCCGTCAGAGTTCAGCCAGGGGGCTGCTGGTGGTAACTCTGTGACATTACCAGTGATCCAGACTATGCGGCCAGGGGTGGAGATGAACGGTGAACGCGTGACTAAAGTTCACCTGACTAATGACACGATGGCGATCACATGGACGCCGAGAAACCGCGCAACGGGTAAACCTTTGCAGAAAACACCGGCGCAACGGCAGATTGAAAGCCATTACCCGGAACTGGCATCCGGGCTTCATTTGCCAAAGATGGCCAGAGTCGTGGCGCATTCAGAGCCGGTAAAAAGCGGTAACTTTGCCGATCCCTTCCGTCCACGTTACGCCGTGGACGTGCAGCTGCTTGACGCAGACGGAAATCCGGACAATCAGACACCTGTTTATTCAGCGGTGCCGCTGCCGGTACCAATGGCCGGGAATGATTCGGGTATGTTTCAGTTTCCGCCAGAAGGGACGCTGGTTGAGGTTGCATTCACGGGAGGCAGACCGGATAAACCCTTTATCAGGCAGACCCTGCCGGATGGTACCAGCCTGCCGGACGTTAAACCCGGTGAGCAATTGCAGCAGCAGCGGGAAGAAGTATCCCAGAGAGTGACGCAGGCTGGAGACTGGGTAAGGCAGACCGATCAGACCATCAGAGAAACATCAATGGTGCGAACCGTAAAAGCCGATACAGAACAGCGCGAGCTGGTCAGCCGTGAAACCACGGTGAAAGCCACGGATAAAACCACGGTACTGGGAACCGCCACACTGCTGGCCGGAGCCATCCAGCATGTAAGCGCCGGTGATTATAGCCAGGCGGTGAAAGGTAACAGGCTGGCCAGCATTGAAGGGAATGACGAAACTGAGATAACCGGGAAACAGTCCACTAAGGTGGCGGGAGCCGTAGATGTGGATGTGGGGGGAACCCTGACTGAAAAGATTGCTGCATTACGCAAATCGGTGGCATCGGGCGGTCAGCAGATTATGGGGCCAACCGTCCATATCGGCAGTGAAAGTGTAAACACGCTGACCATGATGTTGGACACCATTGATTTACTGGCAGAGCTGGCGCAGCAATGTGCGAGTCATTCGCACCCCAGTGTTGGTACGCCAACCAATGCCGGAGCGTTTACCCGGACGGCGACAAAGGCCGGACAGACCCGGAGCAAGTACCAGAACATCATTGCCTGACCATTCCAGACAGCCCGCAAAACGCGGGTTTTGTCGTTTTCTCAGTTCCTTGATAGGATTATTGCATACTCAAATGATAGGAATAGGGATATGAAAAATTTCATTATATTAGCTGTAGGGGCAGCAGTTTCATTTAATGTGTTTGCGGCTGAGGTTGTTTATGTGCCAACAGATACGAAGGCTAGTTACACGATTTTAGATAAGACTCGCGACGGCAGCATGGCTACTATAACAACTGAAAGAAAGGGGCCGTCTGGAACATCATATTCAAAGCGGCTGTACGACTGTACTGCCGGGACAGTTAAATATCTTGGAGACGGTGAGACCATCGAGCAGATGAATAACTCAGCACCAGATCCAAATATGGCCCCTATAGTTGACCGCTCAATTGCATACTACATTGGACAAAAAGCCTGCCAGTAACTACGTTCTTATATCGGTTGATATGAATTGAACACACTTTAACCCGCATTGTGCGGGTTTTTTTGTACCCACCACCAGACCGCACAGAACGCTCTCAGCAGGCGGGACAACACTAGGGCAACCACTGGCGACACCGCAATAAGATCAAATTCACAGCGACGCTCTGAGGTAGCCACATGCAGACAAAATAAACCTTTCGCAGACAAAAACGGCACTACACCGCACCCGCCTGCGGTTTCTGGATCTGGAAATTTTTTCAGTTTTATTTTTCTACAAACCAGAGCGCCAGACCGCACCATCACTGGCGGCTTTGCGGAGAACAGAAACTGAAATGATTGAAATAAATTTCATTTTTTTTCAGTGAAAAGGATCTGTGAAGGATCGGTGCGAAATTGTAACCTACAGAATACAAAGGAAAAATTACATTTTAGGCGGTGTTTGTGGATCGTTGGGCGGTAAGCTGGACATCATTGAGAGAAGCCCGCTTTAAGACTTGGCGCGGGCTGCGCATAAATTTATGAAATCTTCACAACTGAAATTTCTTCAGCGAAATTACAGCACTGCTTCTGCTGCACGGGGAGCTTCTTTTGTCGCATTGCCCGTGACAAAAGGCTGGTTTTCCTAATGTTCCGGCTGTGGTGGTTTAGATGTGTACACTGGCGTGATCTTGTTTTTATAAACGGTGTTGCTGGGGATGTTCTGAAGCACCAACGACTGTGCGCCGATGGTGACATTATTACCAATAATGATCTGGTTTGAAATGATGCATGAATTTGCGCCTATATCGACGTTGAGCCCAATTTTCAGAACGTAGTCATGTGCGTTCAAACTTTTGACGCCTATAGTAACCCCTTGTTTTATAGATAAATTGTCCCCTATATCTGAAAACTTGGATATTACAACATTGGAAAAGTGGTGGATTCTTGGGTTGTAACCGATCTTTGCTCCAAGCATGACATCCACATTAAAAGCGGATACTAACTGAAGGTGTAACCGTCTTGCTGCTAGTTTAAAATGATGTTTCTTACTCATATGCATCTCATTGGCAAGACGCCACCAAAACCAGAACATAGTATTTTGATGACTCTTTCTCTTGGCTTTACGATACTCTTTTGCAAATCGTATCCATGAGCATTTGTATTTTGACCGTAATAATTCACGCTCCCAGTAACGGGTGAGGTTGGTTAAATTTTCGGTCAATAAGAAAAGGGCAATTTGAAGATAGGGCATGATCTTTGACTTAGCGATCCTGATAAGAAAAAGGGATTTTAGATCAATATGCTTGATAGACAATGGTTTTGTTAAAAACTTAAGCACAGAATTCATGTGCGACATTATTGCGACACTTAGGCGTGTTGAGTGCTAATAATTCCTTATTTCATGCGGGTTGTGAGATGCAAAGAAAGCTATATTATATAGCTATTGCTAAAACGTTAATTTTTTGTACCTTCGCAACTCTGGTTTACAATGTGCGCACGAAATGAGAACGCTATGTATGCGTCACCATAATGAGGAAGCACAATGAGTCGTCGCGCAGGTACGCCAACAGCAAAAAAAGTGACGCAGTTAGTGAACGTGGAAGAGCACGTTGAAGGGTTCCGCCAGGTCAGAGAGGCGCATCGGCGCGAGCTTATTGATGATTACGTTGAGCTGATTTCTGACTTGATCAGGGAAGTGGGGGAAGCTCGTCAGGTGGACATGGCTGCTCGTCTGGGAGTTTCGCAACCGACGGTGGCTAAAATGCTTAAGCGGCTGGCAACCATGGGGCTGATTGAAATGATCCCCTGGCGTGGCGTGTTTTTAACGGCAGAAGGAGAGAAGCTGGCGCAGGAAAGCCGCGAGCGACATCAGATAGTCGAAAATTTCTTGTTGGTGTTGGGCGTCAGTCCGGAAATCGCCCGTCGCGACGCGGAAGGCATGGAGCACCATGTTAGTGAAGAGACGCTCGACGCTTTTCGTTTGTTTACCCAGAAACACGGTGCCAAATGAGCCTGCCTTTTTTACGCACGCTGCAAGGCGATCGTTTTTTTCAGTTATTAATTCTTGTTGGTATCGGATTAAGCTTTTTCGTGCCCTTTGCACCGAAATCCTGGCCTGCTGCTATCGACTGGCACACCATCATCACCTTAAGCGGCCTGATGCTGCTGACCAAAGGTGTGGAGTTAAGCGGTTATTTTGATGTGCTGGGGCGCAAAATGGTGCGCCGCTTTGCTACGGAGCGTCGGCTGGCGATGTTTATGGTGCTGGCGGCGGCGCTGCTTTCTACCTTTCTGACCAACGATGTCGCGCTGTTTATTGTTGTTCCGCTGACTATCACGCTAAAAAGACTGTGTGAGATCCCGGTTAATCGGCTGATTATTTTTGAGGCGCTGGCAGTCAACGCTGGTTCGCTACTGACGCCAATTGGCAACCCGCAAAATATTCTTATCTGGGGACGTTCTGGTCTTTCGTTTGCCGGATTTATTGCCCAAATGGCACCGCTGGCTGGCGCAATGATGCTGACGCTCCTGCTCCTGTGCTGGTGTTGTTTCCCTGGAAAGGCGATGCAATACCATACGGGGGTGCAAACACCGGAGTGGAAACCGCGGCTGGTGTGGAGTTGTCTGGGGCTGTATATCGTCTTTCTGACGGCGCTGGAGTTCAAACAAGAGCTATGGGGACTGGTGATTGTGGCGGCAGGCTTTGCGCTGCTGGCACGTCGCGTGGTGCTCAGTGTGGACTGGACGCTGCTGCTGGTGTTTATGGCGATGTTTATCGACGTCCATTTACTGACCCAGCTTCCAGCGTTGCAAGGCGTGTTGGGTAACGTGAGTCATCTATCTGAACCCGGGTTATGGTTAACGGCAATCGGTTTATCGCAGGTGATCAGTAACGTGCCGAGTACCATATTGTTGCTGAACTATGTGCCGCCGTCTTTATTACTGGTATGGGCGGTAAACGTAGGTGGCTTTGGGTTATTACCCGGATCGCTGGCAAATTTGATTGCGCTACGTATGGCGAACGATCGCCGCATCTGGTGGCGTTTCCATCTCTATTCAATACCGATGCTGTTGTGGGCGGCGTTGGTGGGATATGTTTTGTTAGTTATACTCCCGGCCAACTAGGGTCTGGCAAATAAAAAAGGCGGATTATGAGTCCGCCTTTTGCTTTAAGTTTTGAAGATTAATTCAGACGAACCGGCATCCCGGAGCGGTTTTTAATCGCTTCATCAAGAACAACCTGGTCAACATCTGGCTGACCGGTCACTGTCTGCACGCTCTTCGTCAGGGTAATTGGCACAATTTCCTGACCTTCAAACTGGGCTTCGGTGGTAGACAGCGGGTTATGGACTTCAATATAACGGCTGCCGTCTGGCTCGGTGGTCGCTTTTACCGGCTCATCAATAAACTGTACGCGGGTACCGACCGGTACTTTCTCGAACAGGAATTTGATGTCTTCGTTACGCAGACGCACACAACCATGACTTACACGCAGGCCGATACCGAAGTTGGCGTTGGTGCCATGGATAGCATACAGGCGACCGATATAGAGTGCATACAGCCCCATCGGGTTATCCGGACCTGCCGGAACGACAGCCGGAAGCGGTTCGCCCGCAGCGCGGTACTCTGCGTGCATTTTGGCGGTCGGCGTCCAGGTCGGGCCTGCTTTTTTACGCTCAACTTTGGTGGTCCAGTTGATAGGCGTATCTTTGCCTAACTGACCAATGCCGATCGGCAGCACGATAACGGTGTTGGTCCCTTTCGGATAGTAATAAAGACGCATCTCAGCACTGTTAATGACGATGCCTTCATGAACGGTATCCGGCAGGATCAGCTGCTGCGGAATGTTCAGTACAGTACCGCCTTTCGGCAGGAAGGTATCCACACCCGGGTTCGCTTCCATCATATTGGAAAGCCCCATCTGGTACTCGGCGGCAAAATACTCCAGCGGCTGAGTGTTACCTTCAGGAATGGTGATCACCTGATTCTGACCAACCAGGCGACTCCCGTCGGTTGGCAGAGGATAAGTTACCGCAGAGGCGGTACTGCAAAAGCCGACAACAGCGAAGGCCGCTGCGAATAATGTTTTCAATTTCATATTCATGTTAAGCGAGATTTTGTGCCTGGCAGGCCATTGGGTTGAGAATATTAGAGTATTGGAAGCGCATTATAAGTTCATTCCAGCTCACAGTGAAATCAGATGTGTACGAAATCACATTTTTTGCCTTTGGCTTGAGTGTAGACCTTAAGCGAGGAGCAGGATCTTCTTTCAGACTTATGGCATAATGCGCGGTTTGTCATATCTCTTTTCAGGATACGCCTGTGTTAGTTTCCAGTAACGTCACCATGCAGTTCGGCAGTAAGCCGTTGTTTGAAAACATTTCCGTCAAATTTGGCGGCGGCAACCGTTACGGCCTGATTGGCGCGAACGGTAGTGGTAAATCCACCTTTATGAAGATCCTCGGCGGCGACCTTGAGCCGACGCTGGGTAACGTTTCCCTCGATCCCAACGAGCGCATTGGTAAACTGCGTCAGGATCAGTTTGCCTTTGAAGAGTTCACTGTGCTGGATACGGTGATCATGGGGCATAAAGAGTTGTGGGAAGTGAAGCAGGAGCGCGACCGCATCTATGCTTTGCCGGAAATGAGTGAAGAAGACGGCTATAAAGTGGCCGATCTGGAAGTTAAATACGGCGAAATGGACGGTTACTCTGCGGAAGCTCGCGCCGGTGAACTGTTGCTTGGCGTGGGAATTCCAGTGGAACAGCACTACGGCCCGATGAGTGAAGTTGCTCCTGGCTGGAAGCTGCGTGTGCTTCTGGCGCAGGCGCTGTTTGCTGATCCGGATATTCTCCTGCTCGACGAACCGACCAACAACCTCGACATCGACACCATTCGCTGGCTGGAACAGGTGCTGAACGAGCGTGACAGCACCATGATCATCATCTCGCACGACCGTCACTTCCTTAACATGGTCTGTACCCACATGGCGGATCTGGATTACGGCGAGCTGCGCGTTTATCCGGGTAACTACGATGAGTACATGACGGCGGCGACCCAGGCGCGTGAACGTCTGCTGGCCGATAACGCCAAGAAGAAAGCGCAGATTGCTGAGTTGCAATCTTTCGTTAGCCGCTTTAGCGCCAACGCCTCGAAATCTCGCCAGGCAACTTCGCGCGCGCGCCAGATTGATAAAATCAAACTGGAAGAGGTGAAAGCCTCCAGCCGTCAGAACCCGTTCATCCGTTTTGAACAGGATAAGAAACTGTTCCGTAACGCGCTGGAAGTGGAAGGTCTGACCAAAGGGTTTGATAACGGTCCGCTGTTTAAAAATCTCAACCTGCTGCTGGAAGTGGGTGAAAAACTGGCGGTACTGGGTACCAACGGCGTCGGTAAATCAACTCTGCTGAAAACGCTGGTGGGCGATCTGCAACCGGACAGCGGCACCGTAAAATGGTCTGAGAACGCGCGCATTGGTTACTATGCTCAGGACCACGAATATGAGTTTGAAAATGATCTGACCGTGTTCGAATGGATGAGCCAGTGGAAGCAGGAAGGCGATGACGAGCAGGCGGTACGCAGTATTCTCGGTCGTTTGCTGTTCAGCCAGGACGACATCAAAAAGCCAGCTAAAGTGCTTTCCGGTGGGGAAAAAGGGCGGATGCTGTTTGGTAAGTTAATGATGCAGAAGCCGAACATTCTGATCATGGACGAACCGACCAACCACCTGGATATGGAATCCATTGAGTCGCTGAACATGGCACTGGAACTGTATCAGGGCACGCTGATCTTTGTTTCACACGACCGTGAGTTCGTAAGCTCCCTGGCGACCCGCATTCTGGAAATCACCCCGGAACGCGTGATCGACTTTAGCGGTAATTACGAAGATTACCTGCGTAGTAAAGGGATCGAGTAAGTGATTATCCGTCACCCCGATACTGTCGGGGTGACGGCGGCTGATGACAAATGCAAAATAGCCTGATGCGCTACGCTTATCAGGCCTACGCAGCTCCTGCAATATATTGAATTTT
>OFMA01001336.1_pt1 | contig 16262 bp, 18 predicted proteins | sample 1541011 | NCBI WGS metagenome assembly OFMA01 (sample SAMN04209225, study PRJEB22552) | human gut metagenome | biome: gut; material: feces | host: Homo sapiens | place: USA: Oklahoma
TGGCTACCTTAACCCACCGTCTAAAGCCAGTGGGATTGCGGTAGCCTTATTTCAAGTAAATCATATCACTATAATTAATTTGGTATATTTTTGCAAAAAGGCAAAAAAAAAGAAAGCCTCATAAAGAGACTTTCTTATAAATACGCAACGTATATTAACAATGATACTCTATTTTAGCCAACCAGAATTCCTGTTTGTATTTCTTTGCACACTCACTGGCTTTTTTATCATACCATTTAATCTTTTCAATGGTACTTTCCGGTCTCAAATCAGTTCCGCATAATGGACACTTCTCACCGCGGATATAACCGAGGTTCAGCCTGCTTCCGCATTCCGGGCAGCCGACATATTTTGAAGTACGCTTATGGATTGAATGTGCTTTAATGTATGCATCTCTTTTCTCATTCCACTCCTGTACCTTTTTCTTTCCCTCATCAGAAAGGCCATAATATTTGACAACATGATCATCATACCAGCCTTCATCATAACGCTCAATGGCTGCAAGTGCTTCGTCATAATCCTTATAGACTTTATCTCTATGTATCGTCAGATTTCCATGGTAACTTCCTGTTTCCTGCGGATCGTAAGCACAATCTGTAATTCGGCTGATCCATGCCTGCAATTTCTTTTCTGTAGTTACTTTTTCTGTATAATGTGTAACACTATGTTCCATAATCTTTCTCCTTAGTAAATCTGTATCAAATTCATTTTTAAAGCATTCTTTTCCGTATCTACTTTTACGTCTAGGCGGAAAATGGATTCAAACGGTTTCTCTCCATATGCTCCTGGTGCATCTAACCTTGTCTGGATAAATAATTCATGATCTACACCCATGTCACGGAACCCGAAATAATATGTCAGGTTCGTATTTCCTTCTATTTTTGAGATGTCATTCAGCATAGACTCCCAACTGATAAAAAGATCGGATGCATATGCTTCGCATCTTTTTCCAGCTTCTACAATGAGCCTGGAAAGGATGGAGGAATAATTGATATTGGAACAGAGTCTCTGAGGATTCTCTTCTGTTCCAAAATTTTTAATCTGCCCTTCTCCGGTAATTTCTTTTGTTCCGCGTTTTTTCTTCATGTCTTCTAATTTCATTGATAATCCCCCTGAAAAATTAGTTATTCCTGCATTTTATAGATTGCTACCTAAGACTTGTGATTTTGCTTATATCTTTTATCCCACTGCCTATAGAGGCATGGAAATTCTCTTTGATTATGTAAAGCGACTAGCTGACTTTTGCATCTTCTAAGGCGTCTTGATAGTATCCGTATTTGTCAACATCTTTCCATAGTTCCTCAGCTCTGTCGACCAATATCATATTCTTTTCTGTTGGAAGTCCAAGAATTTGTCCGGCAAGAAATCCTTTGCAATATTCATCCCACATATGAGATCTAATTTTTCCTTTTTTGCTTTCTATTTTCTTGATTATCTTTTCAGCGTATTTTTCAAAAGTTTCTTCTACGTTATATCCACATTTTTTTGATTTTTTAATTATTTTGACGCAGAAATAACTAGCTTCTTCGCTTGCATTCCAATCATCTGTCCGATAATCATTTGATAATTTTGTATTAAATAGATTACCAACTTCCATTGATTTCTTATATAATTCCACATTCATCGTTCCATTTCTCCACTCTGTAAAAATCTTATTTTTTGCTATAAATAGTAACAGTTGATTTTACTTCAACCAGAAAACGTTTTGGACAGTACCCATACTCTGAAGCTAGATATTCTGAAATATCGTCAATGACATTCCCGGTTAGTTCATAATCATTGATGTGTATGAATCTAAAAGGGAGTTCCACTTCTTTTGGAAGTGTTTCCAATATTTCCAGGTTTCCATCTGTATCCCATTCGATGTAATCCACAACAATGCTGTAACCGCAGTTGTCTTTTGCTTCTATTTCTAGTTTCTGTTTCAAGTTTTCAATCTGGTCTGGGAACGAGCGTCTGCAGGCCCCAATAGCTGCGAGCCCCTGTGCGCTAATCAATTCTTTTTCTAAGCAAAAGTTAATATTTTTTAATTCTTTTTCTGTCAAATTAACAATCATGGTTATTCTCCTTTTTCTTACTTACTTCTGGGATTTCAATGGAAAATCCTTCTTTTTCCAATTCTTTGTAACTGTCAAATCCACATTCTAATGCACGAATATCCAGATAGTCTTGTAATGGCATTTCACCCATATTTGTTTGTATCATTCTACTCATCGTGTCCTTCTCCTTATGCAACACACCATTTTCCATATGCAACATGTGTAGCAGATCCAGTTTTAGCAAGCATCTGTAAGGTCTGTCTGACCTTAGCTTTCCAATGCGGATTCCCTTGCGCTTTCTTGTGTGGCTCAATTTCCTCATAAATCTTATCTAAGGAAGCTGAAGCGCCAAGCTGTCGTAAAACTGCATAGACCACGTCTTTCCAGGTCGTGCTCTGGCTGTCCCGGATATCCATTGTAAAATGTTGCGGTACAACAAATGCAATTTCATAGCCGGAGGGCTTTTTGGTGATTACAACAAATTCATGTTCAATAAAAAAGAACTGATTATTGTTGTATGTACGACTCCCAGATACCGTGTTATGTTGAGCCTTTACCAGTATCTGTACCTGTTCGCCAGGTAATGTCAGATTGGTCAGCATAGACCGGAATATTCCTTTCCGTCTGATATCACCGACTACAACAGCTTGGTAGGCACCTTTCGGCATAGCAGCGTATCCTCGCATGATGGCCTTGTTAACTGCATGCATGCCCTGGGTCCACGGCATTTCCTGGATATCTGCATTCGTAAGTCCTTTATCATCCCGCCACATTCCATTGGAATAATGAATATCATTGATACCTGGATATGGTGGATGCAGCATTTGTAAATCTGCTTCGTAGAACCCGTCCGGAAGCTCCCGTCCATAATCCAGGATATCCATGAAACTGATATCTGTGCGAACTGGATTTGGGTTAAGGTCAATACCGCAGTATGGAATTCCAAGATCTTTACACAGATCTGAGGTTGTTCCGCCTCCGGCAAAAATCTCTGACACAGACCTGCACCCATACCTTACAAGGATTGATGCAGGGATCCAGCCTGAGAAATTGCCGCGGTATTTTGGATTTCCCCACGGTCCTCTGTCTGGAAATGATAAAATGGTTCCCGTAGCATGTTCATTCACATACTGGATGATTTCTTCTTTTCTCATTTGTTATCCTCCTGCTTTTTTGCAATAATGTTGAGATTAACCAAATCTTTTTCTAAAAATCTGATATAAACAACATTTATTAATCCCATTGATTTAAACTTCTCTTTCTTTGCAAAACGATCATTTGGATTAACAAACACCTTGTAATGTTTCCCTTCATAATCAAACTCACGTATAATTTTCGTTTCCACCATTTTTAATGCATCTGAACCATTAAATAGATGGTCATCACAAATTTCCCACACATCCTCATTTGCATGTTTCCATACGCAGTAAACTTTGTGATTTTGCAAGTCTGAATATCTGAATTCATATATTTTTTCTTGCGTATTCATGTTGATTCCTCCTTTTTTCTTATGATTTCAAACAAAATATGTAAGAGGAGGTACATTTTCTTTTTTTTGTCGTATGTTACATTTCCGCATATTGCACGTTCATATGATACAACGAACTAATTGTGTCGCGTTCAATCTCGCGAATCATAATGCCGAAGAAATCATATCCTTGTGAACGGTATTCTACAATAGGGTCTTTTTGACCATAAGATTGCAAATTAATTCCCTGTTTTAATAGCTCCATGTTTTCTATCTGCGCTTCCCATTTTGCATCAATAATTTTCAATAGAATAATTCTTTCGATCTCACGCATTTGATCATCTTGAAATTTAGATTCTATTTCTGAATAAAGTTGCTTCGCCATTTTTTTGAGCAGTTTCGTAAGTTTTTTATGACTCATGTTCCTCATTGATTTACTGTATCGTATATCTTTAAAAGTAAGGAATATTTCTTCATTTCCGGTTAATTTACCCTTAGATGCCCGGTTAATGTAGTCGTCAATCATATTCATAATTGTGTTTCGCATATTTTCACCTTTTAAAATATGTGCTTTTTCTGCGTAAACAATTTCTCTCTGCTCGTTCAGGACATCATCATATCCAAGTAAATTCTTCCGAGTGTCAAAGTGATTTCCTTCAATTCTTTTTTGCGCATTTGTTACAAATTTTGATAATGTTTTATGCTGAATCGGCTCTCCATCTTTGAAGCCGGCGTCTGCAAATATTTCAATCAACTTTTCTGAGCCAAATAAACGCAACAGATCATCTTCAAGTGAAAGATAGAACCTGGACTCACCTGGATCGCCTTGTCTTCCAGAACGTCCGCGTAGCTGATTATCTATTCTTCTTGATTCATGTCTTTCTGTTCCTATTACTTTTAGCCCCCCAGCTTTTTTTGCTTTTTCATCGAGCTTGATATCTGTTCCTCGTCCGGCCATATTTGTAGCGATTGTTACAGCTCCGTGTTTTCCCGCTTCTGCGATAATCGCCGCTTCTTTTTCATTGCATTTTGCATTCAAAACATAATGAGGGATATTATGTTTCTTGAACATTTTACTTAAAGTCTCAGATACTTCTATTGTAGCTGTTCCAACTAACACCGGCTGTCCTTTCTTGTGTGCTTTTAATGTATCTTTAACAACTGCTTGATATTTTTCTTTTTTCGTTTTGAATACAATATCTGGTAAGTCTTTTCTGATCACCGGTTTGTTTGTTGGAATTAATCGAACATTCATTTTGTAAATATCGTGAAATTCCTTTCTTTCAGTTGCTCCGGTTCCAGTCATTCCCGATTTTTTTTCGTATTTGTTGAAGAGATTTTGGAATGTAATCGTAGCCATTGTTTTACTTTCACGCTTAATTTCCACTTGTTCTTTCGCTTCAATAGCCTGATGCAAACCATCTGAATAGCGGCGACCTTCCATGGTTCTGCCGGTAAACTCATCGACAATCAAAATTTCTCCATTTGGTGTAACAACATAATCTTTGTCACGGAGCATAAGATAATGTGCCTTTAAAGCTAAGATGATATGATGCTGCACATCAATATTTTCCGGGGAAGCTAAATTTTCGATATGGAAGAAATTTTCTATTTTTTTAATACCAGCTTCTGTTAATTTAACATATTTATCCTTTTCATTTACGATAAAATCTCCGGTTTCATTCACCCGGACACCTGCTATGGCATCGATCTTGCTTAATTCTTTGTCGGCTGTTCCCTTATTCAATGTTCTTGCTGCAAAATCAGCTATTCTATACATATCTGTTGCTTTACCACTTGCGCTTGAAATAATAAGTGGAGTACGTGCTTCGTCGATTAAAACAGAATCTACCTCATCAATTACTGCATAATGAAGGCCACGTTGTACCTGATCTTCCTTTCGAATTGCCATATTGTCGCGGAGGTAATCAAACCCCAATTCATTATTTGTAATATATGTTATATCGCAAGCATATGCTTCTTTTCTTGCTTGAGTGTTCATGTCTGATGTAATCACGCCAACTGTAAGCCCTAAAAATTTATGGATTCGACCCATTTGCCCGGCATCTCTTTTTGCTAAATAATCATTAACAGTGATTACATGCGCGCCTTTCCCTTCCAATGCGTTCAAATAAATTGGCATGGTTGATACTAAAGTATTGTGCGTAGGCACATACATTTCACATAAGAATAGATGCTCCGGATTATCTACAGTAAAACAAACCATATCATTTAAAACTTCTGTTTTTTGAATATCCGTAATTGTAATCCAAGGATGATATTCTCTGGCAGCATTTATGTTTTTTAGCTTATCTTTTTTTAAAGGTGACTGGAAAAATTTTTCTTTTGTTTCATTTGGAACGTTGATCGTGATTACATATTCTTTGTTTCGGAGTGTTGCGCTTTTGCCCGGCATCCATGAACAACTGCATCCAAGTGAATAGATAACTTCCATGATATCATCGCGTAACTGCTCAGATACTGTCCTATATCTCAGCCTGCAGCTCGGATTACTCTGACTGTATTCTTCGATTGTGCCACTGCAATCCATTAATCCCTGAATCAGACTCCAACGCTGTTCTATAGATCCAAGCTTATATTCTTCCGGAATATATTGTTCAGTACGGTTTGAAGCAATAAAGCATTCAGGATTCGAATACATCTCATGCGCTTTTAGATAGTCATCATTCAGTTTAAAGAAAACAGCATTACTTCTTTTGCTATTCTCGATATCCGTAGCTTTTAAAAGCTTTGCAATTTTTTCAACAACCCAATTATCTTTCATGCTAATTCCAATATTGTTTTGACTATTTTTCGCATATTTTGCAATTAATGCTCCCATAACGTATGGGGATATAGAATATTCCCTGTCTGGATATTGTGCTGCTCCTGGAGTAGGAAGCTTATAGCGATAATAATTCCGCATATATCTAGTCCCATGTGAAAACATTTCTTCTGTTGTCAAAACTTTTTCTTTGTTTCCATATTTTTTATCATATACAAGCCATCTATGATTGCCTGCGCATAATATCTTGCGCCCATCTTTCAGTGTTATTTGATAAGTGATTAATGGACTATCCTGTGGATATACACCTATAACTGTTGTAACACTGCCATCTCTTGCGAAAAGCTTATCACCGACCTTAATATCGCCGGCCCTTCTCCAACCATCAGGAGTTGGAATTTTTGTATCTACAGTAAGTGCTTTTCCTTCTCCTGTTTTCATTTCAGCGATTTCTCCATTATGTAATGCAATTCCGCCTATTTTCTGTACATCGTATGGACGCATCCCACAAACTCTGTATGCAGCTTCACTGACTGTAGCGAAAGCTTCTGGAAGGATCGAATCTAAGGTTTCTCCTTTTTTGATTCTATTTTTGAAAAGCATCGTTTTCTCTTTTAATTCATCATCGGATAGACTTCCTAAATTAGACTCTATCTTATTAATTTTATTCAATGTTGATTTAATATGATTCAAAGCAATACCTCCGTTTTATTTTAATTTGTCTATAATAATATGGTACATTATTTTGTTATATTCGTGCTTTTTTGCAAAAAAGTAAGCACGGGGCTCCGCGCTTACTTAAATCCGATTTCAATATTTTGATATTTTCGCACCTCATTTAGTAATATATTCAAATTATTTTCAGATATTGACAATTTGTATTTCTTTTTATTTTTTAAATGGATTGCCACATAAACATGCTTTCGTTTATGCTTTTCTCCGCTTTGAGTATATTCTATTACAGTTTGATTAATTCCATAAATCCAAGTGATATTATCAGATGGGATGATATACAATGTAAATAATCCCATGATATATAAATATTTATTACCAACCACTACTTTTCCACATTTTCTTGCATAAACAAAATCTTTTCTGATTTCAATTTCTTTGTCTGTCCTTGATATTCTTTTGAAATCTTTCATTGGTACCCAACTAAACATAAAAAGTGTAATGCCATATAATAGCATAAAAGACCATTGCTTAAAATATATGCTCAATAGAATGATAAATATAGAAATTGGAGCCAAATGCATTCCAACATTCCAATATGTATACGCCTTAATATTTTTCATAAAAGAACTCCTCATCATTTCTTTGTTTTCTTTTTATTTCTTGTTTGTTTTCGCTATCTATCTCTTTGGTTTTTTTATTTATTTCTTTTTTTATCAAATTTTTAACTGAATTTGATATAGCAGCTACCCTGCACTTACGGCAATAAGGAACTTTCACAACTATTGGAACTTCGTTGCCGTTAATTTCATAAGTCCACGTTTCACTGCGAAAATAAAAATTTTTAGTAGAACCACATTGAGGGCAAATCGCATGAATATTACTCATTATTACATCTCCACAAAACAAAAATTATATTTGCATTGATTCATACACAATATCTTCTGCTTCTAATTCAAATCGTTTAGACACGATTCCTTTTTTAAAATTTAAGCTGTGGCGGTCTTTTGATTTATCTAATATGTTACGCACAGTTCGTGCATTACCAAAATGATATCCGTCTTTAATATCATTAATAATTCGGGCAAACTCTTTCTTTGCATCATCAGACACAGAAAAACTAATTTCTTTTGCCATCCGAACAAACATTTCAGTAAGTTCTTCTGTTGAGTATGACTGAAAATAAAAATACTCTTTAATTCTTGACAGAAAACCAGGGTTGGATTTTATCAGAGACCGCATTTCATTTTCATAACCTGCCAAAATTAAAACAAATTTAGATTTATTATCTTCCATCTGCTTTATGAGTGTTGCTATGGCCTCTTTCCCGGCATAGTTTTGTAAAAGGGAATATGCTTCATCTATAAAAAGGACCCCTCCATAAGAACGCTGAATCAACATTTCTGTTTTATTTGATGCATTCATAGAATCAGCAAGGAAATTCCCGTCTGTTTCAATCAGTCGATTTTCTTTTATATAGCCGTATTTATATAAAAAACCTGTCATTATTCTTGCACAAGTTGTTTTTCCTGTACCAGGAGGGCCAAAAAAACACATATGCATACAGGTATCTGGGCTAGAAATACCGGATTCCCGATCAAATTCCATTCGAGCGGCCATTTCCTCCATTTTTTCTTTCACATCTTTTAATCCGATAAGGCTTTGCATGTCTTTTTCTGGATCTTCAGAGCCCTTTTGCGTCAGCTGCTTTACGACAGATGACGGGAGTGCGCGTTCCATATCCATCTGATTGATTCTGTCAATTTCTGCCTGTTCTTTAGCAGACATTTTTTCATATTGATTAGATATTTTAAGTCGTCCGAATTCATCATATTTGAGATCGTTACGACTTTTTAATCTTGCATCATCCAATGGTTTCTTTAATGCAAAAATAAGAACTGTCAAAATGATCAGAAACGCTGAATTTATGATGCTTCCATCTTTACTATAAAGATATAATGCTAACAAGACTAAGCATCCAGCTACTGGCATTAACAGCGCAGAGCTTATAATTAATAATTGGTATTTAAGATTTTTACTCATTAATCTTTCCTCCTAAAAATTCTGGGTACTACCGTAAACGGTTAATAATCACAAATGCTACTACAATAATCAATGCTAATATTTCCCATTTAATCCTCCTACAAAATCACACTACTCTCAAACAGGAAAAAAGCTATAAGGAATCTGATTTGATGAGGCTTTACACCCATACAAAATTACACTACTCTCAGACTATTTCATGTTGACAAAAAGTGCTTTGTACCCATACAAAATTACACTACTCTCAAACGAATACAAAAGAAATAACAATGACAGGGAGGCTTTGTACCCCTACAAAATTACACTACTCTCAAACTACATCAGCTGCAGTGCCAGAGCAGCTCATAGCTTTGTACCCCTACAAAATTACACTACTCTCAAACGATCGCTTGTCTGTTGAAAATAATCGTTTTGCTTTGTACCCCTACAAAATTACACTACTCTCAAACGATCGCTTGTCTGTTGAAAATAATCGTTTTGCTTTGTACCCCTACAAAATTACACTACTCTCAAACCTCAAATATTTAAGAAAAACGGCCTACGAACCATTTGTGTAATTTTGTGAAACCGTTTGCTGCATTTCTAATATGGTAGAATTGCAAAAAAAAGAGAGGAACCCCTCTCTTTTTTTTAATTGAATGGTAATTCCTCTTCCAACCCATCAGGGATATTCATAAATCCGTCATCATCATTAGGCGCAGAATTATTCCATCTATTATCAGAAGGTGCGGATCCTGCTGCCTGCTGTCCTTGATTATAGTTGCAATTCTGTCCATTCTGGCCATTATACTGCTGCATATTGTTTCCTCGTTGCTGTGGCATACTATTGTAATTGCCGGCGTTTTGATTATGCTGAGGAGAGTTAATCTGCTGCTGTCCAGAATTTGCAGGATTGTTTTGAGCATAAGAAGCCTGATTTGGTCGTTGCTGAGGTCTGTTGGCAGGGCTCTGAGGCTGATTTTGACCTGTTCTTCCTCCCGTTCCATTTTGCGACTGCTGATATCCATTTTGAGCAGCCTGAGACTGATTTCGTGGTTGCTGATATCCATTTTGCGACTGCTGATATCCATTTTGAGCAGCCTGAGACTGATTTTGCGGTTGCTGATATCCATTTTGAGCAGCCTGAGATTGATTTTGCGGTCTGTTTTGATTTGGCTGGTTGTTCTGCTGGTAATTTGCATTGTTTGGAGCGGCTGCCTGGTTCTGATGTTGGTTCTGATGTTCCTGCTGCTCTGCAAGGCTTTCAGCAATTTCCTGTTTTTCCAATACCAACTGATTGTTTGGGTAAACAACATTTCCATCCTGATCAGTGTATCTGTCAGGTGTTTGGATATGTCCGGATACGCACACCCGTAAGCCATGATGAAAATATTTATCACAATATTCTGCGCTGTTTCCAAAAGCAACACATGGGATAAAATCAGCGTCATAATTTCCAGTCTGCTTGTTTTTAAAACTCCTTCTTACTGCAAGAGTAAAAGTAACCACTTTAAGAGTAGACCCATTATCGAGATTGCGGGTATTGACATTAGGATCGGAAGTGAGCCTTCCAACAAAGGTACATACATTCATAAATAATTCCTCCTTTTATGTTCTTGTATTCTTCTGTAATATGAAAGAAAGAATCGTTAAAATAACAAAAAAAAGGAAACGGAACCAGATTCCGTTTCCAAAATCATACATTTTAATTCGTCCCAAGTACGTGATTTCCGGTATTGCTGCCAGTGGCAGCAGATGATCCGGATTGATTGTTTGAACTTCCGGATTGATTTGCCGAAGACGGTGAGTTATTCTGTCCATTAGAAGATTCGGTTTCCTGATCATCCGGATACATTGCATCATCCGGTTTTTGGTCATAAGAATTACGGGAAGAATCCGGGATCTGTGTAGGAAGTGCGCTGATCCGTTTTTCCTGGTCATCCAGTTTTCGTTTCAAGGAATCGTATTCTTCATAACTGCTGCAATTAGATAAACAGTTCTTCGCATCTTCCAGGAGCTGCTGCGTGACGGTGGTATTGTACTTTCTCGTTTCAAGCTTATCCAGATACCATTCCATATATTTAACCCTCTGGTCATGGAGCTTTTTTTGCGCAGAAATCGCATTGTCTTCCGCAGCTGCCTGGGCATTCACTTCCTGTTCTTTTTCAGCCTGTTCATCTGCTTCTTTTATCCTGGTTTTCCATGTTTTCTTGTATGCTTTATTCAATGCTTTATAATGTTTAGCGAGTTTTCTTCTGAACTCTTTTTTCTCTTTTGATCCGGATACCGCTTCAACAAGCGCCTGTGTGTCGGAAAATTTCTGTTTAAACTGTCTTGCTTCCTCTAATGTTGTAATCTGAAAGTTCTCAAAATCATTAACAGCCTGCTTCGCCTTTTCTACAGCATCCGCTTCTGTTTTTTTCTCTTGATATCTTTCAGCTTTGTCCGAAAGGATAGTAGAATAATAATCGTACCCTGATGGTCTCCGGAAATAAGACATTTGACTGCTGTCTATAGCATTTCTGTCAAAGACAGATTCACCTAGCTCTCCGTTTGCACCAACTTTCCTGTATTCAATCGTTTTTGGAACGTCAAAATCTTTTGTTTCCTTTCCTGTACTTGCTGCTTCCAATATCTGTTTCCAGATAGTTTTGGCAAGCGACATATCTGTCATTTTCGTATTATCATCTTTTCCTACCCACACTGCCGCTGTGTCATAAGGCGTAAATCCACACATCCAGCTGTCACGGTTGTTGTTTGTCGTACCGGTTTTTGCAGCAGCTGCCTGTCCCGCGATAGAATATCCGTGGGCCGTGCCGTATCCTTCATTCAGTACGCCCTCCATCATGTCAGTGACCATAAAAGCGGTATCAGACGTGTAAACTTCCCTGCCTCGTTTTTCCGTCTGTGTGTAAAACACATGTCCATGTGAAGTTATCTTTGTAATGCAGTCTCGATCGATATAAGTTCCATTATTTGCAAGTGTCGCATACCCTTTTGCCATTTCTGCCACAGATACTCCGTTTGTAAATCCGCCAAGAGACAATGAAGCAGAACCGTAATCAGCTGGATCTATTGTAGTAAAATTTAATTTTTCCAAATACTGCAGTCCTTCTTTGATCCCGATATTCTTAAACAACTGGAAAGCAACGGTATTTACAGATCTTGCCATAGCTTCTCTCAAAGGCATAGTTCCAAGATATCCGGCATATGCATTTTTCGGACTGAATGAATTTGTTCCGTTTGCATATACCTTTGTGTCATTGACAATCGTGGAAGGCATAGCGATCCCTTCATTGATTGCAGGCCCATATACGAGCAGAGGCTTAATGGATGATCCCGGCTGCCTGTTCATAACAAAACCTCTATTGAACTCATCATGCTCCCCACGTCCGCCTACAATACTTGTGATCATCCCGGTTTTGTTATCTACGGTAACAACTGCAGCCTGCTGCAGAAATTTTCCATCTTTCGTTTCCTGATAACCGGACAATGCCTGGTCTACAATATTCTGCGCTTTTGACTGCAGCCCACTGTCAAAAGATGTGTAAATCTGATACCCGCCGGCGAGAATCCTAGATGATATTTCATTATATTTTTTCTTGTAATTTCCCTTGTAAGCACGGTAACTGTCTTCGTCTTGGAACAGATACTGAAATGTAAACCCGTCAGATTCCATGATCCTTTTCACAGCGCAGTCCAACGCATAACTGCTCATGTAATTGTTTATTCCTTTTACGGCAGCAGAACTTCCTGTGACCTCAATATTCCTATGGCGTTCTGCTTTATATTCTTTCTTTGAAAGAAGTCCGCATTCGTTCATCTGCTTAAGAATGATCTTCATTTTTCTCGTTGCTGCTTTTCGATCGGCAACCGGGTTAAGTGTATTCGGACTGTTGCTGATCCCAGCCAACATTGCACACTCTGCCGGATTCAGATCTTTCACATCTTTTCCAAAATAAAATTTACTGGCACTTTGCACTCCGTAGCAGCCGTTCCCATAGTAATTGGAGTTACAGTAAAATTCCATAATGTCCTGTTTGGAATATTTCTTTTCCAACTCCGGTGCAATAGAAATCTCCAATATCTTTCTTGACACTGTTTGCTCCTGTGACAAAAGATTATTTTTTATCACCTGTTGGGTAATAGTAGAACCGCCTTTCGTAGCCTCTCCGTGGTGGAAGAGATAAGAAACAGCAGCACGAAATGTACTGAGATAATTCACTCCGTTATGCGTTTTAAAATGCTGGTCTTCTGTAGCAATATAGGCATTCTGTAGATCAAGCGGAATATCTGAAATTTTAACATACTGATAATTACCGGAGTCTACTTCTCCGATTTTATTATTATCTTTATCGTAAATTGCTGTGTTCTCATTTTTGTGAAAAGTACCCTTGCTCATTCCTGCTAATGTATCATAAGTTTTTTCTTTTAGTTCCAGATTGGCACTGGAATGCGTGACAATCTGATAACCAAAAAAAAACAAAAATATGATACATATAAAAGCAAGTAACAACCATTTTTTTCTTCTCATGATACTATCTCCTTTTTTCAAATTAATTTTTATAAAATGTTATGTTAGTGTTTTTTCATCCTTTCCTTCTCTTTCTTGTGCTCTGCGGTATACATGATTCAGAGATTCTATAAAAGAAGTATTGGGATGTTTCAGATTAATGTCATCTGGTCGGATATTATGTTTTTTTGTTTTCCTCCTTGCAGTATCATGTATATTTGGTTTCCGTCTTGCGGTATCATGTATATATAAATGATTAACATAGGTGGTGATATTACGATTAGTGTAAATAAATCCATTGTTGTTTAACACAAATACTCCCTTGGCCAGCGCAATGGATGCTAGACCGATATCGTTTGTGATCAAGATATCCCCTCTTTTGCAAAAAGAAATAATTGCATAGTCTGCACTTCCAGGCGACTGGTCTACGATATGGATTTGGGCATATTCCGATTCATATTCATGGTTATAATCGCAATATATATGTACCATGATGTTATTCTTTCTTGCAAATATTACTGCTGTTTCTATCTGGGAAGCAGCATCCCCATCGATTAACAATCTCACTAATAAAGCCTCCTGTCTAATTTTTTTCTGTTGCGATAAGCTCCTACCTCTACAGACCTCTACAGGCAGCAGGATGAATCGCAACTATGATATTAACCATCCACCGTTTGGTACTTCTGTTCCGGCCTATCTGAATATGTGTATTATATCCTTTCAATGCAATTTGGAATTTTTTGCAAAAGAAAAGCTTATATCACCCAAAATGTGATATAAGCTTATAAAATATATGAATTTTACAAATTGATGGCTAACTTATATTTTAGAAGTTTCTCCCCTTTTTCTGATATGTTCACACATTTCTTCTGAAACGCCTCTCTGTTTCAATTCTCGGGCGAATCTTTCATAGAAAGGTAACTCCTTCCATCTAGGTTTCTCTTTTCTTCTTTTTCCCATTGTTTGAAACTCCTTTCTCTTTTGTATGGTTGTTTGATCTGATGATTATACAAAAATAGCAACTAGCAGCAACATCACAAATGGTGCATATACTGCGCAAAGCAATTCTCCACATTTTTGAATCACTGCATCACTATTGTTAATACGATAATCTGGATTGTACTGAAGTACAAATATTTTTCGAATCCCCCATGCAAGATAGGTGAACACCAATGCGGTGAGGAGCATGAATGAGATCATGACAAGTGTAATAAGTATTGTTTTCATTGAAAATCCCCCTTTTTTTTTCTGATGTGATTGGTTGACCATATATTTTAACGGATCGATTTTTCCAAAATGACCTGACGGTACGCCGGATCATCTGGGTCTTCAAAAGAATCAATATAGCTATATCCTTCTTCCAGTTTTCTTTTCAAAAAACATGGAAGAACCTTCAAACGTACCCTCTCGATATATTGTTTCTTCTCCGTAAATTTAGGCAGGTTATCTGTAAGTACGGATGCCAGTTGCTGTCCGGCAACTGTATCCCAAAATGTATTCTGATACATAATCGTATCCTCCTTTTCTTATTCTTATGTAATATTTTTTGATGTGTTTAGCAGCCTGATCCATGAAAGGCTTATCCATGTTGTATTTCGGCTTCGCACTTATATTCCATGAACGAATATCGTCGGTCGTGGGTTTACGTGTGTTTTCAGTAAATGAGTTTTGTACCGCATTCCGGACAATATGCCGGACGCATTTCTTCATAATCATCCATCCTGGCAACAAGTGCTCTACAGTTCTGACACAAAATGTCATCGCTTTCATCTGCTCCTTCATAAATGACTTTCATACCGGTACGATACTTTTCACTGTCTTTAATAAGATCAATAGCATCCGACAGGATAATTCTATCCTGATCAAAATTGGTATTGTACATACGGATTCGGATATCTTCCAGCTCCTTCAAAATATCGTAATCGACAACTTTCTTAATGTCTTTCTGTAATTTCTCAATAAATTTGATCTCTTCTTCAAATTTATAAGAGCCTTCATTTTTCTTTAATTCATCCAGCCAATCAATTAGCATAGCATCTATGGAAAAATATTCCAGATGTCCGCAGTCATCTTTTCCTCTCCACCTGGAGTCATCATCTTTCGTTTTTGCATTTACCATCTGCAGTACAAGCCTTCCGTCTAAATAAAACCGGAACGTATAGGAATAGTAGTTACAGATTCTTGTCAGGATTTCTAACTTATCATTCCATTCATGGAATACATTGCTTGTAAGATCTTCAACAAGATTTTTTTCATATTTGGACGATTCTTTTAGAAAGTGTTTCTTCAAGCATTCTTTTTTCATTGTGTAAATCATATTGTTATCCTCCTTGCTTTTTAAAAAAGATATTAGAAAAGGCCATGCTCTTCCATGAACGATTTGCTATAGTCATATTTGTCCGGACAGAATTCCTTAATGTCTTTCAATGTAATTCCCATGTCTATGAGGTCCATGAAAAAATCAAGTTCGTCCATCTGATCTTCGGCTGCTTTTTCAAACCTTGCAGCAATCTCCTCTCCAAGGTCGATATCCGACTTTCCTTCAATCCATACAAGATCTTCTTTGTCTTTCATGCTTAAGGCAAAAAGTGCAGTTGTTCCTCGGCTATCATTCAGCCTAACTTCTGCTTTTGGATTATATTTTTCTAACTGTTCGATCAATCTTTTTACTGTCATTATTTTTCTCCTTTGTAAAAATAAGTTTTGTGCTATAAATGAGCAAATTTGAAAAATTGCACAAAACTACACTGCGAATTTCATAAA
>OFMA01001340.1_pt1 | contig 16238 bp, 11 predicted proteins | sample 1541011 | NCBI WGS metagenome assembly OFMA01 (sample SAMN04209225, study PRJEB22552) | human gut metagenome | biome: gut; material: feces | host: Homo sapiens | place: USA: Oklahoma
TCTCCAAATGCAGGTACAGACCGTTTCGTATTGGGTCGCTCAAATCCTGATGTCACATTAGGTTGGAACAACACCATTACCTATAAGAACTGGGACTTCAACATGTTCTGCAATGCAGCCTTCGGTGCAAAACGTTTGAATATCGTACGTTTCGCAATGAATGCAGAGGTTGGTGCTTCAAGATTCGTTACAGACAAGGATCACTTCAGTAATATAGGTGTAACAATGCCTACCATCGGTGCAGAGAACAAGAACTATGGTAATTCAGACAAGTGGCTCGAGAATGCCGACTACTTCCGTTGTGAGAATATCAGCGTAGCTTATACATTCCCACGCAGCGTAACCAAGTTGGCAGACATCCGTCTTTCACTCTCAGCTCAGAACCTCTTCACCATCACAGGTTATAAGGGTATTGACCCAGCAGGTGCTTCTTTCAGTGATGCCAACGTAGACCGTGATAATGGTTTGGATATGGGTGCTTATCCTAATCCTCGTACCATCACAATGGGTGTTCGTGTAACCTTCTAAATTCAACAATCTAAAAACTGTAAGAATTATGAAAACTAAGAAATTATTATATACAGGTTGCTTCATGGCAGCTTCCCTTTTGTCACTCACATCATGTGGCGATTTCCTGGATGAGGATCCAAAGGGTCAGTTGAATCCAGAAACATTCTATACCATCGAAGACGACTACACCGCAGGCGTTAATACGCTGTACGATAAAGTGAATCAGACACAAAGTTGGACTAACCCTATGTATCCACAGTGGCAGGGAGACGATATCACTGCTAACCCTGGTTCCAACAAGCAGGCTTGTGCTGCGCTCGATGCATTTGATTCTGATGGTGCCAACAAGGGTGTTACAGAAGCCTGGACTCAGCATTATGCAGTTATCAAGACTGCCAATCTGATTATCGAGGGCTCTGAGAAATTCCCTGGTGATAAGGCTAAGATTGCTACCGCATTGGGAAACGCTCACTTCTGGCGTGCTTACTCGTACTACTATCTGGTACGTGTATTCGGCAAATTGCCTATTATCACTAAGACCAACATAGAACAGTTTGATGCTCAGCCATCTGAGATTGAGAAAGTATACGAATTGATCGTTCAAGACTTGAAGGATGCCATCAACGAACTTCCTACAGGTTATGACAAGGAGCCTGCCCGCTTGTTCGGAGTTGACGTTTGGGCTACCAAACAGGCTGCACAGTCTACCTTGGCAGCAGTTTATATGTCAATGGCAGGTTATCCGCTCAACAAGGGAACAGAATACTATAAGCTCGCTGCTGAGTTGGCTAAGGATGTCATCACCAACAATGGTACTTATGGCTTCATCTTGAACCCAGACTGGAAGGACGTTTACTCTATGGGTAACAATTACAACATGGAGACCGTGCTCGGTATCAACAACGATGCCAAGGGTTGGTGGGATCATGACTCACAGCTTTCTTCCTGCTGTCGCTTCGAAGGTCTCGGCGATGGTGGATGGGGTGACGCCTGGGGCGAAATTGCTTTCTGGAAGAGATATCCAGAGGGACCTCGCAAGAATGCTATTTATGCTCCTAAAGTTACATTCCAGGAGACTATCACTGAGAAAATCGGCGATAAGGAAGTTAAAAAGGATAAGATCAGCAAGGCCGTTTACTGGTGGGAACTTGACAACAATGGCAAACCTGTCGTAGATGCTTATCACCCTATGTTCACTATCTTCACTGTCAATGCTGACGAAAAGGGTAATATGCTCAAACAGCCATACGATTACATGGGAATCAACTATAAGGGTATGGTTAATGACCGCCGTCATAACCTCATCCGCTATTCAGAGGTTCTCCTCTGGTATGCTGAGAGTGCAGCCCGTGCAGGCCTCTCTGACTTGACAGAAGCTAAGAAATGCTTGAAGCAGGTTCGCAGCCGTGCCGTAGCAGATGTTGAAAATGTGACACTTGGCGACGGAACTACCGTAAAGATCGACAACATGAGCGCTGCCCAGCTTGCTGAGGCTTGCTACATCGAACACGGATGGGAAGTTGCAGGTAACTGGGTATCTATGGTTACCCGCCGTTCAGATGAGCTCCGTATGGACGAGCTCAAGAAGAACTTCGAGTATCGCGTTGCCAATGCTCCTATCGTTGTTGCGAAAGAGGGTGACAAGGAATATACTGCCAAGGAGAGCGTTACCGTTAAGGGTACTTGGTCTGAGGATAGAATTTACTGTCCATATCCAACAACCGACGGTGAGAAGAACCCGAACTTGAAGAGGTAAACTTTTTAAGTAATCAATTCATAAGAAATCAACTATTCTATGTTATGTCAACACATCATGTACGAGAATAGACTAGGTTGTGTGCCCTTTCTGTTGTTAAACAGGAAGGGCACTGTTTCTTTATGAAGAATAAGAGAAATACTCTTAAGAAATATCCCGAAATATTTGGTAATTACGAATATTCAGCGTACCTTTGCAAGATATAACTTAATACAAAACATTATGGCTAATAATTATCAACCTTTCAACCGATCTTTGCTGGCGATGGCTGCCCTGCAAGCCTTGCCGCTATCTCTCTTCGCCCAAAACACCCCACCCAACATACTCTTCATACTGTGTGACGACATGGGATATGGCGATCTGGCTTGCTACGGCCAACCTTATATCCACACGCCTAATATAGACCTGATGGCACAGGAGGGAATGAGATTCACCCAGGCTTATGCCGGTTCTCCCGTCTCGGCTCCGTCGAGAGCTACCCTCATGACGGGTCAGCATACGGGACATACACATGTGCGTGGAAACAAGGAATACTGGAGAGGTGTGCCAATGGTAAAATATGGCAACAACGAGGAGTATTCTGTCGTAGGACAGGAACCTTACGACCCGCAGCATAAGATTCTGCCCGAAATCATGAAGGACAAAGGATATAGAACCGGCGTATTCGGGAAATGGGCTGGCGGATATGAAGGTTCGGCTTCTACTCCCGACAAGCGTGGCGTGGACGAATTCTATGGCTATATCTGCCAGTTTCAGGCTCATCTCTATTATCCTAACTTCCTGAACCGCTACAGTCGTGCAATGGGAGATACAGCGGTGGTAAGAGAGGTAATGGAACAGAACATCCAGCATCCAATGTTCGGCAAGGATTATTTCAAGCGCAAACAGTATTCTGCCCGCATCATCCACGACAAGGCACTGGAATGGATTGACAGACAGGACAAGGAACATCCTTTCGTAGGATTCCTTACCTATACCCTGCCGCATGCCGAACTGGCCCAGCCGGAAGACTCTATTCTAGAGAATTACCAGAAACAGTTCTTTACCGATAAAACCTGGGGCGGATGGGAAGATTCGAGATACAACGCTGCGGTTCATACCCATGCACAGTTTGCCGGAATGATTACCCGACTGGACCAGTATGTGGGCGAAATCTTCGCCAAGCTGAAGGAGAAGGGACTCGACAGGAATACCGTTGTCATCTTTACTTCAGATAACGGGCCGCATGAAGAAGGTGGTGCTGATCCAGAGTTCTTCGGTCGCGACGGTAAGTTGAAAGGTCTGAAGCGCCAGTGCTACGAAGGCGGCATCCGCATACCATTTATCGCCTGGTGGCCTGAGCACATCAAGGCAGGAGCGGTGAACGATACCCAGTTTGCCTTTTACGACCTGCTGCCTACTTTCTGCGATTTAGCAGGCATCAGAAACTTTGCCAAGCGCTATACCAACAGAAAGTTGGCTGGTGATGGTTTCGACGGAATCTCTATTGCTCCTACCCTTCTGGGCAAGGATGCAGAGCAGAAACATCACGATTACCTGTACTGGGAATTTCACGAAACCGACCAGATTGGCGTGAGAAAGGGCGACTGGAAACTGGTGGTAGTAAAAGGCGAGCCACGGCTCTATAATCTGGCTTCCGATATCCACGAAGACCATAATGTGGCGGCAGAACATCCTAAGATTCTTGCCGAACTCCTGGCAGCCATCAAGAAAGAGCACCGAGACAGCAAGGATTTCGAGATTACGCTGCCAAAGTTCTGATTTCCTCTCCCGGTTACAGAGAGACTACAACTAGATTCAAGAAAAAATGATAAACGACAACATAGCAAATCCCTTTGCCAAACCACTGTATGTAATGCTGAAGCCTGCGGGTGCCCATTGCAACCTGGCATGCAAATACTGTTATTATCTGGAGAAGAACAAACTCTATCCCACTGCTCAGCGACATCTGATGAGCGATGAGATGCTGGAACAGTTTACCCGAGAATATATTGAGGCGCAAACCATGAACCAGGTGCTCTTCACCTGGCATGGTGGCGAGCCCCTGCTGCGCTCCATCGACTTCTACCGCAAGGCTTTATCCCTACAGCAAAAGTATGCTGGAGGCAGGCGTATCGACAACGTAATTCAGACCAACGGCACGTTGCTGACCGATGAATGGTGCGAGTTTTTCGCCCAGAACCATTGGCTGGTAGGCATCTCTATCGATGGTCCGCAGCCTGATCATGACCATTACCGGCTGACGGCTGCGGGAAAACCATCGTGGAAGAAGGTGATGCAAGGCATCAAACTGCTGAAGAAACACGGGGTAGAATGGAATGCGATGGCGGTGGTGAATGCCTATAATGCCAATCATCCGCTGGAGTTCTACCGCTTCTTCAAGGAAAACGGCTGTCAGTTTCTGCAGTTCACACCTATCGTTGAGCGACTGACCCGACATGAGGATGGCCGCAACCTGGCAAGTCTTGCCGACAAGGATGAGATTTCTCTGAGCAAGGCATCGGTTGCGCCGGAGCAGTGGGGCTACTTTCTCTGTGCAATTTTCGATGAATGGGTTCGGAAGGATGTGGGCAAAATCTTCGTTGAGATTTTCGACTGCACACTGGCAAACTGGATGGGTATTTCTCCCGGCATCTGTGCTTATTCCAAGGAATGCGGTCATGCGGGAGTGATGGAGCACAATGGCGATGTTTATTCCTGCGACCACTTTGTTTTTCCGGAGTATAAGTTGGGCAATATCCGTGATCATTCGCTCATCGACATGCTTTATGGTGAGCAGCAACAGGAGTTCAGCCGTCTGAAACACAGTTCTCTTCCACGCCAGTGCAAGGAGTGTGACATGGAGTTTGCCTGTCATGGAGAATGCCCTAAGAACCGCTTCATGAAAGATAAATATGGCGATTCCGGTCTCAACTATCTCTGTCCGGGTTATTACCATTATTATCAGCATGTAGCGCCCTACATGGATTACATGAAGCAGGAACTCATGTCGCAGCGCCCACATTCGAACATCATGAAAGTTGTACAGTAAGTATGACAGATTCTAAAAAAACAGCAAAATACTTGGAAAAAAGTCAGAAATATCGTACCTTTGCAGGCAAAAAGCAATTTTACGAATATGAAAAGAATCAAAATGCCACTATTGGCAAGAATCATCATTGCCATCCTGTTGGGTGTAATCTTCGGCAATTTCTTCAATGAAGCGGCCGTCAGAGCGTTTCTCACCTTCAACGGCATCTTCAGCCAGTTTCTGGGCTTTATGATACCGCTCATCATCATCGGTCTCGTAACACCAGCCATTGCAGACATCGGTCACGGAGCCGGAAAACTCCTCCTTGCCACTGTGGGCATCGCCTTTGCCGACACCATCCTGGCGGGTCTTCTTGCCTATGGCACAGGCTCGGCACTCTTCCCACACATGATTGCCAATTCTGCCCATGTGGCAGTAGATAAGGCTGAAGAACTCAAACCCTTCTTCGAAATCAAGATACCTGCCATGGTAGATGTGATGAGTGCCCTCGTTTTCTCGTTCATTGCCGGACTGGGCATTGCCCACAAAGGTAGCCGCACCATGAAGAACGTTTTTCAGGAATTCAAGGAAATCGTATCAGGTGTCATCGCCAAAGTCATCATTCCCCTACTGCCCCTTTATATCTTCGGCATCTTCCTGGGCATGACTTTCTCCGGCGAAGCCTACCACATTCTGCTGGTCTTCGCACAGATTATCCTCGTGATTCTCGTACTTCATATCGTCATCTTACTTTACGAATATCTGTTGGCTGGCGGCTTGTCCCACAAGAATCCTTTTAAGCTGTTGCTCAACATGTTGCCAGCCTACTTCACGGCACTTGGCACATCATCATCAGCAGCCACCATTCCGGTAACACTGAAGCAGACCTTGAAAAACGGCGTCACCGATGGCATTGCCGGATTCACCATTCCGCTCTGTGCCACCATCCATCTCTCGGGATCAATGATGAAGATTACCTGTTGTGCGCTTACCATCTGTCTCATCAATGGTATGCCGTGCAATCTCCCCCTCTTTCTCAATTTCATCTTCGTGCTCGCTATCTGCATGGTAGCAGCTCCGGGAGTTCCGGGAGGAGCCGTCATGGCAGCGCTAGGTCCGCCAGCCTCAGTTTTAGGTTTCAATGCTGATATGCAAGCACTTATGATAGCCCTCTATATTGCGATGGACAGTTTCGGCACCGCCTGCAATGTAACCGGCGATGGCGCCATTGCTATAGTCGTGGATAAGATATTCAGAAAGGATAAATAAAAAATAAAAGAGGGTGCGTCACAGACTTATGACGCACCCTCATCTTTATATAAATCTCTCTCTATTTCTAAAGTGATTCACATATATATATTATGTATATCGTATGTTCTATTCTTACTTGCTCAAGCTAACAGAATGGCTCATGTTAGTCATTTCTGGAATTGAGTTTACTACGTGTTTCAAGAACATGCCCATGCAAAGAACCATACCTGAAAACATAACTGCGGCGAAAGCCATTGTAAAAATAGTCATCATAATTATTAACCTTTTTAAAATTTATTATTTGTTATTCCTTAAATCCGAGTGCAAAGTTAACACTTTTTTATCGAATAACGGCATCTTTTGCCGAGAAATATCATTGCAATATGTTTTTCTTGATATGGGTCAACCACTTGTTTTTAGCCTTGAAAATGACATTTTGCTATCGGATATATTGTTTTTGTGACAATAATTTATATATATCATTTTTCTCGCTTTATTATGTGTGTAACAAGATAGGGCTTCCTGTCAGATGATAAGAAGTCAGAATCGAAGTGAAAGCCAATCATCGAGCTTCACGTTCTGGAAGGTATGGATGCCCAGCTTCTCGGCAGCCTCACAGTTTTCCTTCAGGTCATCGATGAAGAGGGTTTCTTCGGAATGGATGTTCGCCTGCCTGATTACCTCCTCATAGATGCGGGCATTAGGCTTTGCCAGATGCATTCTCTGAGAGAGGAAGCACTGCTCGAAATAATCCTCTACCCCATAGTTCTGATAAGGGAAGAGATGCTCCACGCAATAATCCCAATGCACATCAATGGTATTACTCAGGAGGAAGAGGCGATAGCCAGCCTTCTTCAACTGCAGGAGTCGCTTCTTTTTCTCATCAGGAATCTCCACCAGCATCTTGTTGGCAGCATCGATGATCTCTTCATTCGTCACATCAGCTCCTGTCAACTCACGGGCTGCATCGCAGAACGCTTCGGTGGTAATCATTCCCACACCCAGTTTGCTCATCAGCTTCATCCCCTCACTCTGAGGATTTGAATCAACTAATTCCCCCATTCCTATCGCCTTGAAAGCCCCGATGCATCCTTCCGGATTGAGTTTCACCAAGACATTACCTAAATCGAATATGATATTCTTGTATTGCATAATCTATACGTTACTCATGTTTCATTAATTCCTCATTTTCTTCAAACTCAGCAATCCACTCCTTCACCTTTGCTTGAAGTAAAGCCTTATCTGGCAGATAGAGCTGATAAGCCGATGCATAGATATTAGCATTCTTTGGCAATGTCAGCTCTACAAGTGCATCATTTTTTTCTTTGCAAAGAAGAATGCCAATAGTAGGTTTTTCGAAATCCTGCTTTACAAATCTATCAAAGTAGTTGACATACATTTGCATCTGTCCAAGATCCTGGTGTGTCAGCTTATCAATTTTTAGGTCGATAAGGCAATAACATTGCAGGAGCCGATTGTATAGAACCAAGTCAACATAGAAATTCTGTTCATCAAAAGTGAATCGCTTCTGTCGGGCCTCAAAGAGGAATCCCTTTCCCAACTCCAGCAAGAAATCTTGAATTTTACTAATGATTGCACTTTCGAGTTTTGACTCAGAATAAACGGCTTCAGGCTTTAATCCCAAAAACTCTAATGTGAGTGGGCTTTTTATCACATCACTTGCCTTTTCTACAGTTTGTCCTTCTTGCGCCAGCCTCATCACTTCATCCTTATTACGACTCAGTGCCAATCGCTCATAGAGGCTGGAGTTGTACTGCCGCTGTAATTGTCGGACACTCCAATTCTGCTTGTAGCATTCAATCTCATAAAAATTACGTTCATTTTGATTAGCAATACGCATGAGTATGAGATAATGAGACCAGGAAAGAGTGAAATGAATATCTGCATTCTCTTGAATTTCGTAAACAGTGTTTGCGATTTTTCCTTCGCTGTATATCTGATAGAATTTTCGGGCTGCAGTAAGAGTTTCAACAGACCAGCCCTTTCCATATCTTTCAGTTAATTTTTTCGACAAGTTTCTTAGCACAGTTTTCCCATATTTGGCTCTAGCATATCCTTGCTGCTCATCCACAACAATGTATTTGCCGACTCCATAATAGGTGTAAACCATTGTGGTATCAATAGTTGTCTTTACATGTTTCCTAGCCTCATCTATCAGCTTTGACACATGCTCAAACAGAGAATTTTCACGTTTACTAATTTCATCCATTTTTATCTGCCTAAAATTCCACACTATCTTTTTCCAACTCCGTAACAGCCTCGAATTGAAATTTGTTCTATGGTACTGTCAGAAGCCTATTAATTAAATTACAAAGGTAATGATAAAGTTTCACAAAGCCGCTTATATTATTCACTATTTATGCTTTTTTGTCTTTTGCGAATGAAAATGTAATAACTCAGAACCTCTATGGACATAAGTAGTTACAACTATTTTTTCATCTTTAGCCCATCTCTCTTCTTCCCTTATCCCTATGTAAACAATATTCTTAAGAAAGAAAATCAGGCAAAAACATCCGAAAAATAGGGAAAGAAGAGATTGAGAATTTTTCCTTAAGGGTTTTTATTTTTTTCCTTAAGGGAAAATAGTTTTTTCCTTAAGGGAAATGATTTCTTCTCTTAAGACATTTTCCTATCACGTTTAAATTGTAAAGTAAAAATAACAATCTAAAAAACAGTTGCCACTTTTTTACTTTATTTCTCTTTTAGATAATAAAGAAAAGAAAAGCCACTTATTACCACGCCTTATACAACTCATTTCCATCGAGTTATACCGGAGCGTGGTAATAGTAGCATTAACTATTCAAAATCAGCTTGCTGTTTCTCAACTTCCTTGAGTTTTTCCTTGCTGCTTTGCATGTTAGTATTGCCTTGCAGGCGCATACGGACACCATTCCGAGGAATGGCATTCATTTCCTTCTCGCTTCCTATCAACGGATATTCAGGCTTTATGCTTTCTATCTCGATATATCCATCTACAGGAGTTGCCTTGCCCTGCCAAACCACAGAGGCTTTCACCTTGATCTTGCCGGCTTTGGTGGTACTCTGGATAAGAACAGGAGCCGTACCCCATTTCACCTCTACAGGATTGGAGAAAGATTCCTGATCGCCTACTATCCTACCCTCGCCTTCAACAGTAAACAGAACGTGCTCGTTGTTGAGACGCTTGATGTTGCCCTGGTCGTCAGAAATGCCAGCAACAACGGTAACTATATCAGAACCATCGGCATGAAGGGCAGTGCCCTCATTATCTACCCAAAGCTTGATTCTGCTAGGTCGGCGGGTAGGCTTCACCTGATGAGTAGCCACCAGTTTGCCATCTACATATCCCTGAGCCAGCAGATAGGAATCAGACTGCTTCTTCTGGCGTGACAGTTCCTTATCATCCATCACATGGAATACATCCTTGAAGGTAATGATCGGTGAAGGCATTCCTACCCGATTCTTTGCCTTGGCATAGGTATATACCTTACCACCTTTATTATAGGTGAGCGTCACCGAATCGCAATTGCTATAGATGGTTACATCAGCTGGCGAGAATGGAGTCATGGCATTGGCAATATAAACCATAGGACCGCTGTCTGCGATGAGCGAAGGATTCTTCTGGTTAGGACGCTGCGACATAAACATATAGTATGAATACTTAGGCTGGCGGAAATTGTCCATGATTCCTCCGTAGAAAGGATCCGGATGATAACCTCTCTGATGGTCGAACGAATGCCACAGGCATCCTCCCACATGCTGTCGGGTGGTACGATACAAGGCATCATAGCAGGTATATTGATAATCCGGCTTGCCATAGCCCTTGGCCTGAACCAGCATTGGGTACTCACCCCAAGACCTGCTGGCACGACTAGGAGAATTATGAGAATTCCAGTCATCCACATTATCACCCCATTCTCTGGTAAAGTAGTTCTTCTTTGGATCCACCTTATCTGAGCTCAAAGTCCATGTAGGATCACCCGACAGAGGATGAGTAAACTGAATGTTGTAATATTCACTTCCCTTTGCCGTAGCATCACAGGCTGTATAGCAGTATGGATATGGATATTCCTCGTGTACGATACCCTTCACCTTCTTGGCAAAATCGTCAGGATACCAGGTCTCGTTGAGGATAGGTTCCCAAAGCCACACACTCGGACGGTTTCGATCTCTTCTTACAATGTTTCTGATATCACTATACACATAGTTGGCGAAGCTAGGTTCCGGATTCCAGAACTGCCATCCCGGGGTATTCTCTATCACAAACAGTCCCAGTTCATCACAAGCATCCATAAAGGCAGGGTCTTGCGGATAATGGGCATTTCTGATGACACGCAGTCCGGTATCCTTCAGTTTCTTGGCATCTCTCCAATGCAGACTGTTAGACAGGGCATTGCCGACAATGGCAAAATCCTGATGGCGATTGGCTCCAATCAATGGTTCCGGATAAGGTTTGCCATTGAGCCAGAAGCCATCGCCCGCCTTAAACTCTATACTTCTGATACCTATTCTTATATAATATCCATCCACTATCTTGTTCTGCAGATTCTTGACATAGATATTGAGACGATAAAGGTATGGATGATCAGGTGTCCAGAGCTGAACATCCTTGATGGCAGCCTTGGTTGACAACGTTATGGATTTCTGGCGTGAGATACTGGTATTCAGCATTTTACTCCAAACCGTCTTCTGACTGGCATCCTGCAGTTCATACACCAGGGAGCCCTTGAAATTACTACCTGAGATATTCTTCAGCATCGTCTTGATATTGATTTCCGACAGTTCTTCCGAAACCTTACCGTAAGATACAAAAACACCACCGCCAGCAACATGGTTTTCTTCGTTGGCATCCGTAATGAATACCTTATTAGTCTTGATAAGCCAGCAATCTCTATAAATGCCACCAGCATAGGTAAAGTCGAGTACATCCTGTGCCTTTCCAGGAGGATAAGAAGGATCATCGCTGTTGTCTGCCATCACGGTGATGACATTATCCTCTCCATACTTCAGTATATTAGATACATCAACGATGACAGGCAGGAAACCACCAAAATGCTGCTTCATCAGCTTTCCGTTCACCCATACCTTGGATTTGCCCATGATGGCCTCAAAGTAGAGCACCAGTCGCTGCCCCTTCCAGGCTGCATCAGCATTGAAATGTTTTCTGTACCATACTTCTCCCTGATAATTCACAACATCCACTCGCCTCCATCGGGAGTTTTTCTATGCCATCAGGCAATGAAGTCAACTTCCAGGAACTGTCATCGAAACTGATATTCTCAGCTCCATTCACATGCCCTTTATGCATTCTCCATGCAGGGTTCATAGAGTAGGCATTTCTTCCGGTACCGGCAATCTCGAAGAAGCCCGCCGTAGAGAAATGCGGCTGATAAGCGGCTGCAGCATGAGCCAGGAAAGCCAAGAGCGCCACAAATAAGGTTAATAATATTTTCTTCATAGATTTTTTTCACAATAAGGTAGCCACTAGGACATTTCCATATCGTGGCTACCTAAAAACATATATTACTTATGATTATTTACCAACCTTCGCTTGGCGAGCAAAGAGTATTGGTCTCAATCTCCTTTGATGGAATTGGATAATAGTAATACTTGTTCGTATCTCCTACCTTTCCAGTTTCCAACTGCTTATATCTCACATCGCTACAAGTCTTGATGCGCTCATCCAACAATCCCCAGCGACGCAGGTCGTAGAAGCGCTCACCTTCAACGAAGAATTCAATAGCCTTCTGATGTTCAAGATCCTTGAAAATCTCAGTCTGATTCATCGCTCCATTGTAATCATTCAGATTTGCACGGCGGCGAATCTGATTGATATAATCTACAGCCTTGTTCAAATCCTGCTTGGTAGGGCTATAGAGATAGCATTCTGCCAACTGGAGCAAAACCTCAGCATAGCGGATGGCACGCTCGTTGATGCAAGACATTGGTGGATCACTTTCCTCTTCTGCCGTATTCCAATTCTGATACTTCAAGATCCAGGTAGTATTCCATCTGTCTTTCTCAAACTTCTCTCGGAAAGGCTTCAGATAATAAGTACATCCAGGATAATCCCAGGCTGCAGAAACTCGTGCCCGATAGTCATAATTGCCATCCTTGTCCAATTCCTGCTTGAAGATATCCATCATCTGCTTGCTAGGAGTAGCCTCATACCAGCCGGCAGCCTCAGGAGCCGCATATTCCTTAGGACGGGTATTGGTTTGAGTGGAGTTGTTGTTCTCACCATCACCCCACAAGTCGGTACCACCCAGATTATCTATCAGAAGTTCGAAAATACTCTCGGAATTGTTCTCATGCGAATCATCGAAGTTCCATGCAAAATCATCCACCAATTTATAGGTATATGGTGATTTGGTCAACGGCTCCAGCACATCAATGGCTTTATCGTATTCCTTCTCATAAAGATAAATCTTACCCAATGCAGCCAAGGCTGCTCCTTTGGTAGGTTTTCCTACTACCTCATTTTTCAGAGGAAGCAAATTGGAAGCTTCCGTAAGATCCAGTATCGCCTGAGCCCATACTTCTTCCTGTGAAGACTTAGCCAGCGGGAAGGTTGAAGGAGACTGAGAAGCAGTGAGACGCAGAGGTACATCCTTAAACTCCTTTGCCAACTGGAACAGATAGAAGCCCCGGATAAAGAGACATTCACCCTTAGCCTTCTTGATATAGGCTTCAGACAAGACGTCCTTCTTCTCCTCTAACTTCTGCATGATGGAGTTGGTGCGGTACAAGGCATTATAGAACTGATAGAACATACCCTGCACCAGGGAATTACCTGTGGAATTGGTAAAATTCTGAGCCTGATATACTTCGCTGATATCATTTCTGAAATCCACTTCATCAGCTCTAGCAATACGCATCATCACACCACGAGTTCCATAATATCCTCCATTAAGAGCATTCTTAAGAGGTGTATAGCATGAAGTAAGTGCCAAATCAAAATCAGCCTCATCCTTCCAGAAGGTAGCTTCTGTAGCCTGATTTGGATTCACCTGGTCGAGTTTGCTGTCGCAGGAAGTGTACGCCAGGCACATACTTCCTATCAAACCGCCTATTATATATGTCTTAACATGTTTCATTGTTTCAATTTTTTAGATAACGACTTAAAAGTTAGAATGTAAGATTTACTCCAAACATAAATGTTCTATTAGCTGGATAGATGAATTCATCGAATCCACGCTGATATACACTGGATGAGTTCACGTCAGGACTGTATCCTGTGTAGCCAGTAATGGTAAAGAGATTATCCACACTGGCATAGACACGTGCTTTCTGGAAGAAGCCCAGCAGGCAGTTCTCCGGCAGGGTATAACCCAACTGAACGGTTCTCAATCTCAAATAGTCACCCTTCTCCAGGAATCTGTCAGACTCAGAACGGGCATTACGGTTAGGATCATTCCATACCAATCTTGGTGTCTTGGCATTGTGGTTAGACTCTGTCCAATGATCCAGCACGGTTGAGAGATAGTTGGTACCACGGGTTACATCCTCCAGTTCCAGTCGGGTGGCATTGTATATCTTGTTGCCGATGACACCCTGGATGGTGAACGAGAAGTCAAAGTTCTTGTAATTGACACTTCCATTCAGAGAATAGGTAAACTTAGGGAAAGGACTTCCGCAATATACACGGTCGTCATCATTGATAGTACCATCATTGTTCGTATCCTTGAATCGGATATCACCTGGTTCTGCACTTGGCTGAATCAGCTTGCCATCCTTGGAATGAGCTTGTACTTCTGCCTCGCTATTGAAATAGCCGTCACAAGGAATCAGCCAGAAACCTGCGATAGGATAACCAGCCAAAGTCTTGGTAGTATAGGTACCACCATGGATAGTTCCGCCAGTGATGAACTGAGATTCAGAACCCATAGCTACCACCTCATTCGTATTGAACGAACCGATGGCATTAACGCTATAAGAGAAATCCTTGTCAAGACGATCGTTCCAGCCCAGATTGAATTCGAAGCCCTTGTTTCTGATCTTACCCGCATTCTTCACAGGGTCGTTGGCTCCACCTGTAGAGATAGGAATAGGTACCGACAGGAGGATATCCTTGGTATTCTTAACATAGTAATCCATCGTGAGACTCAATCTGTTGTTCAATGCCATCAGGTCGATACCGACATTGGTCATGGAAGTAGATTCCCACTTGATATCAGGATTGGCAAAGAACTTAGGGAATGCACCCTGCAAGAGTTCACCTCTACCATTAGGATAGTTGATACCGGTTGTTACGGTAGAAGAATACTGGTAATTGGAGATTTCCTGATTACCCAATTCTCCATATCCTGCTCTCAGCTTCAACTGGTCGAGCCAGTCAACATGGTCCTTGACAAACTTTTCCTCAGCAATATTCCAACCTACTGATACCGAAGGGAAGTTTCCATAACGATTACCTTTGGCAAACTTAGAAGAACCATCACGACGCATCGTCATCGTAATCAGGTATCTATCCTGATAAGAATAGAAGATACGACCCAAGATGGAAGTCATTACCGAGCGAGAAGAATTGCCCGATGTTCCAATTCCACTGACGGCAGCATCCAACTCCCAGATACCGGTTGTCATACCCTGACCCCATCCACTCAAGTATCTATACTTGGAATCCTGATAAGAATAACCAGCCAGCAGAGAGATCTTATGAGCACCAAACTGTCTATCGAAAGAAAGGAGATGTTCCATCAGGAGACTTCTTGAGCGTGACTGCTGTTCGTTAGCCTGAGTAATACCGTTTTTGTCCAATCCGAAATCGAAAAGACCCTTATTCTCGTTATGACGATAGAACTGGAAATTAGGAGTAAAGTTCATCTTGTACTTCAATCCCTTGATCGGCTCAACAGAGAAATATACATTGGCATAAACCTTTGCGTTATCGTTCTTACGGAGCAGGATATTTTCATCACACATACCCAATGGATTATGAAGGTTAACCACATCACCATAAAGTCCACCATATCCGCCGACACGGTCACTGTCATATTTAGACAAAGTTGGAATAGACTGCAAGGTATGTCCTACCATTCCGCCTCGGATACCACCAAACATAGGTTTATCCTTATCATACTCCAACATGATATTGGTACCCACATTTACGATTCCCTTCTTGTAATCCACCTTGCTCTGCATGGTGTAACGCTGGAAATTGGTTCCCTTCAATACACCATCCTGATTCGTATAGCCGAAACTGTTATAATAGGTAGAATATTTGCCACCGCCTTGAACCGAAAGATTGTAATTCTGCATCAAAGCAGGATTGAACATGATATCCTGCCAGTCATTATCCTCTTTGGAAGCCAGATCGAGCGCCATATCCAGCGGTTTCAAGCCAGAAGCAGCTCTGGATTCCGTGGTAACAGCCGCCCACTCTGATGCGTTCAGAACATCCAGATATTTGGTAGGAGCACTGACACCAATATTAGCAGAAACATTTACAGTAGGAACGCCCTCCGTATTACTGCCGCTCTTGGTTGTAATGATGATAACACCATTGGCAGCTCGCGAACCATAGATGGCAGCAGAAGAAGCATCCTTCAGCACATCAATACTCTGAATGTCGGAAGGATTGATATGATCAATACCCGACATATACATGCCATCAACAATGTATAATGGAGAGGCATTGTTAAGAGTACCAATACCTCTGACCATTATACGAGATCCTGAACCAGGCTGTCCACCCTGAGAAACGATGTC
>OFMA01001342.1_pt1 | contig 16227 bp, 29 predicted proteins | sample 1541011 | NCBI WGS metagenome assembly OFMA01 (sample SAMN04209225, study PRJEB22552) | human gut metagenome | biome: gut; material: feces | host: Homo sapiens | place: USA: Oklahoma
ATGAAGAAGCGCCCCGCGTTCTGCTGCCTGGCTGGCGCAACTACCAGAAGTGCGGCTATAACGAAAGCTATTCCCTGGCCCCCGTCGCTTACAGTGAAGCGAGTGACCGCGTTTACATGATGCTGCCGGAAGGCGCTAGCGTTTACGCTGATGACGCAGGCTGCCCGGTGATTGATTATGACGGCTTTAAACAAGCCGACGTAATTAACCAATATGACGGCAGCGGCTGCCGCCCGTATATCATCGACAACGACCGCCGCCGCGCATATCTGGAAGTTGTCGAACTATAACCCCGAATCACCCGCCCGGCGCAAGCCGGGCTATTATCGAAAGGAAGCGAAATTATGAAAAATTTTGTCGGCTTGAAAGCCGAAATCAAAAAGCAAAAAGCTATCCGCGCCCGGCTTGACAATGAGCGCGGCCGCCAAACTGTTAATTGGAAAGCCGCAACTTTTCGCCTGGCGTTGCTGAACCATTGGAAGCGTCAAGGCGTAGGGCTGCCGGACAACTACAGACAGCTTTGGAACCCGCCAACTAATTGGACCGCGCGCACATTGAAAGAACGCACGCCGCTGCACGTTTGGGAAGTTGACGCATTGCGCGCGGGATTGGTTGCAGAAGCGTGCAAAAAATTTAAAAACGCAACGTCCCCGCTTATTCGTTGGATGATAAGAGATGAGCTGGCGGCAAAAGTTACCGAATTGTACCGCCGCCCGGTATTTTAACGAAGCATTATAAAAAACACAAGCCCCGAGGCAAACGCCCCGGGGCTTTTCTGTATCCTGCAAACGCGAGCAGGCTATATATTTTTGAAGTCGAAATCTTTTACAGGTATAATCACTAGGGCTGCCATAATTGGAACGCGTGGCGGCCCTTTTCTGTGCGTGTAGCGCATACTTTAGGGAAGCGAAAAACAAAAAGGCCGAGGCAAAACCCCGGCTTTTTTTGTTTGTGTTCGCACACGTAACGCCCAACCAATAGCAAGCGTTTTCTTAATGTTTGGATGCGGCAGCGCCGTGCGCCTGCCTTTACTTTTCTTGCTTCTGTTCTGCCCTGGCCTTTTGGAAGCTGTTCGCGTTTATGTCAATCCGGAGCAGCCCTTCTTGAATCGCCAGCATGAGTAGGCCGTCAATGAATGAGCGGCGGCGGAGCGCGTACACCTGCGGGCTAATCTCATCCATAACGGAGATTTTGCGGACCGTCCAATGGTATACATACCGGTGCTGAATCGCCTTATAAGACTTGTCACCAAACCGCTGCCGAAACAGAAGAAGCGAACGTTCCATAACATCCAGCCATTTTTCCGGCTGGTAAACCAAAAACGCCTGCCCAAGATAAATACACCGAACCGCAGCAAGCGGCGTTACTGCTTGAATCGCAAGGCGTGCCGTAGAATCGCCGCCGGTCCTCATATCAAATTCCAAGCGTTCCGCCCTCTGCTGCATCCTGGCGGAAACAACCGCTTTACCAATCGCATTTTTGGCAAAGAACAAACTCTCTGCGTGGTCTGCTGCTTCTGCGTAATCCATTTTCTTTACCAGTCCACATCATCGAGCGGGTCTTTCCGTTCCTCTTTCGGAGGATACGGCGCTGTGTTTTCCGCAATCCGGACACATTCCAAATGCTCCATCAGCAAGTAGCTTGCTTTAGAATTTTTGCCGTTCCTATCCACGTATAAATCAGTCTGAAAGCGGCCGCCCACAATAACTTGCGAGCCTTTTGTAACAAAATTGCTGATATATTTAATCAGTCCAGGCACAAAGCAGCGGCAAGAAATGTAATCGTAAACGCGCTTATTATCTTTATCCCGATATTGGCGCGCACACTGTATTTCCAAAGTGCATACCTCTTTGCCGTTCTTCATAACTTTTGCATCCGGTTCAAATTTCACCCAGCCAAGTATCAAACAATTATTCAACATTATAAATTTTCACCTCAACTTTTGGCGTATCACTATATTTTTTAGAAACTGTAAGTTTAACAATCTGTTTATCATCCTTATAGACAATGCCAGATATAGAATCAAGAATAATTTTTGCGACGTTATCAACATCGGGTTTTTTAATCGGCAGCTGCAAGCCGTTTAAAGCCTGCTCCTTGAATTTTTTCGACTTGCTGGCAGGAATACCCACGTCAGCTATTATCTCTACTCGCAACGGCAATTCCGTGAGCGTCAGCCCTATATTTTGCATCGCTTCACTGGCTAACAGTTTGACGTAGGCTTTATAGTTGCGGCTTTTCTCAGGGTCGTATGCTTTTACAAATCCGCCATGAGTAGAAAAGCGAGGCCGTCCCTGCGCCGTCGGTTCGCCTGGAATCGTAAATGTTAATTTCATTTTTCTGCATCCTCATTGCTTTTCTGTACTGAATTGCAAGAATTAAGCTCATTTTGTAAATCGTGAAAAGCTTTAATGCTTTTGTTTGCAACTGCGATTAAAGCACTATCAAGGCAAGGCCCCAGGCTATATGTTTCTTCGTCCTCAGCCTTCGCCAGCTCCGCCATGTATAAGCCAATCAGACTATATACGGCAATGTCTTTCAGACTTTCGGCAATTTTATCGCCGTGAATATCATGGGTATAAACAAAAGCGATATGCTTTGCTGCATACGCTTTCAGTTCCTCAAACATTCCCTCTGCATCGTCCGTGTGTCCATTCAGAAGCGCGCCGCGGCGGAAATTGGCAAGCTCATCTGCGCCGGAGGAATACTGTTCATGCTTTTTCTTAAACAGCGCCTCCAATTCGTCAAGCTGGCTATACATAAATTCGCTTAAACTTTTATTCATATTTCGGTGCCTCCTTCACATCGTCAACATAATATACAACCTTAAATTCTCTTTCTGCTTCCGCTTCTGCTTTCGCCTTCGCTTCTTCCGGTGATTCAGCGTATACATATTCTGGGAGTCCCATATTGGGGAACGCTATACTTTCCCACCATACTAAATAACGTTTCATTCTTATTTGTTGTCCTCTTACTTTCAGCCCTTCTTGCCATCGCCAATCATCTGTATAGTATTGTTTGCGCGAATTTTGAATTTTGATTACAGGCGTAGCTACATAAATACGACCACCACCCCTGCCAGCATGCAATATCACGTTACCAATCTCTAACATGCGTTTTATGCGCCACTCTAAATCATAGCTCATACTCAACTCCCATTTCTCTCGCGACGGCAGGCAAGGCTGCTTGCGCTTCTTCGCGAGTGCGGTATACCCAGCCTTTGTCTAATAAAAGAATTTCATATGGGAGTTCTTTCCACGAGCGAGTTACCACAATCCATTTTTTCCCCAATTTGCCGAACGTCCAGTATTCCTCGTACATTGTGGGCTTCCACGGCATTTTGACGATTTCTGCATCGCCACCCAGTAATTCGCTCAAAACTACGTAGGTAATTCCCCACTTCGCCCCTTTGAAATCAGCTCTTGCCACCAACATATTTTCGGCAAATTTAAAAGTCATCTCGTCGTATTTATCGACCTTAAATTCTTCGTTCAGCTCTACGCCCAACATCTTGGCGATTTCGAGGATAAGATTTTTAGCCATTGCTATCACTCCTTCACAGTTTCACTTGCCTTTAAGATTTTCTCAATCAACTTATCCACAGCCTTATCTGCAAATTCGCCTGTAGCCTTGATGTTGGCAGGGGTTATATGTTCCGCAGCATACATAGCGTATATTTCTTTTTCTGTCGGGAGAAATACTCCCAAAATATCTAAAAGCAAAGCCGTACAAACAATTATTTTAGCTGCCTTAATGGATTCTTTATCCTTATTAGTGTCTGTCACGACTGCTACTGTAGCAAACATGGCATATATAGTTACCAAAAAACCTATTATGCAGCAAATCTCTTGTATCATGTCCATTCTTCCCGCCCAGTAAATCAACCACGGCGAAATAATTGGTTCATTCATTTGCACTTTCTCCTCATCCTTCTCTCTCTGCAATGAGTTTATCAATCTCATGCTGCAATTCATTGTCAATTTCTGCACGAATAACAGCCATAGCCTTATGCAGATAATCAACATCGCCGCTAAGCAGCCATTCTTCCAGCTCTGTATTAACAGCCTTGATGAGCTTTTCTTGTTCTTTATTCATGTTCAACCTCCTTAGTATGTTAATTTTTCTAATTTTTCTAATTCTTCCCACTCATCCTCCGGGATTCCATACACGCCACTGTCAAGATGTTTATGCAATTTAGTAAGTGCAGTTGCAATTCGTGCCGTTTCCGGTGTCCATTCCCTCACGCCACTTATCTGCCTAAGCAAGATTTTTTCTTTATAGAGCAATTCTTTCAATTTCACTCTTTTAATTTCCATTTTTCAACCTCCTTCAGTCTTTCACCGATAGCACGTGCCACATTAACAGTAACCCCGTTTCCTGCTTGCTTATACAGTTGAGTATCGCTGATACCTGCCGCTTTCGCTTTATCAAAATATTCATCCGGGAAGCCTTGTAAACGCCAGCACTCACGCGGAGTTAATCGGCGGATACGTATATTTTTATCAAGCAGCGCTACGCCGTGTCTGTCCTGCGTTGTCAAAGTAAAACTAGGCTCGCCAGGCTCTTTTATTCGTCTGCCGTTCTGCCGTTTCTCTTCTCGGTCTGGCGTTAGCACTGCGCAGCAGGTCTGCTTACGTGTTAAATTCTGCTTTTGCAGTTTCTGTCCTCTGATACTCATGCAGACAACAGCATTGCCCTTGTTTCTGCTAATGCCTTTATAATCTCTTGCGACACAAGGTGCTGCTACGCCTGTTTCGTTTTCGGTAATTGATAAGCCGCAAGTACCACCTGTTGAGCCATACGGCTTTAACACTTTCACAGCATACAAGCCTGTTTTACCGCCCTGCCCACCGCTCTCACCTTTAAGCGTTCTCGCCAAACCGTTGCTTTCATAGATTCTTTGACCATCGGCAACGCCTTGCGTTATCTCGTTGAGTTTGCAAGGATTCTCGCCGTCTGTTCGTTGGAGAGGAAATACTTCTCGTCCACGGATGTTTCCAAGATAGCAGACAATGAACACGCGCTCCCTGTTTTGGGGAACGCCGAAGTCTTTGCTGTTGAGAGTATCCCATTGGAGAGAATACCCGTACCCCCCCACTTCACACAGCAACCGCGCGAAATCAAATCCGTTTCCAATGCTAAGTAAATTTTTAACATTTTCGATGAGCAGCCATCGAGGTCTATCTTCTTTCCTGCGTCCGGCAAGCAGTCGCATAATTTCGTAAAACAATCCGCTTCGCTCACCTTCTTGCAGGCCTTTTTGCTTGCCTGCGATGCTGATGTCCTGGCACGGAAAGCCGAAGCACCAGAGGTCGGCGTTGGGCACGTCATAAGGCTTAACTGTTCGTACATCGTGGTTTTCCCACTCTCCTTCCGTATCGTACATAGCTTTATACGCCGTCCTGGCGTACTTATCAAACTCACAGAAGCCGACGCATTTATGCCCGGCTTGCTCTAAGCCTAAGCGAATACCGCCTATTCCTGCGAAAAAATCTACGAAGTTCATTACTTTCTCTCCCTCGCTCCGCACTTCTGCGGCGTATTCTCACACCGCTTGCAAGGTCTGTCGCACTCACAACAGCAGATGTGCAGCAGAGTGCTTATCGTGCACTCCGGAGTAACGGCCTTGCAAAAGTATTTAGGTTTTATGCGCGCTTCTATTGCGCTAACAGTTTGTTGATTCGGGCCTGTATCGTCTTTAGGCGGCCTGGGCAAATCCAGTAGCTTAGCGCTAGCAACCGCGCGTTTGCATTTCAGCAGGCCGCAAGATTTTGCCTTGCCTTTCAGAAAGTCGCCGGTTATAACTTTTTTTGTTTTGCCGCAGTCACACCGCACTAAAAAGAACGTGTTCCTGGTTCCTTGGTTGCCCAAATACTTCTCAACGGTCAGCGTGCCATATTTAGCGCCGACCCATGCCGCCCAATTCCTCACGCCAGCACCTCCAAAGTAAGCGTATCGCCACATTTCAGCAGCTTACTTTTGCAAGGCTCATTATGCTTGCAGCTATACGCATAGTCGTTCATGTAGCATTGCAGGATACGGAATTGATTGTCAATAGCGTTATCATTCAAGCCAATCTGCCGGCCGTACTCAAATACGGCTTTATCCTGCGGCATATACGGCATAATGAGCCGGTGTTCCGTCAGCTTTGCCGCCGTCCATTTCAGCAGCATACTGTTCAGCCTATCAGCTAGCGGCTTTCCGTCGCTCAGCTTCTCCATGTTGCAGCGGTTTATATTCTCCTGCACATGAGCTTCTTCTGCCTGCTTCAAAGCAGCCTGCATCAGCGCCGGGCTGATTATATTCACGTTAAGGCCGTTCGCACCGGTCAAGGTAAGCGCAATCTGTTCTGCCTTCTCCCACCGGTCAAGGCCTATATTTTGCTGATTAAAAATTCCTGCCCAAAGGTTGACTGTTTCTGACAAGATTCGTTTCGCTTCTTCCAGGCGGTCAAAGCCGGGCCGTATGTCCTGCGGCATCCGTTTTCCTGCCTGTTGCAGTTTGACAATCGTTTGGGCTATTCTCTGCTGTTGCAGCATCGCCCTCACCTCCTACATCTCCGTAAAGTTCGTTTACCAGGTCCATGCTAGAATATCCGGCACCTGCATTCTGCTTCTTGCTGTTACCGCTGACGTAGTTTCTTGCTACAGTCTGCACGTACGCAAAGTTTCTTGCGCCGTGCTCAACCGCCGCTAATATTCCCTGTTCAACGGCAGCCTCGCCAACCTCACCTAACAAGGCTTGCAGTTTTTCTCCGACGATTGGAGTAAGCGGCATCATGTTTTTCTCCCACAAGGCAAAAATTTCAGTATGCGTTTTTTCCTCGTCATCGTCATTTCTTTTAGGATGATGATAATCATCCTTTTCTTTATCTCTATACTCTATACTCTTATCTCTAATCTCTGTCGGACATTTTGTCCCTTTTTCTGGGGACATTTTGTCCCCACTTTTCGGGACATTTTGTCCCTTTTTATTTTGACGTTGCGTCTTTTTCTTCGTCGCTGATTCTGACGCACTACCGCTGCCGGTCATATTAGCAACCTCCGGCAAGTAGTTTTCGCCTTTATCGTTCTTCTCAATAAGGCCAATTTGTTCAAACAAAGCAAGCGCACTTTCGACAACTTCAATATCAAATTGCGTCTGTTTAGCGATTGATTCAGCCGTATGCTGAATGGTCATTTTGCCGACCTGCCGAACAAGCGCGCCGTCAGTTTTCAGCGACTTTAGGCACAGTTTAAGGTATAAGAGTACGTATTTTTCGCCGTTTTCCTGGTCCTCTAACCACTCAACAACATCACTTTCAAAGAAGTTTTCGTTGAGTTTTAACCAATAATACCTGCCAGCCATGTTTTACTCCTCGAAGTATGTCGGCACTTCGTACACCATTTTATTGTTCTTCCGGTATACCTTGATTCTTCCGTCCTTCTTGCAGAACTTCAAAAATCTATACCAACTTTTCGGGTTGCGTCTTCTAAAAGAATACACCAAAGGAATATCCCAAAACCCGATTATTCTCACGGCAAGTTCAAAGAACAATTTGAAATCATATGGTCTTGCTACCCTCAAATCACTTGTAAATTTTTCATTAAAACCGAAGTACCCTTTACTCATGAGAACTATTGCTTCATCTTGTTTACACGGCACCGCTTTTACATTCAACATCTTGTCCCACTCCTTTCATTTTTTTAGGGGACATTTTGTCCCAAAGTTGGGGGACATTTTGTCCCCACTTTTCGGGACATTTTGTCTCCGATGATTTTGGTTATTTCATACTTGCTTCAATTTCTTCTGCCGTGAAGATTTCACCGGTTGCAGTATCAACCTTGCCACCCTCTGCAAGCTCCTGCGCTTGCTCTGTAGCGTTCTCTGCGTCAACGTCGATATATTCAGCCTCGCCGGTTTCTTCGTTGAGCACAGCGGCTTTTCCGTCGCTCTCTAACGCTTCCTGCATCTCGATGGACATAGGCGCGTAAGTTTTCATGATAGAGAGAAGAACGGTTTTGCAAGCCATAGCATCAAAATCAGACTGCCACGGGCCACTATTAAACGCCTTACTAAAACGTTTAGCGTGAGCGATAACTTCTTCCTTAGTCCAGTATGCAGTCTTGCTGAATCCGTTAATGGTTTCAAATCTTGCAAAGTAGCCTACAATATTATCAGAAGTTTTTTCGCCCGGCGTATATGCCTCGGTAAATCTGTTCCAATCTCTGATTTCACCCTCGTACACCGGCGTCATGATGATATGTTTCATCTTACCGGTACGCATTGCAAGCTCAATCACGCCCTTATAACCAATCTGGAATTGAGCGCTGCCCTTGTACGGAACTATCCATGCCTTACCCAAAGACGGGTTAATGGGCAGGTCCAGGCTTGCAGCAGTCGCAGCCGCCGCCAGAATAGTTTTCGGGTTCGCCGTGGCCAGCAATTTATTATTGTTAGTCAATGTCAGCAAAGAGGAAAGAAAGCCTGCGCTTTTCTTACCTAACATCTTCTCAAAACGTTGTTGTACGCTTTGAGAACCAATCATTACACCTAATGCAGAAGGTGCTTTGCTAGCGGCCGCAGGTGCTGCCGCTCTTTTTGTAATACCGTTAATAGTTGCCATTATTCTTTTAACCTCCTTAATTTCAAACAATCTTTTTCGCTGTCATATAAAATTTCTTCCAGCGACAAGTCCAATGCTTGTGCCAATTTTACACGTGTACGCAATGCAATATTTTTTACTACGCCGCATTCGTATGAGCTGATGGTCGGCTTTTCTACGCCAACCATTGCAGCAACATCGCCTTGCAGCATGTTTAATTTTTTCCGCTTATGGAACAGCATAACGCCTAATTTCTCCTGCTCTGTAAGGCTCATTTTAACGTAAACCTCATGCTAGGCTTGCCAACCTTAGCATACTTTTCGTACACGTCCGGCAAATCTTTTTTCAGTGCCTTTTTGTCCAGCGTTACTCTTCCGGCAATCTGTATATAGGTAATTTTTCTATCCATAAACACGCCGCTTTCGCTGCCGTTCAGCATGAGCTTCAAGGCGTTTTGTGCCTGCGCTAACTGTTCTTCCAGTACCTTTTTCGTTGCCGTCAGTCCGTCAATACACTTAATGTATTGCTCTGCTGCGCTAGGCAGTGCGATACTGTCAACCGCTAACTTATCCTTATTCATTTTGTCAATGGTTGCGGCAGTGCTTTCGCTGCCGTCAACCTCCGGCGGAATATCGTTTTGCAGGTTGTTCCAGAATATAATCGCTTGCGCTCTCATATCTGAAATAAACTCATCGTTACGGGGAATTTCTTTCCATACAAAATGGTTGCCGCCGATTAAGCAGGCGATGTACCATTTGTCACAGCCGGTAATAGCCATGTACCATTGACACTGGCAATAGTAGCTATCTGGCAGCTCGTCCCCGTCCCAATCTTTCGACTTAAAGCCGTTCGCAGTCTTACATTCCAAGCCTGCATTCTCGCCTACCACAAGGCGGTCAACGTTCGCCAGCATGAACTCATAGCTTTCATCCTGCAATGTGCCGCATCTGCGAACCTTTTTGCCGGTCAGCTCACAGAATCTGTCAGCTACAACCTGCTCAAGCACCGTACCCCAATACACAAATTCATTATTGGAAAGGTCCTCCGGCTCAACATCACCATGCTTTTCAGCGTAGAGTGCGTAAGCGCTCTTCCAGGGATTAAGTCCCATGATGCAGGCAATATCGCTGCCGCCGATACCACTATTGCGGACGCGTTCCCACGCCACGCGGTCGGCCGCCTGTTCGACGGTCATAATTAATTTGCCCTTCATTTTCATGCCTCCTTAAATTTCTTTATATAACGGAATAACAATTTGTTGTCCCGCTTGCAACCACTTCACGCCGTTCAGATTGTTGTACTCTGTTATATCGTGCATAAACTCACGGCAATCACGGTATTTATCCTGCTGGTCCATGTAACGCCCGGTAATCTCCCACAGCGTCTGTCCCTCGCCTACGGTGTAGGCAACCAACGTTTGCTTATAACTAGGGAACAAAAAACCATGTGCCCTAGCAGCCATCTTTGCGGCGCTGCCACCGGTCAGAAAGACAAGACCAGCAAGCAGAATAACAGTGATAATAAAAGCCTTAGTAGTCTTACTCATTTGCCCCATCCTTTCATAACAATCTTGCGCCAGCACTCGCCTCCGCTGCACACGGTAACAAGCAGGCCGCTTTCCTTATCTACTACTTTAGAGAAGTTCATGTGCGACAAGTCTTTGCCGCACACAGCGCATTTTCTCTTCTTCCTGCTCATTCATACCTCCATACTTCTGCTTCCAGGTCAATAGGGGTAATCCCCATGTACTCAGCAAACTTTGCGGGGCTGATATGATAAGCCCAACTCTTTTTACTGCTAGCGTGAATAGCCACGCCGAACGGTAACGCGCCGCAGCGTAAGCCCATACGCACAAACATTTCACTTTTCTGCATGAGCCGTGCGGCCGTTTTAATAGGAACGTTTCCAAGCATTTCTATTTCCTCCTTTTTATAAAGCGCATTGCCGTTTCGTAACGCTGATTCATGCGTTCAATAACGCCAGCGCGCTTTTCCTTTTCAGATTTCTTTTCCAGTGTGTCACAGCAGACAGCCGCCATGATTCGCTGCATATCCTTGTCAGTGTTCTTATTCAAAGCACACCTCCTGCCCGCGCCGACGCTAGGCGCGGGGCTTGTTTCTATTTCAGCCCTACTACTGGCCGACTACCTGTTGTTGCTGTTCGCACAGTCTTACGGCAGCTTGCAAGCCTTGCATATATGCGGCCGCAACCATAAGGCCGTCCGCTTTAAGCTTGGACATATCAACCGCCGTGCGTTTTACACGCTTTTCAGTGAATACTTCTTGCTTTACTTCCATTATTCTCGCCCCTTTCCATCTCTCCCGTGCTATAATAGGTGTTACAGAACGGAGGTGATATTATGTTTATTGAAATGCCTAAAAAATGTCCAATTACCGGAGGTATGGCTACCGGTATTAAAATTGATTGCCCAGGCTGCGCTTTTTATATTGACCAGGAAAAGCAGTGCCGGATAATCTCTACAGATAACAACATCAAGCTTCTGCTTGCTCTTCTTCAAAAACAACAGCAACGTTAGAATTACATTCGATTACGTAGCTACAGAAGTCAAGCATCTGCTTTGCTGCTACATGATTCTGACCGTTAAGCAAACTCAGAATTTGTTTAGCGGTCTTTTTTTCTTCCGCTGTCAATTTGCTATTTTTACTCAGCTCATTAAAGCCATGCATCCTCTTTCTCTCCTTTCTGTCTCTTCCCGTGCTATAATGTAGCAAAGGAGGTGATATTATTACTATTGATATAATTTTGTCCCAGTTCCTCGCCACCGCCTCAGCACTTGTTGTTTCGTACTTCACTCAGAAATACATTGCCGAGCACCGGGAACGCGAGGAACGGAGAAAACGCGCTGCCAAGAAAGAAGCTTATCGCTTGCTCTTTAAGCTCATGCTTTACGCTTATCAACGCCATCTCCAAAACGAGCCTCAATGTACTTTTGAATATCGTTTATGGAATGCCGAGCAAGATGTCCTCGCAGAGTTCTTTCCAGCTCAAACACGCGCCTTTGCAGCAGTTCTACTTGCCGTTCAGTATCAGCCTGCCTGCGGTCCACTTCCTGGAATGCCTGATTATAGCCTTTCTTCAAAAGCCATTGCCGCAATTCTGGCAAGCTTGTAATTACTACAAATATCAGCAATCCCATTAGCGTTCCGCTGGTTACTGCGAAAGAAGTTGCTAACATTTCCATTGTTGCCACCTCCCTTTTACAAGATACATAATGCCTAATTTAGACATTTTATTCTTTTTTTCAACACCTTATGCTGTTATTATACTACTATCAATTCTTCTCGTCAACTATTTTTGTCTATTTTCAACATTAATTCTTGTATTCTCTCTATGTTTATGTTAAAATAAACACGTAATGTTTGGTGGCGACACTAGAAAGGAGTGACTTGCAATGAATGAGCGTTTAAAGCTATTGCGCAAAGCTTTAAAACTGAATCAGTTAGAATTCGCGGAGAAAATACAAATAGGACGTTCCACTTTGGCAGGCTATGAAAACGGGCTTACTAATATGACAGATAGGTCCATCCGTGATATTTGCCGCGTGTTCTATGTTAATGAAGATTGGCTACGTACTGGCGAAGGAAATATGTTCCGCGCCAGGAATACAACCAACGAAGAATTAGCACTGCAAATCGGCAAACTGTTAAAGACAGATGATGAGTTTACCAAGAATCTATTTTTGGAATATCTCAAACTGCCGCCCGAAATGAAAACTTTATTTGAAGATTTCGTTCATAATCTGGCAAAAAGCAAATAACCGGCAAATAAAAAAATCCCCCGTACCATCCGTGGTACGGGGATTTTGCTATGCCTTTTAAATTAGTGCAGCAAATAAAAAATCAATCTTCGTCTACAAGTCCAAGGATAAAACTGTATATGACAGCCAGCGTTTCTTCATCTTTCACTTCCCGCAATATACCGATTATACTACTCAATAAAACCTGCATTGTGCCCTCCATTCAAATTAAAGCAGGCCTACAACACTAAGAACCTATTTATATTCTACCACTAAGCTCGCTCATTATAAAGAGTTTTAGGAAAAGTAATTATTTAAATTGCAGTTTACATTTAAATGTGCTATTATTAAATCAAATAAAGACAGAAAGTGAGGTGGTTAACATGGTTGACAGTGACACTACAAGCCTACAGATTAAGAACCTCTATCAAACAATTTTCGCTGTGCCATTGGCGCAAGGCGTGACATGGGCAGTCTAAAAGCTGCCCATTATTTTTTTATATAGGAGTGAATTTACTATGTCAGAGAAGGCAATGTTTTATTGCTTTATATTCGCGTTTGGCTCATATTTTGGCACCGGTTATATGGCCCTAATCAACGGACTAGTAGCTGTTGCTACTGTTAAATTTTTATGTTATTTATATAAAAATATTAATAATTTATATTTGTTTATATTATCTTTAATTCCATTTGTATTTTTAGCTAAAACTGTAAGTCCTGTTGCCTATTATACTGTATGGTGTTGCACTGCTTACTATCTTCTTTTTATTCTATTTGCTGTGTTCAAGGGTAAAACTTCCAAAGATACTAAGCATATGTCGCTAACAGAATTATATCTGAAATTGCGTAATGAGATTTTCAAACAAAAACAACAATAGCCCACGCCGTACACGTGAGCTATTGTTGCTGTTGTTTTTGCCGAATCGTAAACACAATTTTGAAAGGAGGTTTGCCTTGATGAAAAAAATCTGGAAAACATGAAAACCTAGAAAAAAGGAGAAAGAAGGGAATCAAGAATTGCACTTCATTCAACACCCCGAAAATGAAATACAATATGCTTGTATATGTGCCCACGGAAGCTGCGCCGTCTACTGCGCCTACACCGGACCGCACAGCCGCCCCGAACACCTACTTATATTATATCATGATAATATGTTTAATTTGTGAATAATAACTTCATATAAACGCTTAAAGAGTTTATACACATGTTATCCCCAACTGTTGCAAAAAATGCAACAACTGAAAAAGGAAGGAGCAACTAAACATGAAATTACCTAACGGCTATGGTTCCGTTACGAAGCTGACCGGGAACCGGCGGCGACCGTATATGGTCCGCATCACAACGGGCTTTACCAATGACGGCCGCCAGCTTATGAAAATACTAGGCTACTATGCAAAGCGCACAGAAGCACTTACTGCCCTAGCCGAATACAATCAATCGCCCTATGATGTTGAAAGTGTGGGCTTGACGTTTGCCCAGGTACACGAGAGATGGGAAGCCGCAACCTACGTTGACGGCAAAGAGCAATCTAACCAATATAAGGCAGCATATAAGCGCTGCGCGCCACTATGGGATATACCGTTCAAAGATATTAAGACCGCGCAATTTCAGCAAGTCATAAATGACTGCGACAAAGGCTACGCTACCAAGAAGGCAATCCGAATCGTATGTAATCTGATGGCCAAATATGCGCTTGCTAATGATATTATAGTAAAAAATTATGTTGAGCTTACTAGCCTACCGCCCCAGGTTGAAAGCAGAATACACAATCCGCTTACTAAAAAGGAGCTTGCTATATTATGGGAAAACAGCAAGGATATAAAAGTGCAAGCCGTGCTTATCCTCTGTTATACCGGCATGCGCCCCACCGAGCTAGTGAAGGTTGAGAAGGCGAACGTCGACTTTGAAAATAAATTCTTCGTTGGCGGCATGAAAACTGCGGCAGGCCGCGGCAGAAGAATTCCTATTGCTGATAAAATATTCGACTTCTTCAAGGATGCTTGTGAACGCAGCGCCGGCGAATATATCTTTTCTGATGAACGGGGCAAGAATATATCCTATGACGCATACCGCAGCAGATATTGGGAACCGGTAATGAATATGTTTAAGATGGACCACTTGCCCGGTGACGGCCGCCACACTTGCGCAAGCCTGCTTGATGATAAAGACGTAAATGTAAAAATCAAGAAGCTAATTCTGGGGCACGCCAGCTCCGATGTAACGGAAAGGGTTTACACTCATAAGACGTTGGAACAACTATTAGAGGCTATAAATTTAATATAGTTTGTTACATACGTGTTACATACCCGTTACATACCTGTTACATACATAGCTTATTTTCTATGAGCTGTGGACACTTTTTGAAAATAATGGAGGCGAAGAAAAAGCCCGCAACCTGCATGGTTACGGGCTTTTCTCGCGATTTGTGATTGATTGAGATAGCCTTCTCTATTAACGTTTGGAGAACTGGCTAGCTTTACGAGCTTTCTTCAAGCCGTATTTACGACGTTCTTTTTCGCGCGGGTCGCGAGTCAGGAAGCCTGCTTTTTTCAGTGCAGGACGGAATTCAGCGTCAACTTTCAGCAGTGCGCGAGCAATGCCGTGACGGATAGCACCAGCTTGGCCAGAAATGCCGCCGCCGTTTACGTTAACGAGTACGTCATATTTGCCTTTGGTTTCGGTAACTTCGAGCGGTTGGTTAACAATCAGCTCTAAGGTTTTCAGACCAAAGTATTTGTTCAATTCACGGTCGTTGATAACGATGTTGCCTTCACCCGGAACCAGGCGAACGCGAGCAACAGAAGATTTACGACGACCAGTTGCGTTATAAGTAACTACTGCCATTTATTTGTTCCCTCCCGGATATTATCTAACGTTGATTTCCATTACTTCAGGTTTTTGAGCTGCATGCGGATGTTCGCTGCCAGCATATACATGAAGTTTGGAGAAAATTTGAGCACCGAGGCTGTTGTGCGGAATCATGCCTTTAACAGCGAGCTCTACCATTTTTACAGGGTTTTTCTTCAGCATGTCGCCAGCTTTTACATAGCTGTCGCCGCCGAGATAACCGGAATGACGGAAATAGATTTTGTGAGTCAGTTTTTTGCCGGTCAGAACAACCTTATCTGCATTGATAATGATTACGTGATCACCGGTGTCCATGTGCGGGGTAAAGGTCGGTTTGTGTTTACCGCGCAGGACTTTTGCAACCTCTGCAGCCAGGCGGCCCAGAGTTTTATCAGCTGCGTCAACAACGTACCATTTGTGTTCGATGTTAGACGGATTAGCCATAAAAGATTTCATCGCTTGTGTCCCTCCTAGATATTTTCCAAATATACAGTTCGTTGCGATCTTCTCACCGTATTTCGGGGCTAGTGAAATCAAGCGGAAAATCACGTAGATATATTATACGCAACTTAAGAGTTTAAGTCAAGTATTTTTGTTAAAATTTTAGCATTTTCCAAGAGTTTTTCCCTTAAAGCTGCGGATACTCCCGATAACCGACCTCCGCCAGGTATAAACCCTGTGCCGGAGCAGGCTCGTTCAGAAATTCACAGCGCTGTGATGTCAGCTCGGCGGCAAAATCCTGCACCGTACGCTTGCCCATTCCCACCTGTACCAGGGACCAGACTATGTTGCGTACCATGTGATACAAAAAGCCGTCACCGCTGATGCGGAAAAGAATCTCTTCTCCCTGCTGCTGCCACTTGGCAGCATAAATTGTTTTTATCGGCGAAGTATCAACACTGCCGCTGCTGCGGAAGGCACTGAAATCATGCGTTCCCAGCAGCAGCTCCGCCGCTTCGTTCATGGCCTTAACCTCAAGCTGCTGACGCAGCTGCCAGGCATAACGCACCATAAAGGGATTGACGTGCTCATTGACAA
>OFMA01001350.1_pt1 | contig 16207 bp, 12 predicted proteins | sample 1541011 | NCBI WGS metagenome assembly OFMA01 (sample SAMN04209225, study PRJEB22552) | human gut metagenome | biome: gut; material: feces | host: Homo sapiens | place: USA: Oklahoma
CCCGTACAGCGGTACGGGGCTCTTCTGTTTTGGAAGGAGGAGAAACGTATCTATGCCGTCCGGCGCTGCCAGATAATGTGGGCCGCCAGCAGGGCCAGTACGGCCCCCGTCAGGCCCAGCAGCAGCGGGGCGGCCAGAGCGTCGCCGTACACCGTCAGCCAGAAGGAGCCCGCACAGACCAGCAGGGAGAGGAGATAGTCCACGGGCCTGAAGATCCGCACCATGGCGCCGTAGAGCAGGGCGTCCAGGCTCATCAGGCCTGCCAGGATGCACAGCAGGGAGCAGACGGACCAGGCCATGTTGCTGAAATCAAGGGAGAACAGGGGATTGTAGACGATCAGGAAGGGCAGGATGAAGCCGCTCAGCGACAGGCGGAAGCCATGGACGCTGGTGATGGCGTAATTGCCGCCGGAAATGCCCGTGGCCGCCAGGGAAGCAAGACCCACCGGGGGCGTGACCGCTGCGATGATGGAGAAATAGAAACAGAACATATGTGCCGGCAGCAAGGCCACGCCCATGGGGGTCAACGTAGGAATGATGATGGCGCACAGCGCGTAGGCGGCCGCCGGGGGGACGGCGCAGCCCAGGATGAGCGAGACGATCATGGTCACCACCAGGGCGATGAACAGATGGCCGCCCGCCAGCATGTGGATGAGGCTGGCCAGCTTGCTGCCGAGGCCGGTGGAGATGAGCGTCTGGGCCACCATGCCGATGAGCGCCAGGGAGATGCCGATCTTGGCCCCCGTGACGGCACCGCTGACCAGCGACTGGATGAGTTCCTTCCAGGTGGGGCGGGTGTCCTTGATGGCAAAGCCCACCACCAGGGTCACGATGCTGGCCCAGAAGGCGGTATTGGCCGGGCTGTAGCGCAGCAGGAGCATGGCGAAGATCAGGCCGATGGGGATGATGAAGATGCACACGCGGCGGCGGATCAGGCCCCAGTCCACATCCAGCTGGACGGTCTTCAGGTCCTTGCGCACGGAAAGGAACTGCACGCCCATGGCCACGGCAAAATAGAAGAGCACGGCGGGCAGGATGGCCGCCAGCATGACCACCGCATAGGGCTGGCCGATGAAGGTCGCCATCATGAAGGCGGCCGCGCCCATGACGGGGGGCATGAGCTGGCTGCCCGTGGCTGAGCAGGCCAGGATGCCGCCGGCTTCATCCACGTTGTAACCGGAGCGGTTCATGTATGGCAGCACGAAGGGGCCCGTGATGGCCACATTGGCCACGGGGGCGCCGGAGACCATGCCGATGAGGGAGTTGGAGAACACGGCCGTGAGCCCGGCCCCGCCACGCAGGCGGCGGCCCAGGATCTTGCCGGCTTCCATGAGCAGGCCTTCCACCTTGAAGATGCCCAGCAGCGAGCCGAAGACCACGAACAGGAAGACCTGGTCGGCGCTGATGGACATGAACAGGCCGTACAGCCCGGACAGGCCCACACTGAGCATGGAGACCACATAATCAAAGGAAAAGACGGGATGATGGAGCGGGCCGCTGAGCATGTGCCCAAGGAAGAAGTAGGCCACGAAGACCACGGCCACGATGAGCAGCGGCAGGCCCCAGCTCAGCCAGGTGCACAGGGCCGTGCCCAGCATGAGGCAGATGCCGACGATGACGGCGATCTGGGTGGGGAAGCCCTGGGACATCTCCAGTTCTTCCGTGTTCAGATAGACATAGGCGCAGCAGACGAGCGTCACGAGCATGCAGGCATACAGCAAAAACTTGACGGCCTTGTTGGACGTCTTGCGTGCGTAGCTCATGAAGATCAGCAGGAACAGGAAGGAAAAGTGGATGGTCTGGTGTTCCCACTGCGAAAAATACAGGTACTGGGAGGCAATGGCGTGGTAAAGCACCATGGCCAGAGCGCCGCCACGAAAAATCATGCTGGATGCAAGTTCTCCCGCTCTCATAGTCGTCTCCATCGGCTCCGGGATGTGGCGCCGGGCCGCCGGAGCGGCCCGGTCCAGGGGAGTTTCGGTTACAGCAGGCCTGCTTCCTTGTAGGCGCGCAGGGCTCCGGGGTGGATCTGCTCGGGACTCCAGCCCTTGATGAGGCCTTCACGGCTCATCAGGGCGCCAAGGGCGTGGTACTGGGCAAAGGCGTCGATGTTCTCGATCATGGCCTTGGCCAGGATGTAGGCGTATTCTTCGGGGAAGTCGGGGTGGGCGAACAGGCCGTGGGTATCGGCCCCGATGAAGATGGGGGCGGTCTGTCCTTCCACGGAATTGGCGGGCACCTTGAAGGGGATCAGCTGGATGTCCTTGGCGGCGGTGTTCTTGACGGCCGCTTCGGTCCAGTCGAGGTGGTGCAGGTCACGCCCGGAGGCGACCACTTCCACGGTCTGGGGCGCAGGAGAGAACTTGCCGCTGACGGGGTCCATGTAGCCGCCGATGGTGGCGGCGTCCACCTGGCCGTTGACCAGGGCGGTGGCGGCTTCGCCCGTGCCCACATACTGGATGGACAGGCTCTTGTAGAAATCGTCGGAATAGCCGCAACGCAGCAGGGCGTCAGGCTCGTAGCCCCAGATGGCCTGGGGGATGCGGCCCATGGCGATGCGCTTGCCGCGCAGGTCGCTGACGGACTTGATGGATTCGTCCGCGGTGACGAGCCAGGTGGCCGTATAGGTGTAGCTGCCGATGAGCAGCAGCGGGGTACGCTTGGCCGGGAAGGGCTTCTTGCCCTGGGCGGCCAGCCAGTTGATGCCCTTGGAGGCCGTGCCTACGGTGTTCTTGCGGGCGGCCGGATCGGCATTGAGCTTGTTGACGTTGAAGGCCTGGCCGGGCGTTTCCGCATGCGAGATGAGGATGGGGTAGTCACCCTTGTTGACGATGTTTTCCAGAGCCGTGCCCAGCACATAGCTCCCGGTACCGAAGGGCGTGCTCAACAGGTTGATCCTGACCTTTTCAGCGGCTCCGGCCAGACCGGAACACAGGGCCAGGGACGTGACGATGAGACAAAGGCAGGTAAGAAAACGCTTCATGATCGCCTCCTGTAGATGACGGAACGTGCAGGCATTCAGCGGCATTCGGCCCGGTAAGTCACAAGGTTTTCCACAGCATCCAGATCAGGTTCCACACCAAGCCCGGCCGCATCGGAGAGGGTGATGCGGCCTTCCCGGACGGCCGGGAAGGGACGGGCCAGCAGTTCGCGCAGGGGGTTGGGGTTGCAGTCCACTTCCAGCAGGCCGTCCCCGCCCACAGCCGCCAGCAGATGGGCGGAGGCCAGCAGGCCGATGCCGCCGCCGAGATAGTGGGGGCAGTAGCGCAGGCCCGCCTTGAGGACGGCCCGGGCCACCGGCAGGCAGTTGCTCAGACCGCCCCACTTGCAGATGTCCGGCTGGATGACGCCAAGGTCGCGCCGGATGATGGCAGCGGAAAAGTCGGTATGGCTGCGGATGTTCTCGCCCGCGGCCAGCGGATGGGGAGAGGCGGCGGCCAGTGCCGCCCAGTCTTCGACGGGGCTGTCGCAACGCAGGGGCTCCTCGATCCAGAGCAGCGGCCAGCGGCGCAGCTTTTCAACGCCCGCCAGCGCCTGCCGGCGCGTCCAGGCCTGGTTGACGTCCACCGCCAGATCTTCGCCCGGCAGCAGGGCGGCGAAGGCTTCTTCCAGATTGGCGGCATCGCTTTGCTCGGAAAAACCTATCTTGATCTTGAAACAGCGGTAGCCTTCGGCACGGGTGCGCCGGATGGTCCCGGCGATGTCGGGATGGTTGATGCCGCTGGCGTAGACGGGCATGGAGCCGTCACCACAGCCGCCCAGGAAACGGTGCAGGGGCAGACCCGCGCGGCGGGCCGCCAGATCCCACAGGGCTATGTCCAGGGCCGCCAGCGCCTGGGACATGGGGCCGGGTTCATCGGCCTGCAGGCGCAGGACCTCCAGCTGACCGGAGATCTCCGCGGACAGGGCGGCCGGGCTGCTCCAGGGCTTGCCGATGACCTTGGGGAGGATGGCCGTTTCCAGCAGCCGTGCCCTGTGTTCGGCACCGCAGGAGGGAAAGTTGCACCAGGCTTCGCCCCAGCCGTGCATGCCGTCTTCATCCTCCAGGCGCAGCAGGACAGCAGGCCTGTCGTGCATGATGCCGAACGAGGTACGAACCGCTTTTTCGATGGGCGCCCGGAAAACGAAGATCTCCGCGGAGCGCACCGGGGCCGTTACCAGATCTGTCGCCATGGTCTTCCCCCTTGCTGATGTGGAAGAGATTTGTTCTCAATTGGTATATTGATACTATTCATAGTATCAATATAGTGTCAACTGTCGGGGAAGCATTTTTTATGAAATTTTTTCAAAAAAATGTTGCCGGGCAACAGGGCAAAAAAAAGGCTGCCCGCAGGCAGCCTTGAAATATCGCATCCGGGAAGGGATCAGCGGATGGCGCAGTTGCCGTCACGGCAATCCTGCGAGGGGACCACGGGCGTGGCCTGGAAGAGGACGATCTTGGTCTCCTTGCCGACCTTGTTCAGGACCATGGTATAGCGCATCAGGCCCTGGGGCAGGGCGGGCGTGGCCGAGCCCTTGAGCTCGCCGTTGGCCGTGACCAGGGTCACGTCACCCATGACGGTGCTGCGCATGTTGCTGAGGCGGATACGGTCGATGACCAGCTTCCTTTCCTTGAGGCTCGCCAGGAAGTGTTCCTTGTCCTGGATATGGCCGTTGGCGCTGACATGCCAGTAATTGGGGGCCAGGAGCTTGTCCAGGGACTCCACGTCACCGGTCATGAGGGCTTCTGCATACAGTTCGGTCACATCAGCCTTGGCCAGGGCCGCACCGGCAAAGATCAGACCCAGGGCCAGCGATACAAGGAACATGCGGAACAGCTTCATGATGTATCCTCCTTTGGAGCTAGGGTAGACGATACCTGTTATAAAAAACGGTACGGGGCATCATGGCGGCTGTCAAGCTGTGTCCATTGTCGCGCAGCGCGTCGATTTGCAAAACCCGCCCGGCTGGCATATAGTGATGTTCCTCTTTTTATTCCCTGACTTTTAGCAAGGATACAGCATGCTCACCAATATTCTGCAAAGCATCGGCAGAACCCCTTTGCTGCGTCTGAACGCTCTCGGCGCAGATCTGCCCGGTACGGTCTGGCTCAAGCTCGAAAACCGCAATCCCGGGGGATCCATCAAGGATCGCGTGGCCTTCCATGTGATCGACAAGACCATGGAGTGGGGCGACATCGAGGCCGGCGGCACCATCGTGGAAGCCACCAGCGGCAACCTGGGCATCGGCATCGCTTTGGTGGCTGCCGTGCGGGGCCTGCACTGCGTGCTGACCATGCCCGATTCCATGAGCGTGGAGCGTCGCAACCTGCTGCATGCCCTGGGCGCGGAGCTGGTGCTGACCCCGGCCGCCGAAGGCATGAAGGGGGCCATCAAGGTCGCGGAAAAACTGGCGGAAGAGCGCAACGGCCTGCTGTTCGGGCAGTTCTCCAACCCGCTGGCTGTGGAGGCTCACTACCTCACCACCGGCCCCGAGATCCTTGCCGACAGCGTGGGCCACATGGACGTGCTGGTGGCCGGTGTGGGCTCCGGTTCGTCCATCACGGGCACGGGTCGCTTCCTCAAGGAGAACATCCCCGGCTTCAAGGTCATGGCCGTGGAACCGGCGGAATCCCCCGTCCTTTCCGGTGGCCAGGCCGGGCAGCACGGTATCCAGGGCATCGGGGCCAATTTCGTGCCTTCCATCCTGGACCGCAGCCTGCTGGACGAGATCATCCAGGTGCCCACGGCAGAGGCCATGGCCACGGCACGCCGCCTGATGCGCCTGCAGGGCGTGTGCGCGGGCATCTCCACCGGCGCCAACGTGCTGGCCGCCCTCAGCGTGGCCGCCCGTCCCGAGATGCAGGGCAAGAACATCGTGACCTTTGCCTGCGATACCGGCGAACGCTACATGTCCACGCCCCTGTTCCGTCAGGACTAGCCTTGGCGGGAGGCCCCAGGGCTTCCTTATGACGAGCTATGAAAAGCCCCCTCCATGAGGGGGCTTTTTTTTGTGGCATGGCGGTGGCCGTACCTGTCCGCATAAGACGCGCCGGGAAGGGCGTTTGCAGAAGGGCCTTCACGTCAGCGTCCGCAAAGCCGTGCCCGTGGTGATGCAGCTTTGCGGACAGGGGGACGGCAACGCGGGGGAGCCCCTCAAAGACACACCGGAGGGTGTCCTGCCTTCCCTGAGGCTCCCCTGCGGTCTTAGCCCGCCTGCCGCAGCAGGTCGCCCAGGAAGGCATAGGCGAAGGCGAAGTAGATGAACACGCCCACCAGATCCATGATGGAGGTGATGAGGGGCGAGGACAGGGTGGCAGGGTCCGTGCCGATGCGCCGGGCCACGAAGGGCAGGAGCACGCCGATGATGCCGCCCAGCACGGTGCAGACCAGCATGCTCAGGCCCACCACCAGCAGCACGTCCAGATCGATTCCCTTGGAGAACCAGGCCAGCACGGTCTCCATGCCGGCCACCACCAGGCCCAGGGCGACGGCCACGGGCAGCTCGCGCCGGACGACGCGCCAGACGTCCTGCCAGCGCAGGCTCACGTCGCCCAGCGCCATGGCACGGATGACGAGGGTGGCCGACTGGCTGCCCGCATTGCCGCCCATGTCCACGATGGGCGCGATGAAGGCCGCCAGTACGATGACCTGCGACAGGATCTCTTCCTGCGCGGCCACGAAGGTGCTGGTGACGACGCCGAACAGGGTCAGCAGCACCAGCCAGAACACGCGCACGCTGAACATCTTGCGGAAGGGGGATTCGAGGATATCCAGGTCGGTGCCGTCGGTGGTCACCGTACCGCCAAAGCGGGCCAGCTGGGTGGCGTCTTCCTGCTTTTCGATGTCCATGGCGTCGTCCACGGTGACGATGCCGACCATCTTTTCCCCGCCGTTGATGACGGGCAGGGCCAGCAGGTCATAACGGCCGATGAGCTCGGAGGCCTTGCTCCGGGGCCACTGGGCCCGCGCGAACACGGGATCGCGGCGCATGATGTTCCTGATGGTCAGGGCATCATCGGCCAGCAGCAGCTCGCGCAGGGAAAGGGTACCGCACAGATGCCCTTCCTTGTCCTGCACATAGATGACGTAAATGGTCTCTTTGTCGGCGGCGGTGGCCCGCACATGGGCCAGGGCCTGGGCCACGCTCATGTCCGGCAGCACGGACACATAGTCCGAGGTGGTCACCGAGCCCACGCTGCCCTCGGCATAGGCGGCCAGGCGCAGGATGTCCTCGCGTTCGCCATGGGCCAGAGCGGGCAGCAGGCGCTGGCGGGCGGCCTCGTCCAGGTCGTGGAACAGGTCCACGCGTTCGTCGGCGGCCATGCCTTCGAACAGGGCCACCACGGTCTCGCGGGGCAGTTCCCTCAGCAGGCGGCTCTGGCGCTCTTCAGAAAAATACACGAATACTTCGGCCAGCGCCTCCGCCTTCAGGCAGGGCAGCAGGCGGGCCACATCACGGCTCTTCAGGGTCTCCAGGGCCTCGGCCATGTCGGAGGGGTGGACGCTCCCCACCAGTTCGGCGAAGGCGGTGGTATCGTGACGGGCGGACAGGTCGCGCACGGTGCGCAGCAGGTTTTCACGGATCATTGGTCGTTCTCCTTTTTTCTTCAGCGTGAGGGATGGGGACGGCGGATGGCAGGCAGTCAGCGCTGCCCGAAGGCCGTCCGCGATCCGGGGTCATGCGGCCGGGCACGGAAGAGGAGAAACCCGTTATGCGTCCGGGGGACGGGATGGATCAGGCGCAGGTCATGGACGTTGACGCCAGAGGTGACCCGGCGGACCATCCGTGTTTTTTTGAGGATCATGACAGACCTCCCCAAGGTTGGGATGCTGGGGGCAGGCGCGTGCGAAGGCAGGCGCGGCCACGGACGACGGGAGGGGGGCAGGGTGACTGTCCATACGTCGGCTCCTTTGGTTAGGGGTGTTCGTGATAAAGCCTTCCTGCGGACGTCAGGGCAGACGCGCGGCATGACGGCAGGTCGTGCCGTTGCGTACCGGTACGGGAGGTGTGCAGGCCGTGCCGCAGGCTGGTTAGCTGCAGGCCTGACGCCGCAGGCAAAGATGAACGATGACAGAAGGCCATCCCGCAGGGCAGGGCCCGGCAGGGGACGGCAAAGGGAGGTGATGGCCTGTCAGCAGGCAGCGCGCATCACGGACGTCCGGCCCATGACGGGGATGGACGAGCGGGAAGGATGCAGGACATGACGGCGCGCCCGGAAGATGATCCGGTCACGGACGGGGCCGTGCTGGGGGACAGACGGCAGGAAGATGAAGGTATGGGACATGAGACCTCCTCGCAGGGCTGGCACTGCCTGCGGGAAGGTGGACGCAAGGCAGGCGATCAGCGTGACGGGACAGATACCTGGATACTGGGAGGGATGGGACTGTCGGATGACATGGGAACTCCTTGCGTGACATGGCCGTCAGTTCGACGACCTGTTTCCTATGGCACAGATAGGAATAGAAGTCTAGCAAAAAAGCCTGGATAGCGAAGACGTCACAGAAATGTCGTAAAGGAGCAGGGCTGCAGGGGGCTCTCCGTCGCATATGTGCCCTCCGGGCGGCATCTGCCCGGACAGGAAGAGTCCTGTTTCCGGGCAGGCATCCTGCAGGAGCGGCAGGCGGCAGCCCTATTCCTGTCCCGTCTCCCGGCCGCTGCGCCAGAACTCGTGGAGCCGTTCCACCTGGCCGGAGCAGAGCAGGGGCATGGCCGCGTTGATACGCTCCAGCGGCCAGTCCCACCAGCGCATCTCCAGCAGCATGGCGATCTGTTCCGGGCTGAAGCGCCGGCGCAGCTCACGGGCCGGCATGCCCGCCACCACGGTATAGGGTGCCACGTCCGCGGTCACCACGGCGCGTGCGGCGATGACGGCGCCGTCACCGATGTGCACGCCGGGCATGATCATGGCTTCCGTACCGATCCAGACATCGTTGCCCACCACGGTGTCTCCGGCACGGACGAAGCCGTCCACGGCGTCCCGAAAGCCTGCCTCTTCCGGCATGTAGAAAAAGGGGAAGGTGGCGATCCAGTCCATGCGGTGGCCCTGATTGCCCGCCATGATGAAGCTGGCGCCGCTGCCGATGGAACAGAAGGAACCGATGATGAGCTTGTCCACGTCGTCGCGTTCAGGGCTCAGGTAGCGGGCACAGTCATCGAAGCTGTGGCCGTGATAATAGCCGGAATAGTAGCTGTAGCGGCCCGCGCGGATGTTGGGATTGCGGATCTGCTGGTCCAGAGGGACGCCCTTGAAGGGGCTTTCAAAAAAAATCATGGCGTTTCCTTGCGGGAGGGCAGGCAGGGGAGAAGGATCTCTTTGAAAACTCTCGTTCCTTTTCCCGGAGCAGCATCGCTCCTGATGACCACGGCCTTGCGGGTCATCATCCGGTCGGCCCATCCCTCCCAAACACGTTTATCCGATCGTTTGTGGCAGGCTTCGTCTTCGGACAGCGGGTTTGTCTGTCATCGGGCGAGCCTGGTGCAGGAGAGCATGGTAGCCGTGCCCCGCAGGGGATGCAACGGGCTGCGGCGAGCGGACGCACGAAGGCGGCAGCCCATGCATGTAACGAGCGGCGCAGAGCAGGGTACCCTGCCGTATGGTGGCAGGGCCGCAGCAGCGGATGTGTCCTTAGGGACCGGGGCCATACGAGGGCATAAAAAAAGCCTGTGTCCCGAAGCGGGACACAGGCAGGCAAAGCATGCTGGGGAAGGAGGGGGAGAGGGAAAGCCCTCTCCCCGGAGCGACCGAAGGCGACCCGCAGGGTCGTGCCCGTTGCGACGTAGGAAGCTACGGGCATCGACAGCAGAGATGCGACCGGATGGCAGCCCGTAGGGCTGTGCCCGTTGCGACGCAGGAAGCTACGGGCATCGACAGCAGAGATGCGACCGGATGGCAGCCCGTAGGCGCGTTGCGGACATCGTCGGGATCAGCCGTGCCGTTGGCTGTCAGGGGTGCGGGGACCCTTCCCCCAAAAGGGATTCCCGGCCGTTATGCCTTGCGGGGCAGACCGGCGCGCTGGGCAAAGCCCATGAGGGCGTGGGTGAGCTTGGCGGCGGTGAAATCCGCATGGTGCAGGCCCGGCAGGGGAGCCAGCTCCACCACGTCCATGCCGACCATGCTGCGGCCCTGCAGGCAGCGCTCGATGAGCAGCAGGGCCTGATGCCAGAACAGGCCGCCGGGCGACGGCGTGCCCGTGGCGGGCATCAGCGAGGCATCCAGACCGTCCACATCGAAGGTGATGTAGAGGCGGCGGGGAAAGTCCGCGGGCAGGGGCTGTTCCGGCAGGCCCTGGCGGAAGAGGACGTCGGCATCGTAGTGCAAGACATTGTACTGGCGGCGCACTTCCACTTCTTCGCGGCAGAAGTCGCGCATGGCGAACTGGGCCAGCGGCAGGCCCAGGTCGGCCACGGCCCGGTGCATGACGCTGGCGTGGGAATAGATGGAGCCCTCATACTGGGAACGCAGGTCCGCATGGGCATCGAACTGCACCACGCCAAAGGGCTCGCCCGTGCGGGCGGCCAGGGCACGCAGGGCGCCCAGGCTCACGGTATGTTCGCCGCCCAGGATGACGGGCAGGGCCTTGCAGCGCAGGGCGTGGGCCGTGGCGGCCTCGATGCGGTCCAGGACGGTCTCGATGGGGGCGTCGCAGTCCACGGCGGGAGCGGTGTACAGGCCTGCTTCTCCCGGGGCGCTGATGCCGTCCCAGGCTTCCAGCTGCTGCGAGGCGGAAAGAATGGCGGCCGGGCCGTGGGCGGTGCCGCCGCCGTAGGAGACGCTTTGCTCCAGCGGGACGGGGATGATGTGGAAGGCGGCCTGTTCCGGCTGGGCCGGTTCGTATTCCGAGGCCAGGAAGTGGCTTTCGTCGAATTCCTGATGACAGACAGTGACGGGACTGGACATGCTCGTGTCTCCAGACAGAAAAACGGCCTGCTGGGGGGGCAGGCCGTTTAGGTTGAACTGTCAGTAAGAAAGGAAGGTACTTAGCTTACTGCATAAGGCATGCCAAAGAATCCAGCGAGGAAAGTTTATCTATCTTGTTGTTTTTATTGTTTTTATATTTTGTCGTAGACAGAGGGGACGTTTAATTTTTTTTACATGGAGCCTGCCGGGGCCATACGGGGGGACAAAAATATTGCACACTCCCCCCTCTATGGAAGCCGGTCAGGGCCGCGGCGGTCCGGCATATCCGCCGGTGGTCTCGTCTTTCCGGGTATTTTTTTCGCCCTTCCGGAGCAGGCCAGGCTTCAAGGACGCGTCGTCCTGCCTCCCATACTATGGGGGGCGGGGCCGCCGCAAGGAAAAAGCGGGAACGGTCAAAAAAGCTGGCTTCGGGCACGCCGGCCTTTCCGGGCCGGTTCAGGGATTTTGTCCCTACGGCCGTGCTTTTTAGGGGAGGCAGGCCGGGAGCCGTGCTTGCAGGAGCGTGTCTGACGGCTGCTGTCCCGCACGGCTCGCCCGTGTCCGCCGTCTGCACCGGGAGATCCATCGCGGCAATAGGCCGCCAGGCATGCGAAAAGGGCCCCGGAAGACCGGGGCCCTTGCCGACTTGATCTGTCAGGCCCTCAGGCCTGGGACGTACTCGTTAGGGCAGCATCCAGGACAGGGGACCAGCCTGCAGGTAGGCCAGCACGCAGAGCACCAGGGTCATGCCGATGCTGTGACCGATGGTGAAGCGGAAGAGCTTGCCTTCCTGACCGGCATTGTTGGTGGCGGCGGTAGCTACGGACAGGGACTGGGGCGAGATCATCTTGGCGGTCACGCCACCAGAGGCGTTGGAGGCCACGGCCAGTTCGGGGCGCATGCCCACGGCCAGGGCGGTATCCTTCTGCATGCCGCCGAACAGGGCGCAGGAGGACGTGTCGGAACCGGTCAGGAACACGCCCAGCCAGCCCAGCAGGGGAGAGAAGAAGGGGAACAGCCAGCCGGTGTGGGTGAAGGCCAGACCCAGGGTGGAGCTCATGCCGGAGTAGTTCATCAGGTAGGCCAGGCCCAGGATCATGGCGATGGTCAGGATGGGGAAGGTCAGCTGCTTCAGGGTACGCATGAAGCAGGCGATGGCCTTGCCGTAACCGTACTTGGGCATGAAGGGCACGGACACCAGACCGGACAGCAGGATGGCGGTACCGCCAGCGGACAGCCAGTTGAAGGTGAACTTGGCGCCGTACACGGCGTCAGCCTGCACGATGGGGGCGGTCTTCATGACTTCGCCATCCAGGCCGGGCCAGGAGATGTTGAACACGGTGCCGGGCAGGCCGTTGAGGATGGCCTTGAAGGAGCCCAGGCCCCAGAAGAACACGAACACGGCCAGCACCAGGTACGGGGCCCAGGCGCGCAGCACGACGGCGAGGGGGTAGCCCTGGCCTTCCAGGTTGGAGGGAGCTTCACCTTCGAAGCGGAAGATGCTCTTGGGCTGCCAGACCTTGAGCAGCAGCATCAGGGCCACGATGGTGGCGATGGCGGAACCGATGTCGGGCAGGGTCGGGCCGTGGAAGTTGGCCAGCAGGAACTGCGCACCACCAAAGGCCACACCGGCCACGATGATGGCGGGCAGCACTTCCATGGAACGCTTGAAGCCGCACATGACCACGCAGACCCACAGGGGCACGATCAGGGACAGCAGGGGCAGCTGACGACCGGCAATGGCGGAGACGGTCATCTGGTCAAGGCCGGACACCTGGGCGGCCACGATCAGCGGCACACCGATGGCACCAAAGGCCACGGGGGCGGTGTTGGCGATCAGGGCGATACCGGCGCCCCACAGCGGGGTGAAGCCCAGGCCCACCAGCATGGCGGCGGCGATAGCCACGGGGGTACCGAAACCGGCGGTACCTTCGATGAAGCAGGAGAAGGCAAAGGCGATGAACAGGGCCTGCAGACGACGGTCGTCCGTCAGGCGGGCCAGGGAGTCTTTGATGATCTCGAACTCACCGGATTCCACGGTCATGTTGTAGACCCACACGGCCGTGATGACGATCCAGACGATGGGGAACAGGCCGAAGCAGGCCCCCAGAGCCACGGAGTTGACTGCCAGGCCTACCGGCATTTTCCAGACCAGGATGGCCACCAGCAGGGCTCCCACCAGACCGGCCACGGCGGCGATATGACCTTTCGCCTGCCGGAAAGCCAGCATGTAGAACAGAATGATCAGCGGTACGGATGCCGCCAGTGCCGACAGGCCGATGCCTCCCAGAGGTTCGTAAACCTGAGTCCAAGCCATCTTTCTCTCCCTTCTACTAGAAAAGCGTGTCGTCAGTCCGTCCGGCCCCTGCCCGAGGACAGGCGACACAAATACATCCTTAACGCTAAGATTATGCTGGCAATGATGAAAATGCAATAGGTTAGGGATAAAAAGGGGGCTATTTTCGCTTTTTTTCGCTAACGAAACTTTCTTTTAATTTATTGAATTTAATAACTATTTTTATATCATAAAATAATTCATAAAATATTTTTTCAAACTTTTTCTGACGGGAAAATCCTGTAAAAAAAGCCCCTTCCGGGGCTCTTTCAGACTGGGGATCAGCGCTGCCGCACAGGCAGTCGTTCGGCCAGCAAAATGCTTTCGCCGTGGGTCTCCCGATTGGCGTCCCGGCAGTGCAGCACACGCCAGCGCCGGGGCTCCAGGCGGGCCAGCCTTTGGGCAAGGGCGGCCTCTTCGGCGGCACCGCCTTCATGGCCGGTATAGCAGTGCAGGCTCAGGCAGCCTTGCGGGGCCAGCCGTTCCAGCAGAGCCTCCACGGCCGCCAGACTGCCCGCCGCCGTGGTGGTACAGCGCTTGTCCGTGCCCGGCAGGTAACCGAAATTGAAGATGCCCGCCAGCAGGGGACGTTGCCTGTCTTCTTCGGGCAGGGCGTCCAGCAGCTCCGGCAGGGCCGCATGGGAATGGAGGACGAGACGGATGTCCGTCGTATGGGAAGGAAGAGGGGGCAGGGCACAGGCCGCCGCTGCCGAGGCACAGCAGCGCACCGCCATGCCTGCCTGCTCCAGCCGTGCCCGGCTGGCCTGCAGGGCGGCCTCCTGGATGTCCAGGGCCAGCAGCAGGCTGCCCGCCGGGGCCTGACGGGCCAGGAAAAGGCTGTCGTGGCCGTTGCCGGCCGTACCGTCCAGCAGCAGGGGGGGCTGCCCGCCGCCGTTGTCGTGCCAGGCCGCCAGGGCCCGGAGCACGGCGCTGTGCGCCACGGCATCCAGAAGCGAAGGCCGGGGCGGTCGCAGGACCGTCCCGGCGTGGAATAGGCTTGCCGCCCCGGAGGCGGCCACAGGATCTGCCATGACTAATGGGTGGTGCCGTTACCTTCGGTGCGCGGCGCGGCCATGCGGGTGGCCAGTTCCTTCACCTGGTCCGTGGAACACCACTGGGCGAACAGTTCGCGCCAGCTGCCGAACTCCATGAAGTTCTGGTCCAGCTGGTTCTCGTGCATCTGCACCCAGGCGTTGAACAGCTGCATGCGGGTCTGGAAGGTGGTGCTGTCGAACACGGTCTCGGCCATGCGCTGGGGCATGACCTTGCCGTCCAGGTGTTCCATGACGAAGGAACAGACGGCCTGCTGCGACAGGGCAAAGCTGATCTCCTTGCCGTTCAGGCTCTCGGCCAGGGGCAGCAGATCGGGGTACAGCTCCTTGATGCGCTGCATGCCCTGCTCGGGGATGGCCACGAACAGGGGCTTTTCCGCGCCTTCTTCCACAGGCGCATCCAGCTTTTCAGTGAGGAAATAGAAACGGATCCAGTTTTCGAACATCACGGTTTCCAGGATGCGCAGGACGGCATTCTGGAATTCTTCTTGAGGCGTAGGCATGGAAAATCCTTTGTGCAAAAAATTTCAAGCTACTTTACGATTCCCGTCCGGCGGCGTCAACTGGTGGCGGGATTTTCCTTTTTTTACTGTAAGGAGGGCCGGATAGGGGACGGATGCCCCGAGGACGGGAGCGATGCGGAAAGCGGGGGCGCCATGGGCCTTTCCCCCCTGCACGGAGGTCGCCCGGGCGGGATGTGCCTGCGGGCTCCTCTGGCCTGCCCAGCGCCTTTATGCTAATCTGTAACGATGATTGATTACGCGCACGCGCTCAACAGCGCCCAATACGAGGCCGCCACCTGCGGCGACGGGCCGGTCCTGGTAGTGGCCGGCGCCGGTTCCGGCAAGACCCGCACCATCACCTACCGCCTGTCCTGGCTGGCGGATCACGGCGTCCCGCCGGAATCCATGCTGCTGCTCACCTTCACCCGCAAGGCGGCGCAGGAGATGCTGCAGCGGGCCGCGGCCCTGTCCGACCACGCCCTGAGCCTGGTGCAGGGGGGCACCTTCCACTCCTTCGCGTTCGGCGTGCTGCGCCGTTACCGTCCCGACTGGCTGGAAGACCGCCCCTTCACGGTCATGGACAGCGCGGACATCAACGCGGCGGTCAAGGCCTGCAAGGACGACCTCCGGCTGGGCAAGGGCGACCGTTCCTTCCCGCGCACGCAGGCCATCGTGGGCTTTTTGAGCAAGGCCCGGAACAAGGAGATGCGCCTGGACGAGGTCCTGCAGCGCGAGGCCTTCCACCTGCTGCCCTATGCCGAACCGCTGATGCAGCTGGGCGAGGCCTACGATGCCTACCGCAAGGAAAAAGGCCTGCTGGATTACGACGACCTGCTGTTCGAGCTGGAGCACCTGCTGCGCACCAACGAGCGCGCGGCCGAGAACCTGCGCCGCCGCTACACGCATATCCTAGTGGATGAATATCAGGACACCAACCTGGTGCAGGCCCGCATCGTGCGCCTGCTGGCCGGGCCGGAGGGCGAAGGCATGCCGCCCGGCAACGTCATGGCCGTGGGCGACGAGGCCCAGTCCATCTATGCCTTCCGTGGCGCCAATGTGCGCAACATCCTCGATTTTCCCAAGCTTTTCCCCGGGGCCCGCATCATCCGGCTGGAGGAGAACTACCGCTCCACCAAGCCCATCCTGGACGTGGCCAACAACCTGCTGGAAAACGCCACGGAATCCTTCCGCAAAAAACTGTTCACCCGCAAGGAGGGCGGCGCGCCGGTACGTCTGGTGACGCCCCTCAGCGACATGAGCCAGGCCAAGCTGGTGGTGCGCCGCATCGAGGATCTGCTGACCCGGCACCTGCCGCACGAGATCGCCGTGCTCTTCCGGGCGGGTTTCCATTCCTACCATCTGGAAATGGCCCTCAACCAGGCGGGCATCGCCTTCCGCAAGTACGGCGGCCTGCGCTACACCGAGGCGGCCCACGTCA
>OFMA01001392.1_pt1 | contig 15870 bp, 9 predicted proteins | sample 1541011 | NCBI WGS metagenome assembly OFMA01 (sample SAMN04209225, study PRJEB22552) | human gut metagenome | biome: gut; material: feces | host: Homo sapiens | place: USA: Oklahoma
TACGGAAATCGGCTGGGATGCTTACGAAACCTGCTCCCGCTGCGACTATACCACCCGCAAAGAGCTGCCCGCACTGAACCATGCTCTGGAGCAGCACGCAGCGCAAGCTCCCACCTGTACGGAAATCGGCTGGGATGCTTACGAAACCTGCTCCCGCTGCGACTATACCACCTATGCGGAGCAGCCCGCACTGAATCATGATTTGGTGCAGCACGCAGCAAAAGCTCCCACCTGCACGGAAATCGGCTGGGATGCTTACGACCTCTGCGTCCGCTGCGGCTATACCACCCGCAAAGAGCTGCCCGCACAGCATGATTTGAAGCAGCACGCAGCAAAAGCCCCCACCTGCACGGAAAAGGGCTGGGACGCTTACGAAACCTGCTCCCGCTGCGACCATACCACCTATGCAGAGCTGCCCGCACTGAACCATGATTATCAGGCTGTTACCGTAGAGCCTACCTGTGAAGCAGACGGCTATACTGTTTTTACCTGCTCCCGCTGCAAAGACAGCTACACCGCAGACCCGACCGATCAGCTGGGGCATCAGTTCGGTGCATGGTCCCCGAACGGAACCGGCTCTCAGAGCGCCAGTTGTCTGCGGCAGGGCTGTGCGCACACTGGCAGCACGGATTGCCGGAAGTTTACTTTCCGCACTGCGGAAGGCGAAACGCTGACCTTCTGCCCCGTGTGCGGGCAGGCAGAAAACGCCGCGCAGCTGGAAAAGATCGAAGCCGCAACGGCATGGGCTAACAGCGGCAGTCTTTCTGCGGAGGATGTGACCGCACGGACGAATGGGGAATACCTGAGTGTGGCCTTTGAAACCGCAGGCAGCCTGATGCAGCCCACCGGTCGGGTAAGGCTCGCGCTGCCCGCCGGATTGCTGGAAGGCAAAAAGCTTGTGCGCATTGCCCCGGACGGCACACAGACGGAGATGCCTTTTGAAACAGAGCGCGGAAAGCTCATCTATACGCTGGATTTTGCAAACAGCGAGCTGCCCGTAATGCTCTTCCGGCTGGTACCCCAGACCGCCGCCCTCTGAATGCTTTTACAGCGGCACGAACAATAAAACGCAAAATGCCCGCCCACCGTGGTTTTCCACAGGTGGGCGGGCATTCTTTTGTGCCTTTTTGGCATAAAAATACCCCCGGAGGATGCAGCGTTTTTTACGCTGTCTACTCTGGGGGCAGGATAGCAAGCGCTGCGCGGCAGCTCCCGGAAGCGGACACTGTCTTGCTGAAAAAGCACTTCCTAGCGCTGCTCCTCCGGCGGGCAGCAGCTCTCCCGGGGGATGAGCTTGTGCGGTACGATGATCTTTGTGGCCAGAAGGTTCGGGTTCTCGATGTGGTTGATGGTCTGGCTGGCAGCCTCCATGCCCAGCTGGTAGGGGTTGACATCCACGGTGGTCAGCTGTGGGCTGCCCTGCCCTTTGTTGCGGAGTGCCCCTTGGCAAACCGGACGGGATTGCGCTATAATAGAGCCGTAACAGTTCCACAAAGGTGTGGTAAGGGAGGTGCGGTCATGATCCGAGTGGCGATCGTAGAGGACGACGCGGAGGTACAGGGGGTATTGCAGGAGTATGTCCGGCGGTATACCCGGCAGTACGGGACAGAGTTTGAAGTGACGGTCTTTGCGGACGGCGTGGATATTCTGGAGGATTACCGCGCGGTCTACGACATTATTTTTCTGGATGTGGAGATGAAGCATCTGGACGGCATGACCACGGCAGAGCGCATCCGGCAGATGGATGCAGACGTCATCCTGATCTTCATCACCAATATGGCGCAGTACGCCATCCGGGGCTACTCGGTGGGAGCGCTGGACTATGTGCTGAAGCCGGTGCCCTACTTTGCCTTTTCGCAGCAGCTGCTCAAGGCGGTTGCCCGGCTGGAAAAGCGGGCAAAGCGCTACCTGACCGTGCCGGTGGAGGGCGGGCTGCGCCGGCTGGACACCGCAAGCATCTATTATCTGGAAAGCGAGGGGCACCGGGTGCACTTTTACACCGATGAGGGCGATTTTTCGGCACCGGGCACCCTCAAGGCCTTTGAGGAAAAGCTGGCAGACTGCCCCTTTGCCCGCTGCAACAGCGGCTACCTTGTCAATCTGGCACAGGTGCGGGAGCTGCGGCAGAGCACCGTACAGGTGGGCCCCTGCGAGCTGCAGGTCAGCCGCCCCAAGCGTAAGGCTTTTCTTGCCGCACTGACCGACTACATCGGAGGTGAAGGCTCATGACCGCGCTGCCGGATATCCCCCGGCTGTACACCGCCCTTGCCGAGTGTCTGGCGGTGCTGCTGTTCACCCCGGCGCTTGCGCCCCGCTTTTCCAAGGCGGTCACCGGGGGCATCACCCTGCTGTGGGCGGCGGTGCTGTCGGCCTTTCTGGGACTGACGGGCGATGTGCCCGGCGGGCTCTGGATTCCCTGCATGGTAACGGCCATCGGGTTTTCTTACTTATATTTATGGGGTGTGTGGAGCATCACCCTGCTGGAAGCCGGGTATCACTGCGCCCGGGCGTTTATTCTGGCAGAGCTTGCCGCCAGCGTGGAGTGGCAGCTGCACTGCGCCCTCTGGCCCGCCCGCGGCCCATGGGAGCCGCTGTCTTTGCTGCTGCTGGCGCTGGTGTATGGGACGCTGTTCGGCATTATGTGCTATCTGCAGCACCGCCGTCCCCAGCCCGCCGGGCACTTACAGATCGGCGGCAGCGCCGCCCTGACGGCGGTCATGCTGGCGCTGACCGCCTTTGCGGTGAGCAATCTGGGCTTTTTGCCGGGCAGCGAGATCAACATGAGCATTTTTTCCATCCGCACCTTGGTGGATTTTTCCGGCGTGCTGATCTTATCTGTGCAGCACGAGCAGCTGCAGGAGAACGCTTTGCACAGCGAGCTTGCCGCCATGGACGAGGTACTGCACCGCCAGTACGAGCAGTACAAGCGCAGCAAGGAGGGCATCAACCTCATCAACCGGCGGTACCATGAACTGAAAGTCCAGCTTGCCCGCATCCGGGAGGAGCAGGACCAGGCCAAGCAGAACGCCGCCATTGCTGCCATAGAGCAGAACATCCGCCAGTACGAGGCCGAGAACAAGACCGGAAACCCGGTGCTGGATACCCTGCTCACCGCCAAGACCATGGAATGCCAGCAGGAGAACATCACCATCACCAGCGTGGCAGACGGCAGGATGCTGGGCTTTCTTACCATCCGGGAACTGTGCACCATCGTGGGCGTGGCGCTGGACAACGCCATTGCCGCCGTGCGCGCCGAGCCGGACCCCGAAAAGCGGCTCATCAAGGTGGCGGTGTACAGTCAGGGTGGCTTTGCCATGCTGCGGTTCGAGCATTATACAGAGGCCGCCCCCGCACTGGATGCGGACGGTCTGCCGCAGCAGGGGTCGGACCTGAAAAGCGTCCGCACCACCGTCGGGCAGCACGGCGGCAGCATGACGATGCACTGGGAAAACAACTGGTGCACCCTGCGCATCCTGTTCCCGCTGCCCCAAAAGCAATAATATTTTTACGGCAGGTATCCCCTGCCGTTTTTTTGTTGTCTGGCAGGGTGCACAAATACAATGTTGCAATATTTGTGTATTAGCACAATAAAAATTGAAAATTTATTGTAACTTTTGCAAACTGTGTATCCAAAACGACAGATTGTGCAAAAGATGATAACGATGCGCAAATATCCGTTATAATGGGTCACAGTTGGGTACGGCCCAAAAAATATAAAAGAATATGGAGGAGACAACACAATGAAGCGCGATCCGAACAACAAAAAGCCCACAAAGTTGCTGACAGCTGTTACAGCACTCTTACTGGCAGTTGGAATAGTGGCAGATGTAGCAATGTTTGGTGTGTTTCCCAGTTCTCTGGACAAGGCATTCCCTGGCCAGAATGGAGACCCGGAATTGCAAAAAACATCTTATGCAAATGGCTTGTCAGTGGCTCAGAAAATCGAGGAGGAAGGCGCAGTCCTTCTGAAAAATGACGGCGCTCTGCCGTTGGCAGGAACAAACCGAAAAATCAATCTTCTGGGCTATGCTTCCGCAAATCCGGTTTATGGCGGTACGGGTTCCGGTGGCAGCAGCTACACTGCAAACCGGACAGATTTTGTAAAAGCCTTTACGGATGCAGGTTTTGAAGTGAATCAAAATCTGGTCAATCTCTACAGACCCAAAAACAACGAAGGCGGAAATACATTCTCTGTTGATTTTTCCATCCCGGAACTGCCTGCAACCGAGGAATTGGCTAAGGACATGGGTGTGGAGTACCAGTATACTGGAGACTGCTCATTTGAAGCAATGAAGGATTTTTCGGATACTGCTGTGGTCGTGTTCTCCCGCAAGGGCGGTGAAGGCAATGACTTGCCCACTTCGATGGCTGAAAATACCTCGTATGCACCGGATCAGAGCAAGCATTATCTGGAACTGAACAGCGCGGAACAGTCTTTGCTGGAACAGGCAGAAGCGACATTTGATAATGTTATCGTTCTGATCAATTCAGGCAATGCGATGGAACTGGGCTTCCTGAATGATGAAGGCGTTGATGCAGCCCTCTGGATCGGTGATCCCGGTGATGTGGGCACGATTGGAATTGTCAACATTTTGACGGGTGCAGTCAACCCCTCTGGCCGTCTGCCGGATATCTACCCTTATGCAGTAGAAACGACCCCTTCTTACTACAACTTTGATACCTTTGAGTATACTAACTCTAAGGACTGCTTCAAAAACTTCGAAAGTCATCCTGCCTACCTTGTAGAGTATCAGGAAGGCATTTATGTGGGATATCGTTATTACGAAACCCGTGAAAGCTACGATTACACTACCCGTGAAGGAGAAAATCTGACGGGACTTTCCTACAATGATGTAGTGCAGTTCCCCTTTGGCTATGGCTTGAGCTACACAAGCTTTGACTGGGAACTGGAAAACACGATTCCGACTACCGTTACCGCACAGGATACGCTGGAGTGGAATGTCAAAGTTACCAATACTGGCAATGTGGCTGGCAAAGATGTTGTGGAACTGTATTACAGTGCGCCCTATTACAGTGCAGCTGAAGGCGGCAGCGGCTTGCAGAAGGCTGGCGAAGTACTGGGCGGCTTTGCAAAGACGAAGGAATTGCAGCCGGGCGAAACGGAAACGGTTACGATTTCTATGCCGGTAGAGCAGATGGCTTCTTATGATGCACAGAAGTACTACACTTCTACCGGTTCCTACGTGCTGGAAGCTGGCGAGTATCAGATTTCTCTGCGTACGGATTCTCATACGGTGAAAGATAATCTGACCATGACCTGCAAGGTTGCTGAGAATGAAGTGTTCCAGGACAGTGCGTTTGGCAGTGGTGTGGAAAACTGCAAGTATGTCGGCAAGCGCTCTTCGGACGAAGTGGTAGCAACAAATCAGTTTGATGATGCAGCTGGTGATGTGGCTTACCTCAACCGTGACACTTGGCAGATCGTTCCCGGTACCAGCAAGGAAGCAACTGCTGAACAGCTGGAAGCCTTCAACAATGCGCTGTTAGTGGATGATAGCTATGTGAATGCAGATGACACTGCGCCGACCTTTGGTGCAAAGAATGGCCTTACGCTGAAAGACATGGAAGGCCTTGCCTATGATGATGCACAGTGGGATAAGCTGCTGGATCAGCTGACCCTTGATGATATGTACAAACTGCTGGGCGCAGATGGCTGGGGAAGTGCAGCAGTTGATGATATCGGTAAGGGACAGACTTATGAAATGGACGGACCTGCCGCTCTGAGTTATGTGTTCGATGCCTTTATGGGTACCTGCACATATAAGACGGTTACTTATCCGGCAGAAGTTCTGCTGGCGGCTACTTGGAATGTAGACCTGGCTTCTGAATTTGGCGATGCAATTTCGCAGGAAGGAAAGGCGTGGAATATTTCCGGCTGGTATGCACCTGGTGCTAATACCCACCGCAATGCATTTGCTGGCCGTAACTTTGAGTACTATTCTGAGGATGGCTTCCTTTCTGGTTCCATGTCCGCTGCTACGGTTGGTGCAGCAGAGAAAAATGGTATGTACTGCTACATTAAGCATTTTGCACTGAATGAGCGTGAAACCTGGCGTCATTATGGCCTGTGCACCTGGGCCGATGAGCAGGCAATGCGTGAAATTTACTTCATGCCGTTTGAAAAGGCTGTGAAGGAAGGCGGCAGCACGGCTGTGATGTCTTCCTACAATAATATTGGTACTACTTGGGCCGGTGCAAGTACTGCACTACTGACCAATGTTCTGCGTAATGAATGGGGCTTTATTGGCACTGTGATTACGGATAACAACGAGGAGCATGGCTTTATGGATATTGAAAAAGCTGTCTTGGCAGGTGGTACCAATCTGCTGTTTGGCTGGGGCACTAAGACCTTCGATAACCTGAGCCAGACTGCTACCGGTCAGCTGAAGATGCGCGAAGCTGCACATCAGTATCTGTATACGCTGGCGAATAGCTACGGTGTAGATGTAGATGCACCTGTGCCTATGTGGCGCACGCCTGCACTGGTAGGCAGTGTGATTGTCTATGTGTTGGTTCTGGCAGGTGTTGTGGTGATTCTTCGCCGCCGCAAGTATAATAAAACGCTGGCTAATACCAATGCAGGTGCGGATGTGAGTAAGGAATAAGTACTGACCCGTAATCAAAACTGTCTTCCTTCTAATCCCGGAACACGGCTGCACGGCAGTTACGACCTGCAGCCGTGTTCCCTTTTGGAAACAGAATCACGCTTCTTCTCCTTATGCGTGGTCCTGTTTCCAAAGGCAATACCGTTTCTACTGAAAGGAGATTTCCCCGTGAAACATCAGGATATTATTGCAAAACTGAGTCTGGAACAGAAATGCGCCCTGCTGAGCGGCGGCACGGTGTTCACCACCCGGGCGCTGCCGGGCAAGGGCATCCCGGCCATTACTCTGTCCGATGGCCCCAACGGCGTGCGCAAGCAGGCCGGTGCGGCTGACCATCTGGGCCTGAACCCCAGTGTGCCCGCCACCTGCTTTCCCACCTCGGCCACCGTTGCCAACAGCTGGGACCCGGAGCTTGGCGAGGCTGTGGGCGCAGCCATGGGCGAAGAAGCAGCGGCACAGGGCGTGTCGGTGCTGCTGGGCCCCGGCCTGAACATCAAGCGCAGCCCCCTGTGCGGCCGCAACTTCGAGTATTTCTCGGAGGATCCCTACCTTGCCGGTAAGATGGCGGCGGCCTACGTCCGCGGCATCCAGAAAAACGGCATTGCCGCCTGCCCCAAGCACTTTGCCGTGAACAGTCAGGAGCTGCGCCGCATGGCCTCGGATTCCATCGTGGACGAGCGCACCCTGCGGGAAATTTACCTGACCGGCTTCGAGATGGTGGTCAAAGAAGCGCAGCCCAAGACCATCATGTCCGCCTATAACCTTGTCAACGGCACCTACGCCAACGAGAACGCCCACCTGCTCATGGATATCCTGCGCAGGGACTGGGGCTTTGACGGCGCAGTGGTCACCGACTGGGGCGGCAGCAACGACCACGCCTTGGGCGTAAAGAACGGCTCTACGCTGGAAATGCCCGCCCCCGGCGGGGACGCCATCCGGGAGCTGATGAAAGCGGTGCAGACCGGCAAGATCACCGAAGCGGACGTGGACGCCCGGCTGGAGGAGCTGCTAGAGCTGGTGTTCACCACCAAAGCGGCGGTGGACGCCGCACCCGGCAAGTTCGATGCCGACGCCCACCACGCACTGGCACGCCGGGCTGCTGCCCAGAGCATCGTGCTGCTGAAAAACGAAAACAGCCTGCTGCCCCTTGCAAAGGGGGAAAAGGTGGCGGTCATCGGCGACTTTGCCCAGACGCCCCGCTATCAGGGTGCAGGCTCCAGCGCCGTCAACTCCATCAAGGTGGATTCCTTTTTGGACTGCCTTGCCGAAAGCGGCCTGAACAGCGTCGGCTACGCCAAGGGCTTTGACCGGCAGGGCAAGCCCGACGAGGCACTGAAAGCCGAGGCGGTGCTGCTGGCAAAGAACGCCGACGTGGTGCTGCTGTGCATGGGTCTGGACGAGATCAAGGAGAGCGAGGGCATCGACCGCGCCGACATGAAGCTGGCAGAGAACCAGCTGGAACTGCTGGCCGCTGTGGCGGCGGCAAACCCCAACGTGGTGGTGCTGCTGAGTGCAGGCTCCTCGCTGGAAAGCGATTGGGTCAAGGACTGCAAGGCGCTGGTCTACGGCTGTCTGGGCGGTCAGGCCGGTGCGGGCGCACTGGTCGAGGTGCTCACCGGCGCGCAGAACCCCTGCGGTAAGCTGGCTGAGACTTGGGCGCGCAGCTACGCCGACACCCCCGCAAAAGCGCATTTCGGCGGTGACGGCCCCACTGTGGAGTACCGCGAGGGTCTGTATGTGGGCTACCGCTACTACGACACCGCCGGTGTGCCCACCGCCTTCCCCTTCGGCTACGGCCTGAGCTACACCAGCTTTGCGTACAGTGACCTGAAAGCAGACGAAACCGGCGTGACCCTGACTGTCACCAACACCGGCAGCTGTGCAGGTGCCGAGGTGGTGCAGCTGTATGTGGCAAAGCCGGATGCAAAGGTTTTCCGCCCCGTCAAGGAGCTGAAGGGCTTTGCCAAGGTGCAGCTGGAAGCCGGAGAGAGCAAGACCGTCACCATCCCGCTGGACGATAAGGCGTTCCGCTACTGGAACGTCAAGACCGACCGCTGGGAGGTGGAGAGCGGCAGCTATCAGCTGCTGGTGGGCGCTTCCAGCGCCGATATCCGTCTGACTGCCGCCGTCACGGTGGCGGGCACCGGCGCACCCGACCCCTACGCGGGCAAAAATCTGGAGCATTACCGCACCGCACAGGTGCAGAATGTGCCGGACGCGGAGTTTGAGGCGCTGCTGGGCCGTCCCATCCCGGAGAACAAGGTGCACATCGACCGCAACATGACGCTGGGCGAGATGGGGCACGGACGCAGCCCCATCGGCTGGCTGGCGGCTGCCGTGCTGGGCACCCTGCTGCGCCGCAGCATCAAAAAGGGCAAGCCCGACCTGAACATCCTGTTCCAGTACAATATGCCTCTGCGTGCGCTGGCCAAAATGACCAACGGCGCTATCAGCATGGGCATGGTGGACGGCATCGTGATGGAGCTGCAGGGCTTCTGGATCATCGGTCTTGTGCGGGTGATTTTTGAGGCTGTGAAGAACCTCGTGCTGAACAGCCGCATGGAAGAGCGCTTGAAAAACAGCTGAAAGGAAGCAGGCTATGAATTTCTGGAATAACTTTGCGGCAAAGCACCCCGCCGCTGCCAAGTGGGTGCGCGAGGGCGGCCTGTTCGTCATCGTGTCCAACCTGATCACGGTGTTCAAGTACCTGCTGCTGCAATTTCTGCCCAAGGCCTTTGCCAGCCTGCCGGTGGTGGATTTCGGCTGGCCGGGCATCGACATCACCCTGTTCGGCGAGACCTTCAAGTGGAACATCCTCGGCTACGACGCCGCCCACGGCGGCCTGCCCTACTTCTGCGCCTACATGATCGCCATGGTCATCGGCGAGTGCATCAACTTCCCCATCCAGCGCAATTTTGTGTTCCGCAGCAAGGGCAATCTGGCAAAACAGATCGGCTGGTATGTGCTGGCCTTCTGCATCATCACCTGCATCGTCAACTCCATCAACTGCATCTGGGTGGCAGTGGCCGGTCTGCTGGTACCGGACTTCATCTACAACATCGGCACCACCGTGCTCAACGGCGGCATCTCCATGGTCATCTTCTTCTTTGTGAATAAGATCATCTTCCCGGAGGGCGAAAAAGCCGCCAAATAATAAGCTATTCTCCTTCATTTTCTTCTCTTCATCATAAACCAGAAGGGCTGCTCCGTTCTCCGGGGCAGCCTTTTTGGTTTGGGGAAGAGAACCCTCTCAGTCATCTTATTTTTGTTTTTCTGCACAAAATGTTCTGCGGGCAGGGTTTTCCTCTTGACAAGCGGGCAAATGTTTCGTACTATATTTAGTAGTATGGAATCAAAGACGCTGTACGCAGGTTTCTGTGTGACCCCTGTACCCGTTTCAGGCAAAGCGTGCCTGTTTGATATAAAATGGAACCGTAAAGAGAAAAGCCGTATGCTTTTGCCCGTGCCGCCGGTTTTGGGTGGTGCGTATGGTTTTGGTGTCACTTTTTGCATTGAAAGCTCTTTCTATATCATTGCCCGTGTCCTGCTGCGCAGCGTCTCCTGCTTTTAATTTTGCATTGAATTGAAACAAAGGAGAGTGAACGCAATGACCGCGATCGGAGTGATCGTGGCCTTGATCGTTGCTGTTGTCGGTGTGGCTGCGGGCTATTTTATTGGTTACAACAACCGTAAAAAGACCGCCGAAGCCCAGATCGGCAGCGCCGAGGCCGAGGCTACCCGGCTGGTGAACGAGGCGATCAAGACCGCCGACCAGAAGCGCAAGGAAGCGGTTCTGGAAGCAAAGGACGAGGCTTTCCGCCTGAAAGCCGAGGTCGATGCCCAGAAGGCAGAGGCCGACAAGGAGATCAAGCAGCGCCGTGCGGAGATCAGCCGTCAGGAGAACCGCATCGACCAGAAGGAAACAGCGCTGGACCGCAAGACCGAGGCGCTGGAAAAGAAGGAAGAAGAGCTGAAAAAGCGCGCTGCCGAGGCCGAGGAGCGTCTGGCAGAGATCGACGCTCTGCGCGCCAAGGAGATGGAGCGTCTGGAAACGCTGGCCGGTCTGAGCCAGGAGGACGCCCGCGAGGTGCTGCTGCACAAGGTGGACGAGGAGCTGACCCACGAAAAGGCCGTGCGCGTTGCCGCCTACGAGACCGACCTGAAGGAAAACTGCGATAACATCGCCCGCAACCTTATCGGACAGGCCGTCAGCCGCTGCGCTGCCGACCATTGCAGCGAGACTACCGTCAGTGTGGTGCCGCTGCCCAGCGATGAGATGAAGGGCCGCATCATCGGCCGCGAGGGCCGCAACATCCGCGCACTGGAGACCGCTACCGGCGTAGATCTGATCATCGACGATACCCCGGAGGCCATTACCCTGTCCTCCTTCGACCAGACCCGCCGCGAGGTGGCCCGCATGACGCTGGAGCGCCTGATCGGCGATGGCCGTATCCACCCCGCCCGCATCGAGGAGACGGTGGAAAAGTGCCGCCACGATCTGGAACTGCAGATGAAGCGCGAGGGCGAGCGTGCGGTGATGGAGCTGGGCATCCACGGCCTGCACCCCGACCTGATCAAGCTGATCGGCCGGCTGAAGTACCGCACCAGCTTTGGCCAGAACGCCCTGACCCACAGCATGGAAGTGGCTTGGGTGGCCGGTCTGCTGGCAGGCGAGATGGGCGTGAACGTTACCATGGCACGCCGCGCCGGTCTGCTGCATGATATCGGCAAGGCACTGGATCACGAGATCGAGGGCAGCCACGTCCAGATCGGCGTGGACATCTGCCGCAAGTACAAGGAGAACACCCAGATCATCCACGCCATTGAGGCACACCACGGCGATGTGGAGCCCAAGACCCCGCTGGCCTTCATCATTCAGGCTGCCGACGCCATCAGCGCCGCCCGCCCGGGTGCCCGCCGCGAGAACGTGGAAAGCTACGTCAAGCGTCTGGAAAATCTGGAGGAGATCTCCTCCAGCTTCGAGGGCGTGGAGCAGGCCTTTGCCGTACAGGCAGGCCGCGAGGTGCGCATTCTGGTCAAGCCCGACGTCATCAGCGATGATCAGGTCATCCTGCTGGCACGCTCCATTGCCAAAAAGATCGAGGATACGCTGGATTACCCCGGCCAGATCAAGGTCAACGTCATCCGCGAGAGCCGCGCTGTGGAGTACGCAAAATAAAGCCTTTTCTGCAGGCTGCCGTGTTTTTTGCACGGCAGCCTGTTTTTTTGCGCCAAAATGATTGCATTTCCTGTTAAAAAAAGGTATCATGGATGCAGAAGAAAGCAAAAAGAACTGTGTCCGTGCGGACGCAGACCCGCAACGACCCCGGAACGGAAAGGAGCATCGTTCTATGAAAAACTGGAAGAAATTACTGGCCTGCCTGCTGGTCGGCTTGATGGCGCTGACCGTATTCACCGCCTGCGATGCCAGCGTAGGCGCACCGATGAGCCCCAAGCGCTCGGACGCCGAAAGCGCAAAGGCACTGTGCGAGAGCTTTAAAGGCGTGACCTACGATGAAGAGCTGAGCGAAAAGGCTTACTATATTGCCTACTGGGTCGCCGGTACTTCGGTGTCCTGTTCGACCAATGCTAATAAGACCGAACTTTACCGTGTGGGCAGTGCCAACGACAGCGCGAAAATCAACCTTTTACAGCATAACTACGCCACTGCGTTTGACAGCATGGGCATCGGCAAGGGCATCGGCGGCGGCATGGGCGCAGATGACTTTATCCCGGGCTTTTACATTGATACAGATCTGGATTCCAGAAAAGACTATATCAGCTTTACTCTGCCGAATGACGGTCGTGTGACCGACACCATGACCAAAGCCGCAGAGGGTAAGACCAAACTGGGCGTTGCTTATGTGGTAAAGGACGGTGTAAGTTACGCCGTGGTGCTGTTTGGGTGAATTTCATTACAACAAACAAAGCAGCCGCTGCACGAGAAAGTGCAGCGGCTGCTTTGTTTGTGCTGGGATACGATCAGCCCTTCAGGAAAGCCGGCAGGGGCTTGCCCTCCTTGAGCCACTGGTGATACTCGGCGGTGGCGGCAAATTCCACGTCACCGGCAGAGTTCAGCGCGGTCTCTACCGAGTCCTGCACCACGCCGATGATGAAGCCCACGCCCACCATCTGCATGGCGATGTCGTTGGAGATGCCGAACAGCGAGCAGGCCATGGGAATCAGCAGCAGGGAGCCGCCAGCCACGCCGGAAGCACCGCAGGCACCCAGAGCGCTCATGGCGCTCAGCACGATGGCGGCGGGCAAAGACACCTGAATGCCCAGCGTATTGGCCGCTGCCAGCGTCATGATGGTAATGGTGATGGCGGCACCGTCCATGTTGATGGTGGCGCCCAGCGGGATGGACACGGAATACATATCCTTGTCCAGACCCAGCTTTTCACACAGAGACATATTCACAGGGATGTTGGCGGCAGAGCTGCGGGTGAAGAAAGCGGTCAGGCCGGATTCCTTCAGGCAGCGGAATACCAGCGGGTACGGGTTGCAGCGCAGGTAGAGGAACATGATAAAGGGGGAAACGATCAGCGCCATGAACAGCATGGTGCCCACCAGCAGCGCCAGCAGCTTGCCGTACTGGGTAAAGATGGCCAGACCGTTGCCGGAAACGTTGGTGTACACCAGACCCATGATGCCGAAGGGGGCCAGATTGATGATCCAGCGCACGATCTGGGAAACAGCATCGGCGGTGTTGGCCAGAAAGACCTTGGCGCTCTCTGCGCCGATGTTCTTCATGGCAATGCCGAACATGCAGGCCCAGAACAGAATGCCGATGTAGTTGCCGTTCATCAGGGCGCTGACGGGGTTGGCCACAAAGTTGGTCAGCAGGGTGCTCAGCACCTCGCCCAAGCCCTGCGGGATCACATCAGACTGTGCCGCATCGGCCAGTACCACCTTGACCGGGAACATAAAGCTGGTGATGACCGCAATGGCTGCCGCCAGAAAGGTGGTGAGCATATACAGCCAGATCACGGTGCCGAAGCGGCGGTCCAGCTTGGACGAGCCCTGTGCCAGTGCGCTTGCCACAATGACGAACACCAGCACCGGGGCAATGCCCTTCAGCGCACCGACGAACAGGCTGCCCAGCTCGCCGACCCAACCCGCGCCCGGCGCAACAAGCGCCAGCACCGAACCGACTGCCAGGCCGATCAGGATGCGCAGGATCAGGCTGGTCTGGTTGTATTTTGCTACAACCGCTTTCAAGGTTTTCATATCGTAACACTCCTCTTACACTGTACGCCCAGTGCGTACATTTTCCTGTTTCTTGTGCGAGAACAGTTGTCATTATAGCATATACGGCAAAAAAGAGGAAGTGTTTTCAGGCATTTTGACGCCTCAAATCACGTTTTTTGTAACCTTTTGCAAAATTGCCTTGAAAACTGTACTTGTAAAAATACAGTTTTGCGGTTTTGACGAGGAACAGAACCCTCTCAGGTAAGTACCTCTTCGGTCTGCATCCCCGGCTCCCCCGCCATACCGAATTTACATAGAATGCAATTTTTAGTTGCCAAACTATTGTCTTTTCCTGGAAAGTATTGTATACTTATCACGTTAGAAGCAAGTATTACTTGCCAAAATGTTCGCATATTTGAAAAGAAACACTTGTCAATACAGACGAGAAAGAGAGGACACCCCTATGAACGAGACCGTAACCAAGCGTTTCCTGCTTTACTTCCGCCTGATGCTGCTGGTCTGGATCCTGATTGCAAATGCCGTCATCCACCTGACCGGCATGGAGTACAGCTGGCTGATCTTCCTGAGCAACATCATGATGTTCACGCTGGAGGGTGATGTGAAGGATCGCCTTGTCACTGTGGAGCTGGGCGGCCTTGTGGGTCTGGTGCTCACTGTGGCGGCGCTGCTGTCCATCAGTGCCCTGACCCCTGTTCTGGGCGATTTCCTCGGCTTTATCCTGCCGCTGGCCGTGGTGCTGTTCATCCTCATCATCCTGCACCCCTACGCACCCAAGGTGCTGAACAACGTGGGCTTTGCCTACCTGACCGTGGCCTGCATCGATATCCCCGCCCTGACCGCCCATCTGCCGCAGTTCTTCATCACCTTCATCGTGGGCTCTGTGCTCTTTAACGGTGTCTGCGTGCTGCTGATGAAGCCCGCCAAGGCGCTGGCTGTGCGCAGCGTGGAGAAGCAGGGCGCATAAAAAAGTATATTTCTGCCGCTATCCCTTGATTTTTTTGCTCTGGCGTGCTACAATCAGCGTAGTTTCATCCTGTCCAAAACATTGATGCGGACAAACTGAAGCCCCGCTTTTCATGCCGCAGAGAGGGCTGCCCCGGGTTTCCGGGTGCTGCAAGCAGCCTGCCATGACCCCGGCTTCTACCACCGCAGAGTGCAGAGGCGAACCTCTGCCGGGCGTGCCCGTTACAGCACTGCGAGGGGCGCGTTTCCCCGCCGGGGAGCGCGCAATTCGGGTGGAACCGTGGAACGCAGACATTTGATCGGCGCTTCATCCCGTGAGTTTTACGGGGTGAAGCGCTTTTTATTTTTGTTCAAAACCACATTGTCAAAGGAGAATCTGCTATGAAGATCATCTACAAGGACGGTCATGTGGACGAGTGCCCGCAGGATCAGGAGCTGCACATTATCCGTCACACCGCTGCTCACGTTATGGCACAGGCCATCAAGCGCCTGTATCCGCAGGCTGATTTTGCCTTCGGCCCTGCCACCGAGAACGGCTTCTACTACGATGTCGATCTGGGCGACCAGAAGCTGAGCGACGAGGATCTGGCCAACATCGAAAAAGAGATGCGCAAGATCGTCAAGGAGAACCTGCCCATTAAGCCCTTCATCCTGCCCCGCGCCGAGGCTGAGAAGCTGATGGAGGAGCGTCAGGAGCACTACAAGGTGGAGCACATGGCAGATCTGGCTGACGAGACCGAGTTCAGCTTCTTCCAGCAGGGCGAGTACGTGGATATGTGTATCGGACCCCACCTGACCTACACCAAGGCACTGAAGGCCTTCAAGATCACCCAGCAGTCCGGCGCATACTGGAAGAACGACAAGGAAAACAAGATGCTGACCCGTATCAACGGCGTGGCTTTCCACAATCAGGAGGAGCTGGACGCATGGGAGAAGGAGCAGCAGGAGGCCCGCGAGCGCGATCACCGCAAGATCGGCAAGGAGATGGGCCTGTTCATGACCGACGATCTGGTTGGCCGCGGCCTGCCCATGTTCCTGCCCGCAGGCTACACCGTCTGGCAGGAGCTGG
>OFMA01001403.1_pt1 | contig 15778 bp, 12 predicted proteins | sample 1541011 | NCBI WGS metagenome assembly OFMA01 (sample SAMN04209225, study PRJEB22552) | human gut metagenome | biome: gut; material: feces | host: Homo sapiens | place: USA: Oklahoma
CTTAGCTTTACTTCCTTTTTTTGTTTTTATCGAAAAACGTTTAGGACAACATTGGAGCCAAACAGAATTTTGCGCGCAAAACCGGCATTCCTACCACAAAAGGAGGCTTGGAGCGAAAAATTGGTGGATTTATACTCAAAAAGTTAACCGGAAAGTAACAGATTATATACTTTGAGAATGATTAAAGTCACAGCAAAAACTCAAAATGCAGCAGCCTTGGGAGTTATGTATGCTTATGTTCAACTTAATCCCGGTGTTTCGCTGGAAGAACTACGCAGCACGTTCCCCAATGATATAGCACCCGATAAGGGTGTGAACGAACTCTTCTTGCCTTTAGAGGATGCAGTTGCCTACAATACACAATCAAACATGAGTTTGTATTTCTATCGTAATTAGTGTAAATTAACTATGCTTATATCCAGACCTCCGTAAAAGAATAGAATCGCTATCCGGTAGCGTTCAGCAGTACCATATCCTCTGCCGATGGTCTTTATTTCTTGAATGGAACCATTGGTTCTCTCGGCTTTGCCATTATTGGCACCTGTAACTATGGCACTGATGAAACCTTTAAGGTGTCGCTTGAACATGAAGACCACATCGTTGATTTCTCCTATGTTCTACTGCAAGGCATCAGCCATCCAGTCACCCAGCATACCGTAAGCCTCCATGTCACCATGGTAGTGCAAACGGAGGAGATCACGAAAGAGTTCTTTGACTTTCCAAGCTTGAGAAACCTGATACTCAGCATTTTCCAAATTGTCAAAACGCATCCTGTCGTTAGGAGTGTATCTAGACATGTCTTTCAGCCATATATACTTGGTGTGACGTAGCTCCTTGAACTCCTTGACTTCACGTTTTCGAACCTTGTCAACAGCATTATTCAGATAGGTAACACAATGCTACGAATTTTACACTATGTGGTATAACGTGACTATGCCGTAAATTTTTTATTATGGCACAGCCTATTTAAACTAATCAGATTAAAATCCCTCCCCCAAAATTAAATAATTAAAATTAAAGGTTTTATTATGAAAAAATCAATTAGTCTATTCACTATGATTATGGTTGCATTATCTATAATCTCTTGTGACTCTAACAAAAGTAAAGTTGAGGATCAAACAAAGCAACTCATTGCTTGTATTAATAATAAAGACAAAGCAACTCTTGGTGAAATGTATAGGGAAGCTTTGAATCTTAGCAATATGAAAATTCCTAAATCAATTGAAACAGGTGAGCTTTCAATTGATAAAGACACTGCTGGTTTCTACGTGGTATCGATAGCAAATGCTCGTAAGCAGAAATTAGTTTTTGCTGTGGATAATGACGAACAAGCTAAAATTGTTAAAATGTATAGTATTCTAGAGTTAGATTCTGCTTCAACAGAACTTGCTGTCAAAACAGGTTGTCCTATAAAAAAAATTGATGATTTATCTTTGAGTAAATTAATAAGTGAAGAAGGTGATTTCGTAAAGTTTCTTACTAATAAATATTCAGATAAAATAAGTGGCAATTTGGTTGCAGGTACTGGTCAATGGCAATGTCAAGGTGGTTGGTATCCAACAGTAACAGTTTACCAGCCTATTAGAAATAATGGCAATACTTCAATAAAAGGTAATGAATACAATGTTGAAATTACATATTATTGTCCAAATGGTTCCGCAAGTTCACAAACTTCTGTTCAAGAAGGCGTAGATTTAGAGCCAGGCGAAGCATATACTTATATATTATCGCCGGGTTCTGCGTATTATAATTCTTGTAGAGCACGTGACTTTGACTGGATAGTTTATTTTACATACAAGAATCAGAGTCCAATTCAAGCTCTGTTGAAGTATGTAAGATTTACAGGGAAAGAGTATTTAGAGTATCTTCAACAGCAAGTTAAAGGAAAGAAAATAGATAAAAACGTAAATAAATCCACAAACAAGAAGAAATAAGTGATACAAGATAAATCCGCAAGGGCTCATTTCTTTTTTGCATTTCTACCTTTGCATCTCATTCAGATACATATAAAAAAGATATAGAACGAACTAGGTTGGGCAAATTTTTAGGAGTCATAGAAAAAAATAATTCTAAAAATAAAATGAAAAAAATTTTAATTTTAATGTGCACTCTTATCGTTTTTTGCAACGATATGAGAGGACAAATTCTAAAACAAGATTCAGAAACCCAAAAATGGGGAGTGTTAAATGCATCAACTGGTCAATGGCTGATTCTACCGAAGTTTGATGAGTTAGGGCCAGTTGTAAAAAGTGAAAGATACGGCTTTTTGGATACTAAGGTAGCGATACAATGGATTGTTCCTGTGAAAGTTGACGGACTTTGGGGAATCATGGATGATTCTGGAAAAATGAAAATTAAACCTAAGTATGAAAGTATTGGTCGGGTATTGAATTATAAAAAAACGGCTTTGGGATTAAACGAATTGCTAAATACAAGCGTACTACCTGTGAAATACAAAGGAGCTTGGGGCATAGTGGATACAAAAGCTAAAGAGTGTATAAAACCTTCTTATGAAGAAGTGATTGGTGCATTCACTAGTAAAGCCAACAGCTATAATTCTGATAAGGACGGATATATAGTGCTGAAGAATCATGGTATTTATGTTACGTTGAAGGCTAACGGAAAAGCATCTGGCCTTCCCGGATTTAAATTGGCGCATGCTGATGAAAATTATTTTATAGCCTTACAAGCTGATGGCGAAAAGTGGCTGAATTTATACGATACAGATATGTGTATTGATGCTAGTAAAGTCGGAGAATACACCGTTATATTTGAATGTGATAACGGCAAATATAACAATTATGGCATCGGCGAAATTAAGCCAGCAAAGCCTATTTATGTCTTCGAGAATAATAAATTATATTCCATTGAAGAAGCGGCAGCACAGGGAAATGCAAATGCTATGTTGCTTTTGGCAAAAAAAACTTCTTTAGCTAATAAAGATGGAAGTCAAGATGATAAAATCTTAGCTTTATCCATAAAAGCTGCTATAGGAGGGAATGATGATGCCTATGCTTGGCTAAAAGAAATAAGTGTAGGTAAAAATAAGGAATTTAAAGACAAAGTTTTTAACGCTCTTAAGGAAGGTGCTTTAAAAGGAAATGCCGCAGCAGAGTTTTATTATGCAGAGTGTATCTATGATACTTATGATTCTGACATAGAGAAACTGAAAGAAGCAATCACGTGGCTTGACAAAGCCCAAGCCCATGGTTTCGATATTGGGAATAGAAAAAACGAATATCAGTCCTTAATTGATAGCAAAAAAAGAGAAGCAGAAAGAAATGAAAAGATGCGTCGTCAAGAAGCGGAGGAAAAGCGACAGCATCAAGTGCAACTGCAAAAGAGTAAACAATACGTTAAAGGTATTGCCGGCAGATGGAAAGTGAAAGAAGCTGGAAATATGATTATTTATACAATCAAATCTGATCATACTTATTCAGTACAGTTAACCAATCGTAGGTATTCTTTTCTAAAGATTAGACTCACTGCAAAACTTTCGGGTACGTGGAATTTTGATGAGAAAAGTGGAACGGTTACATTGCACAAACCTAACAAACTTGCTTCAAGAGCTTTCATGGCTCGAATGCCATCTGCACCTATCGAAGTATTTAATTTTGTGCATGAATTTAATAAAGTGGCTACCAATGATGAACAGAAAGCTATGTTGGATGAATTAATACTTAACAAAACGGAACTCACTATTTTAAATGCTAATACCATGCGTACTCAAATGGGAACAGATTTTGTTACGGTGATTAGAATCAAATAGTTGTCCCTTAAAAAGCCCATTTTTGCGAGATATTGTTCAAGCACAGTATCTAGCATATTTTTTGAAGCATGCCCCAAAGAGCTTTCATCGCTCTTATGAAGTTATATGCTGCAGCCGACAGAAGTGCTGTTTCGGGGTAGTTCGTATCGGGATGTGCATTTGACTACAAAATGCTCCACGGCCAGACGGTCGTTCGGATACTCGTCAATGGTTTGCATGATGGCTGTGTTTGTTAACCGGAAACAATCAGAATTTTCAACCGCATCAATTATCTCATGCTCATTCATTCCCATTCGGGCCTGAATATCGACGATAGACAATAGCGGTGGTACAACCTGAAAACCTGTAGGCCGATCAAGTTTGCGTTCAAATACTTTCTTAAGTTTCTCTATATTTTTAGCGGTTTCCTCTTTATGAAGTTCATCTGCCAGGGCCTCTGAGAATCCGGCACCTACCAAACCGGCTGGTACGGCAAAAAGGGCTATACCGAGCAGACCAATGATGCAGGCAATGATTCTTCCGACAAAGGTGACTGGGGGTGTGTCGGCAAAACTGCCCGGATCGCCAATGTATTGCGCAAAAGCCCATACCACAGAACTTATGCCATTGCTGTATATCTCGGGTTGTGCATCGTGTTCGTAAAAGAAGAGTACAAACGAGAGCATCAGCGTGACAATGACGAGAAATTGTAAGGATATGAACAATTCTTTTCCCTTTGACACAAAAGCTTCTTGCAAAATTCTAAACGACCGCATGTAGCGAAAGATACGCAACAAACGGGCCACTCGCAATGACTTGAGTACTGCGTAGGGTAATGGAATAATCAGCGATACGTAGAACGAATAGGTTGAGAGTATATCTATCATTCCGTAAAAGGTGAAACAATAGCGTATTCGCCCCCAAAAGCCTTTATACTTTGGATCAATTTCATCGGCAACCCAAATGCGTAGCGAAATTTCTATGGTAAAGATGATTACGGTTATCAGGTCAATGGCATGCAGCAAACGTTCGCATTGCGGAGATATGTCGAACGTGGATATAAAAACCGATACTGTGCTGAGTAAAATTAGCCCAATAATGAGATAATCAACATAGTTTTCCCACTGTTTGGTACGCAAATCGTTATCGAAGACCCTCGATAACTTTTTCTTAAATGTCATTTCTTGTATCATAGATTGTTGTAATAATAGTTACTACTGCTTGAATCATCTCGTCCAAAGAGCGTGTCTGGGTTCTGGAATTTGTAACAGGTTGTCCATCGTATAGAGGAAGGTGAACGAACAGTGCCTTCATGGTACCTTCAAGACACCTTCGCAGAGCTTCATAGTAAAGTGTATTGCATACATACAAGCCGCAGGAGTTCGATATCGTTGCTTGTATATTTTTTTGTAGAAGTGCTTGATGCAGCTTTTTGATGGGCAAAGTGGTAAACAGTGCCTCATGTTCTCCATGGTGAATGGGGACTTCATCGGGTTTGTATCCATCGCTGTCGCCCTTTGAAGAGTCCATCAGGTTGAGCGCAACACGTTCTAATTTTACAGCTTTGGCCAAACTGGATTGACCGAGCATAATGATAACTTCCGGTTGGTGCTTTTCAATGGCCTTGTTGAAGGCAGCAGCTACCCGCTGGAAACTCACTGGCATTTGCTCAATAGCTACGCCTTCAAGATGAAGGTCGACCATTTTTTCTGCAACTGCCCTTGATGAATTATCGGAATAATTTCCAAAGGGTTCAAAGTAAGTGACTAAAATTTTGTGCATGATTATATACCTATGTAAGTTCGGCGAAATTTCATTGTCTTAGATTTGGTGGCAAGCGGAGAAGATTGGTTTACCGGTAAGTATTTACCAAGTATTGTTCATCCTAAACTCCCTAAGTACCAAAGGCGAATTTACGGATTTTTTCAATAATGGCAATCATATAAGTATAGATTTTTAAGGTGTAAATCAGTATAATCTATACTTAGGTAAATTTTCATTGAAAAATAATCAAAGTATAGATTATACTGATTTAGATAGCGTGCTGTGACATCGTGTTTTTACAGAATGTAAGGCTTGTAGGCCTGTCTGGAACTTGCATGTACGCAGGTGTTCGTTTCTACGTCCTTCCTTTTTACGGCTGTGTTTGAGAGTGCATTGTTACAGCACGCAGCAGTCCTTGGCAGGCATCTTCGAGCAGGGTGATGACGAGTTCAAAGTCGCGGTCTGTTCCATAGTAGGGGTCGGGGATGTAGGAGGGCTTGCCGTCGGTCGAGGTGTAGTAGTCGGCCATCATGACTATTTTGCTTTGCTGTTCGGGGGTGGCAGCCAGTTGCATCAGGCGTTCGCGGTTTTTGCTGTCCATGGCTACAATAAGGTCGAAGCGTTCGAAGTCGGCCGTGGTGATGGGGCGCGAACGGTGGGTCAGTTTGTAGCCGTGGCGTGCGGCTGTTTGGCGCATTCGGCTGTCGGGTAGTTCGCCTTCGTGGTAGTCGATGAGGCCGGCAGAGTCGATGCTGAATTGTTCGGCTAATCCTGCTGCGGCGACTTGGGTGCGGAAAATTTCCTCGGCTGTGCACGAGCGGCAGATGTTGCCAAGGCATATAAAAAGAATGTGTTGAGGCATGGTGATGGGAGTTTGTAATAGGTAGGTGCTCTATAAGTGGTAATCTTTCAAAAAGGTATGTTCTTGCACTTGCTGCTCACTTGAAATGGGGTGGGGTAAATGTGCTTGCTTTGTACGTTTTGAAAATCGGAATGCGATTAAGAAGTCGTCTAAACTTTTCTGACGACTTCAATTATAGAGGCATCTACTTAAAAAAGCGCACCTGCACAATCGGCTTTGACAGCTGAATTTTGTGCAGGTGCGTCAATGGTTATGAATTGTTCGGATTACAAACCGAGCTTCTTAGCAATAGCAGCGGGGATAGCGTTCTTGTGGATGAGGATGTTCATCGTTTTGTAAGCAACGTATGCCTTTGAAGCGTAGAACATACCTTTGTATTTGCCATATTCACCCCAAGAGTTCTTTACCATGAAGTATTCAGTACCCTTCTGGTCCTTGGCCAAACCGTAGATTACCATACCGTGGTCGTCGGTGGTTTCCCAGTTGTCGTAGCCGCGCTGGCGGAGTTCCTGAGTGATGGTCATTTCTTCGTTAGAAGCTACCTTGCCACCCGTTTCGAGCGAACCGCCCCAGCGAGCAGCGTCGCTACCGGTGAGGTCGCGAATCTTCAGGTTTTTGGGAACGTAAGCATAGTCCTTACCGTTCTGACGGCCGAAGTAGTATTCCGTTACGTCAGCACCCCATGCAAAGGTGTAGCCGTTTTCAACAGCTGATTCCATTACCTGCATGAACTCGTCGAGGGGAAGGTTGTAGCTTTCAGCCCAACGCCAATTGTCCTGGATTTCGAGGATGAACTTGGTGTAGAAAGGATGGTGCGTGTATGAAGTGAGCGACACATAGTCGTCCATGTTCAAGCCGAGGTAATCCTTTACGTATGACTGCGGGGTGTAAGTTTTGCCGTCAGCAGCCTTTACTTCCTTGGGCAGTTCGCCGAAGTAGTTCTTGTAGATGTTTGAGAGGTCGTTCTTCCAGGTCAAAGAAATCTTTTTATGGTTTCCTTTGGCCAATGCACCCACGTATGCTGAGGTTACGGCATCGAGTTGGTTGAAGTTGAAGAGTGAGTCGCCATAGAGCGTACCGGGAGCGGGCATGGCAGTTTCGGGAACCATACCGTAGTTCTTCATGCAGTAAACGGCATCGTAGAACGAACCACCCTGCGAGAAGCTGGCATCACCATGCGTACGAACGTGCTTGTCGGCACGGTCCATGTAGGTGTTGTAAACGAGGAATGACTCGCACAAATCGTGCGTGCCTTTGCCCAAACGGAGCAATTCAGCCTCGAAGAAGCCGAGCGATGAATAGGCCCAGCAAGTACCGCTTTGGTTTTGGTCTTTAATTGAGGTGATGGGGTTAGCCTTCACTACAGTAAAGATGGTTGTGTCCTTCTTCTCAACAGTCTTTTTCTTTTTGGCCGCGAGGCTTCCGGGCATGAGGCAACACATGGCCAAAGCCAACAAGAGAGTCTTTTTCATTGTTTGTAATTTTTGATTAGATGTGTGTTATTTGGATTAATAGAATATGCTTCCGATGGTGAGTAGCATGGGGGATGACAAACCGATTGGTATTGATTGTCAATCCGTTGTTGCTTTTAGGTTTTTCTTACAGCAGCCACGGGCTTTCGTCGGCGTGTTCGGCCACAAATGCTTCCACCTCGTCGGCGTGGTAGGGAATGCGCTCTTTGCCCAGGAAACGGCAACCGTCGGGGGTGATGAGCACGTCGTCTTCGATGCGAATGCCGCCAAAGTCCTTGAATGTTTCGATTTTGTCGAAGTTCAGGAATTCAGCATTTATGCCTTCCTTGCGCCAAAGGTCGATGAGGTCGGGGATGAAGTAGATACCCGGTTCGTCGGTAACTACGTGACCTACTTCGAGTTTGCGGCCAAAGCGGAGCGAGGCAGTTCCGAACTGGTCGGAGGGGCGTGTTTCGTCGTCGAAACCTACATAGCATTGTCCCAATCCTTCCATGTCGTGTACGTCCATGCCCATCATGTGGCCAAGTCCGTGCGGCAGGAAGAGTGCGTGGGCACCAGCCTTTACAGCAGCTTCCGTATCGCCTTTCATCAAGCCCAGATCCTTCAAGCGGTCGGTCATGAGCGCGCATACAGCCATGTGTACATCCCACCATCTGACGCCGGGACGGGCGTGTGTGAGTGCCAGATCGTGGCAAGCCACTACGATGTCGTAGATGTCGCGCTGGCGCTGTGAATATTTGCCGTTGATAGGCGTGGTGCGCGTGTGGTCAGAGCAATAATTATCGTTGGTTTCGGCGCCGGCATCAACGAGTAGCAAGCGTCCGGCTTCGAGTTGTCGGGGTGAAGGATAGCCGTGCAGAATTTCGCCGTGCATCGACACGATGCTTTGGAACGAAACTTGAGCACCATAGGCATGGGCAATACCTTCCATTACACCGCTGATGTACTGTTCCGTTACACCCGGACGAGCCATACGCATGGCAGCCGTGTGCATGCGGTAACCGATGGCCGATGCTTTTTCGAGTTCGGCAATTTCTTCTTCGGTTTTGATGGAACGCAGTTTTACAACCGCTTTAATCAATTCGAGCGAAGCAGCCGCGCGTTGTTCGCTGGGGTGAATGCCCAACAAGTCCATCAGTGCTATTTGCGTGTCGTGACGATAGGGCGGCAGGAAGTGGATTTTGCGTCCGGCTTTGCGTGCTTCGTTCACGAGTTCGGCTAAACGTGCCATGGGTGCAGAAGCATTAGCTCCCGTTTCTTCGGCCATAGCCTTTACTGAGTGAACTGATCCGTACCACACAATGTCCTCGATGTCGATTTCATTGCCCAACAGCAGTTCTTCGCCCGAGTCAGCGTCAATGACACCGACCAGTCCGTCGCGTTTTTGACCGAAGAAGTAAAGAAAACAGCTGTCCTGTCGGAATTTATAGGCGTTAGCCGGGTAGTTATTGGGGCTATCGTTATTGCCAAAAAGTAAAATAAGACCGCTGCCTACAAGTTCGCGTAATTTGCGGCGGCGCTCCACGTAGGTTTGTTTTGAAAAAAGCATACGCAGTGTCATGTAAAAAGTTGAACGGTAAGTTTTGCACTTGTATGAGGTTGATTAACAGCCTGATAGGGTTTGCAAGCAGTGATTTATCGGCTGTTTCTGACAATATGCAAGGCTCTTCCCTTTTATTGTGGCAAATGTACTCATTTTTTTTGATTGCTGCTTGACTTTTAAGTAGAATTTTCAAATGGTGCGTGCTTCTTTGCCGAAAAATACCTTTTTCATCTCTTACGTCTGTGAGTAATAAAAATGAACACCTACTTACCAGCATCTTGTGATATGAACTGATTGCAAGGCTGTTATTTTAGCGTGTTTTTTGTATGTCTTAGGTAAAATAAACTTATTTCGGCAATGCAACAGAACTGTCACATGCCCTTCACGGGCTTGTAATGAAAAAGCGAGTCCTTTGCACTCGTAAAACGAAGAAATGATTTAATCTCTTATGTTCCTTTTAAAAAGAATCAGTTTCACGGTGTTCATGTTCTTCACCGTTTGTGTAGCCCTTCATGCCGCTACCAATGAAACACTACGCGGAAAAGTAATTGACAAAAAAACAGGCGAGGCCTTGATTGGTGCCACACTCCGAATTGTCGAGAATAATGTGTCGACAGTCAGCGACATTGATGGCCTTTTTAAATTTAAAAGTTTGGCTCGCCGAAAATACACGCTTGTAACAACCTACCTGGGTTACAAACGTTCCTCACAAACCATTCATTTGGCACAGTTGCCAGCCGACTCGCTGCTGACTGTCGAAATGGAAGAAGATGAAAACCTGCTGGGAACGGCCACTGTTACCGCACAGGTGAAACGAAACACCGAAGCAAGCGCGGTTGCCGTACAGCGAAACAGCTTGGTTGTGCAAAGCGGCATTTCTGCACAACAAATTGCTAAGACACAGGACAAGGATGCTTCGGAAGTGGTGCGCCGCGTACCGGGTATCTCAATCATCGACGACAAGTTCGTCATGGTACGCGGACTTTCGCAACGCTATAATAATGTATGGATTAACGGAGCAGCCGTTCCTTCAAGCGAAGCCGATTCACGTGCTTTCTCGTTCGACGTTATCCCCTCATCGCAAGTAGACAATCTGCAAATCATTAAATCGCCCGCACCTCAGTATCCCGCCGACTTTACCGGTGGCTTCATTCTTATCGATACGAAGGAAGTGCCGGGTAAGAACTCCGCGCATGTCAGCGTAGGTGCATCGGTTAACGACCGCACGCACTTTTCAGATTTCCTGGCCGGAAAGGGTGGTGGAACCGATTTCCTTGGTTTCGATAATTTCCGCAGTTTGCATGGTGGTATTCACGGCAATCTGAAGCCTGCCGCCGGCGGACAAGGCATCAGCCTGTTGGGTAATCACTTCAACAACGACTGGCGCGTACGTACCAAACATCCCATACCCGACATTTCGCTGGCAGCCGATATGAACCGCTCGCGCGAGTTCGATAATGGAGCACGCCTTTCGATGCTGGGAGCCCTGAGCTACTCAAATGCGTATCGCACCTATTCGCCGATGACCAATTCGCTCTTCGGTGCATACGATATTACGCATGACGAAAGTGTGTATTTGCGTCGCAGCACCGACCATCAGTATTCAAACAATGTGAAACTCGGTGCCTTGTTCAACATCAGTTTCAACCCGGCAAAAGGCAGTGGACGTTACGAGTGGAAAAACATTTTCAACCAACTCGGAACCGACCGCTACACCTCGCGCGAAGGATTCAATGCCCAGAGCAATGCCATTCGCGAAGCCGAATACTACTACTCTTCGCGAACCACTTACAATACGCAGTTCACCGGTAAACACCTGTTCGATCAATCGCGACTCGACTGGAATGCTGGTTATGCCTATGCTAATCGCAACTTGCCCGACCGTCGCCGTTATACGCTCGACAATCAGCTTGACCCCGACCGTATCGGTTTAACAACCGGTAATGAAATCAGCCGCGAGTTTACTCGCCTTAACGAACATATTGCTTCGGGTGGCGTGAATTACCGCTACGACTTCAAAGGAAAAAGTTTTGAACCCCAACTCTACGCCGGAGCCTATGGTGAATACCGCACGCGTACTTACAACACACGCAGCTTTATTTACCAGTGGAATGCAGCCAACAACCGCTTGCCCGAAGGTTTCCGCTACATGGACCTCCCCACGCAGTTGCTTGTTGATGCCAACTATGGCGACGACGGCCTCTACCTCATCGACGACACCAAGTTGCGCAATGACTACGAAGGCCGTCACCTCATCACCTCGGCCTATGCCGCAGTCAATCTTCCCTTCGGTGCTGTGAATGTGTATGCCGGTTTGCGCTTCGAACATTCGCGCATGGAACTGATTAGCAACACCCGCGACTATGAAATCAGTCCGCAAAGCCGCTATTACGACGGCAACGATGTGTTCCCTTCGGTCAATGCTACCTGGCGCCTTACCGAGCAGCACCAGTTGCGTGCCTCGTACGGTCGTTCGGTAAACCGTCCTGAATTTCGCGAAGTCAGTCCCTCGGTGTTCTACGATTTCGACCTTGCTTCATCTGTTCAAGGTAACACCGACCTCAAATCGTGCTACGTCGACAATGTAGACCTCCGTTACGAATGGTATCCCACCAAGGGCGAGCAAGTATCGGTAGCCGCTTTCTTCAAGCGTTTCGATAGTCCGATTGAATGGACCTACACCGTGTCGGGTGGTACCGACCTCATCTACTCTTACCAAAATGCCAAGAGCGCATTCAGCTACGGTATTGAGTTAGACATCCGCAAGAATTTGGCCTTTATGGGCTTGCGCGATTTCACCCTCGTGTTCAACGGATCGCTCATCAAGAGTGAAGTGAAGTTCGACAAATCCTCACGTCAGAAAGACCGCCCCATGCAGGGACAGTCGCCCTACCTCGTCAACCTCGGTCTTTTCTATAACCACAGCGATTGGGCAGCCTCATTGCAGTACAACCGCATCGGAAAACGCCTTATCGGTGTAGGACGCAGCCTCGGAACTACGGCCGATCAAACCGTTACCATCCCCGACTCGTACGAAATGCCGCGCAACCTGCTCGACCTTTCTGTGGCTCGCAGTTTTGGCCGTTTCGAATTGAAACTTGGCATCAAGGACGTACTTGGCGAAAAGGTTAAGTTCAAGCAATTCAACGATGTAACCCTTTCAAACGGTCAGCACCGCAAGGTTGAGGAAGTTACCCGCGCCTACAATCCCGGCCGCAACATCAGCCTTACCTTTGGTGTGAAACTTTAATCACAAGCTATAATCAGAATCCGACTCAAGCTCAAAAGCTCATTCATTCATCTGTGGGGCACGTTTTGTGCCTCCACACTAAACTAACTAACTGAAATATCAACTCAATTTTTTATTCATATTTACAATGAAAAAATTTTTTCTTCCCCTCAGTGTCTTTACGTTGATGACACTCGCTGCACCTCTCGCGTTCATTTCATGCGATGACGACGACAACCAAACAACAACCGTCGACCGCAACTGGTCGGAGAACGGTGGTTTGAAAGCTTGCGACAACATCTTGTTCGACGGCAATCAAATCGGTAGCGGCGACAACGAAATTGTATTCGTTGGCAAACAGACACTGCCTAAGGGCACCTACGTGCTCAAGGGGTGGATTTACATTGCCGAAGGTGCCGAGCTCACGCTCAGCCCCGGTACGGTAATCAAGGGTGACAAGCGCACCAAATCTGCACTCATCGTTGAACGTGGCGGTAAGCTCATTGCACAGGGTACTGCCAATGAACCCATCGTCTTCACCTCAGGCGAAGCCAAAGGACAGCGTCGTCCGGGTGACTGGGGCGGTTTGATTTTCTGCGGTAAAGCGCCCAATAACTCCGGTGAAGCTCAGATTGAAGGTGGTCCGCGCACGAAGCACGGTGGTAACGATGCCCACGATAACTCGGGTGTGCTCTCTTACGTTCGCGTAGAGTTTGCCGGTTATCCCTTCGAAACTGATAAAGAAATCAATGGTATCACCTTCGGTTCAGTAGGTGATGGAACCAAAATTGACCACGTACAGGTGTCATACTCAAACGACGACTCTTTCGAGTGGTTCGGTGGTAATGTAAACTGTAAGAACCTGATTGCCTATCGTGGTTGGGACGACGACTTCGATACCGATAATGGCTATTCCGGTACTGTACAGTATGGTTTGGTAGTTCGCGACAGCCGTTTGGCAGACAAGAGCCAGAGCAACGGTTTTGAAAGTGACAACGATGCCAGCGGTTCAACGGCTGCTCCCTTCACTTCAGCACTCTTCTCGAACATCACCTTCGTAGGGCCCAAAGCTGTAGACGATAAGTTCCAGAATACCAATGAATACATCAATGGTGGCGATATGTTCCCCAACAACGGTTCTGGTCTGGGGCGCTTCCAGGCAGCTATGCAGATTCGTCGCGGTTCACGCCTCAACTGCATCAACTCTATTGCCTACGGTTTCCCCATCGGTTTGATTCTCGACGGTGAAAAGGGTGATACGCAGGAACAAGCTAACAAGGGCAACCTTCGTTTGCAGAATCTTTGGTTTGCCAACATGGATATCACCGGTTCAGATGCCAACAAACTCTATGAAGACGTACTCGTAACGGGTTACGATTCAAACAAGAAGCCCATCAAGGACCCCACGAAGCCCAGCTTCTCAACTACTTTCTTCAAGGCACAGGAAGGCAACAAGGAATTTGCCGATGCTTCATCATGGATGCTTCAGCCGCTGAGTCCGCTGAATGTCAATATCCTTCCCGGTGTAGCTTCTCCCCTGCTTTCTGCCGCTTCGTTCAACGGAGTTACCAATTCGCAGCTCGACAAAGTAAACTTCATCGGTGCCTTCGGTGCTGATAACTGGACTGCCGGTTGGACCAACTTCGATCCGCAGAACGCAGAATACTAATCGTGCTTCAACTGTCTCTCTCTCGCTTCTTTAAGCAGGTCGGCCGGGCCAACCCATCTCCCGGTTTGTTATCTGCTTAAAGTTTCACTCTCAAAGCTGTTTCTTAAACAGCCTTTTAGGAAAACCTCTCTTCGTTTTCAGAAACAGACTTAGCCATAGATTGTCTGTTTCATCCCGTGAACCGGCGTTCTTTCATTCAAGAACGCCGGTTTTTTTTGACTTCGTTTTTATTCATTCGCTCATCTTTTTCCACGATTTTTCATTGAGTCTTGTTTACAGCTGTTAACTCCAATGAAGCAATTCGCCACGTGTCATTAAAATGTATTTATTTTCATCGAATTTGTTTTTGAAAGAGTTGGCAGAGTCAGTGGTAGTTCGTACTTTTGCTTGGAAACGGCTCAATCCGTTTCATCGCATTTTGAACACGACAAACTACTTACTCATTATACATTATGCTACAGCTCAATCCCAATACAGGCCTGGTACTCGAAGGTGGCGGTATGCGAGGCGTTTTCACGTCGGGTGTACTCGATTTTTTTCTGGATCACGACATACGCTTCCCTTATTGTGTAGCTGTATCGGCCGGAGCTTGTAATGGGCTTTCATACATGAGCCGTCAGCGTGGTAGGGCCAAAATCACCAATATCGATTTGCTCGAAAAGTACCAGTATATCGGGATGAAATATCTTTGGACGCAGCATAGCATACTCGATCGCGAATTTCTGTATAACAAAATCCCCAACGAGGTGTGTCCTTTCGACTACGAAGCCTGCTTTGCCAATCCCATGGTATATGAAATGGTTGCCACCAACTGCCTCACCGGCAAAGCCTGCTACCTAACAGAAACCTCTAACCCCGACCGCTTGGTAACGCTGGCCAAAGCCTCGTCCTCACTGCCATACGTTTGTCCCATTGTGTGGGTCGACCGCCAGCCCATGCTCGACGGCGGCATCATCGATTCCATTCCCGTGATGCGTGCCATCGAAACCGGCCATCCCTATAATGTGGTAGTGCTCACCCGCAACCGGGGTTATCGCGACACCTCGCACGACATAAAAATTCCCAAATACATTTACCGCCGTTTTCCCCGTTTGCGTCTGGCCCTGAGCAAGCGTTTGGCAGCCTACAATGCCCAACTCGACCTCGTCGAACGACTTGAGGACGAAGGCCGCATCCTGGTGATTCGCCCTATTAAGCCCCTCGAAGTAACCCGCCTCACGAGCGATTCCGAAAAACTTACAGCCCTTTACAACGAAGGTTACGACTGCGCCCGTCGCGTGTTCGGCATGTAAAAAGCGGTCAAATTCCCAATCAGAAATTTTTAATTTAATGGTTTCTATACATTCATTGAAATAGAAACTGAAAACTTTTTGCTAAAGTTTCCTACTCTCTTTGTTAGGGGTGGAAAACTTTTTTTTATTTCTATGTAAGTAGGTGCAATACTTCGGTAAATTTTTACCGAAAAATTAAAAGTTAAACCATAGAACCGGC